>Ga0187827_10006118_pt1 | contig 13911 bp, 15 predicted proteins | sample ETNtaG_39_FD_167969 | JGI IMG/M metagenome (GOLD analysis project Ga0187827, IMG submission 167969) | Marine microbial and viral communities from oxygen minimum zone, Eastern Pacific Ocean - ETNP2014_SV_150_PacBio MetaG (Illumina Assembly) | ecosystem: Environmental > Aquatic > Marine > Hypoxic... | reverse complement strand
TGAGCGCGCCCAGGCGGCTGCTTCTGTTACCGCCTGCCACACCGCCAACACGTCGTTGCCCTGCACGCTTACACCGGGCATTCCAAAGGCGTCTGCGCGCCGCACCAAATCCGGGACGGCATACTGGCGTCGGGTCGGCGTGGAATACGCGTAGCGGTTGTTTTCCAGCACGAAGACAGCCGGCAATTTGAGCACCGCCGCAAGATTGAGACTCTCTGAAAATGCGCCTTCAGAAGATGCCCCGTCGCCGCTGAAAGTAAGTGCTACGCGTGCTTCGCCGCGGTATTGGAATGCGAATGCGGCCCCCACGGTGAGCGGCATCGATTGCGGAAGATGGCTTATGTAACCGATGATTCCCAGCGAAAGGTCACCGAAGCTGTGCGTGTTCGCATCGCGGCCGCGGCTGGGGCTTCCGCTGCGCGCCATTGCCTGCGCGAACACCCTTCCCGGAGACATCCCGCGCAAAAGGTAAGCGCCGAGGTCGCGGTGCATCGGAGCGACGACGTCCAATTTTTGCAGCGCGTATGCCGCGCCCACGGCGATGGCTTCGTGGCCGCGCTGCGAGAAAATCACGCCCGGGATTTTGCCTTGTTTGAATAGGGCCTCGGTGCGATCGTCCACCGCGCGGGTGAGCTTCATCCAATACAGTAATTCGAGTTTGTCTTCGTTGGTGAGCGTGGGCATCGGAGTGGTCATTCTCCGTGCGCACCGGTGTGCCGCAAATCCCATGCGCTGAAATCCTTCAGAGCCGAACCGCCGATGAACTCCCGCAATATCGAGTTATCGGGCACCACGTCGGTCGGGCAGGGGCGAAACCATTGCAGCAGTGCGAGCAGCCTTTTCACCTCGACGTATTCCGGGGTGCGCGGATGCACCTGCAGCAATAGCGGTTCGGCCAGTGGACGCAACACCGCGAGTTCATGCGCCAACGCGGAATTAAACATTGTATCCGCGTTTTGCTGGTATGGAATTATGTGACGCTTTTCTCCCCGGCACACGCTTTCCCAGCGCTGGATGGTCTCCCGGGGTGACCACCCGCGCTGGTGGGCGTCACGCACCAGGCGCCGAATCAGGCGGGTGTCCGTGGTGGAGACGCGATTGTGCCGGTCGAGATTGAGCTGCGTCAGTGCGGAAACAAAAATGCGATAAACGCTCTCATCGGGCACGCGCGTAATCAGGTCCGGGTTCAGGCAGTGGATGCCCTCCAGCAGGATGACATGGCCCGCGCCTAGTCGTAGCGTCGGGCCGGATTCACTCTTACCGGTTTTGAAATTGTAACGCGGAAGCGCCACTTCCTTACCGCCGGCGAGCGCGCGCAGGTCCCCGTTCAAGCGGTGAATATCGACGGCGTTTGGGGATTCGAAATCGAGGTCGCCGTGTTCGTCCAGCGGCGTCTTTTCGCGGTCAACAAAAAAATCGTCCACGCCTATATGAAATGGGCGGATGCCGTGCGCCAGCAATTGCACAGTGAGGCGTTTGCTGAATGTGGTCTTTCCGGCGCTTGACGGTCCGGCCATGAGCACCAGTCGGGGGCAGGGCTGGCGCGCGGCGATTTCGGTGGAAATCCTGGCAACCTGCTGTTCATGCAGGGCCTCGGCGACCAGCGATAACTCGTGGATGCGGTCATTTTCTATCGCTTCGTTCAGGCCGCCGACGTTGTGCACGCCGAGCATGCGTAACCAGCCGCCGTATTCGTGAAAGGCGGAAAAAAGCGGCGAGGGCGCTGCCGGCGGCTGCAGTGTGGTCGGATCGCGGCGGCGCGGGTACCAGAGGATGAATCCATCTCCGGCGGCTGTCAGGTCGAAGTAAGGCAGGTATCCGGTGCTCGGCACCATGTAGCCGTGAAAGTAGTCGCGCATTTCGCGCAGCGAGTAGATGACCAGGTTGGGTTTCTCGCGGTAGCGCAGCAGACGCACTTTGTCGTCATCGTGATTCTTCTCGAATATCTTTATCGCCTCTGGGAGCGGCAATTCCCGCCGGGTGATCGGTTCGTCTGCCGAGACGATTTCGCGCATTCTGTTTTTGATGCTGTGTAGCTCATTCTTACTTAAAGGATTTCTGCCGGTGACATGGCAGAAATAGCCACCGTTTGAAACCGAGTGGTCGACAAAGACAGCGACATCGGGGAAGAGCTCGCGCGCCGCGGTGATGAGCAGAAAGGAAAGCGAGCGCCGATAGACGCGCATGCCGTCGGCGCTGGACATTGTGACCGGCTGCAGGGTGGCATCCTGCAGCACTGGGGTGGAAAGTTCAGCAAGTTCACTGTTCACGAGGGCGGCAACGGTGGGCACCTCGCCGGGACGCGCTGCCGCCTGGACTATGCTCTCGACGGTGACGCCTTGCGGCGTGCTGAACACACGGCCATCAGGTAGGCTGGCGCGTATATCTGCCCGGGCAGAGGCCGGTTTTGCGGCTGCGTCGGCGGGTGTACTCAAGGCGATTAACTGCCGTTGGCGGGCGATGATTTGCGCATGCGGCTCAAGCCCCGGAGCACGATCCGAATGAGAACCACGCCCAACCCGAATGAATAGAACGCGAGACCTGCGCCGATGACGGTCCACTTCATCTTCTCCCGGCGTTGCTGCCGGCGCCCAAAGGCGGCGCGGGCATTCTCGACGTTGGCATTGAGCTCGTCGGCAAGTCTGCTGACAAAGGATGGGCGCACATCGACGGGCGCCAGGGCGCGCTTTATGGCATGCGAGGTGGCCAGCAGGTCGGCAAATGGAGAGCGTTTAGCTTTCGAGGTGCGGTCTTTACGCACTATCGGAGGTGGTTCGGTTATTCTGTCAGTCATGGGTAATGTTCCCGTTCCAGAGCTCCTTGCGCAGCGCCACGAGGGTGCGGTGGTACAGGCTCTTCACCGCGCCCTCGCTGCGCCGCATCATGCGCGCTATCTCTGCATTTGGAAGCCGTTCGACGAATTTTAAGATTAACATTTCCTGACGGTCGCTGGGCAGCGTGCGGATTACTTTCAGCAGCATCGCTGTCTGTTCATTGCTTTCGGTGACTTGGTCGGGCTGCGCGGTGTCGGAGTCCGCTGAGATCTGGGTATTGAGCGGCAGCGTCTGACGGCGTTGGCCATCTCGGTGCCAGTTTGCCACAAGGTTATGGGCGATGCGATACAGCCACGCCGAAAAAGGTAGGCCGCGCTCTTTGTACGCGGGGAGATGATTCATCGCGCGCAAGAAAACTCGCGCCGTCAAATCTTGGGCGTCGGGTTCGTTGCCGATGCGGTAGTACACGTAATTGAAGATTTTCTGGACGTAGCGCTCGTATATTGCGCCGAACTCCTGCGGGTTTTTTTTAGCGCGTTTTACGAGCACGGCGTCTTTCGGGGACGTGTCGCTCACATTCAGGATCTCTCCGCCGTCCCGCCTGTCAGAACACATTCGCGCGGGTGAAGTTGCGTTCCAATAATGATGGCATCGGCAGTATAACATAATCAGCAGCGCGCCTACTTGACGCACGCTCGCCGTGACTGTAGAATGCTTCGCGCGGGTGAGCGGTGGTGCAAACCTGATTTTGTGAGAGCCGTTATGCAGAACGAAAATCCAATCTATGGCGGACAGGCGGTGATCGAGGGGGTGATGATGCGCAACGCGCGGGCCATGGCCGTGGCGGTGCGCAACCCGGACGGCGAGATTGAGTTATTTGCACAGACTCTAACAGGTCCGCTGCGCGGGCGCATTGCGCGAATTCCATTTGTGCGCGGGGTTGTCGGACTGGTTGACGCATTTGGGCTGGGCGCGCGCAGCCTGATGTATTCGGCCTCTGTCGCGGGAGGCGAGGAGGCCGATTACGAGGGCGCGCAGGCTTGGGGAACAATGGCGTTGTCGTTGACGCTTGGCATTGGGCTGTTTTTCTTGCTCCCCGCTGCGTTGGGGCAAGCCGGGCAACAATGGCTTGGCTTGTCGGCCGGCACGGGAAACCTGCTGGAGGGCTGCGCGCGGTTGGCGCTGGTGGTGGGATACATCTGGGCGATTGGTTTCGTGCCGGATATTCGGCGGATCTACGGCTACCACGGAGCAGAGCACAAAACCATCCACGCGTTTGAGGCCGACGCTGAATTAACGCCCGAGTCTGTGGCGCGGTTTCCGCGGGAGCATCCCCGCTGTGGGACGGCATTTCTTCTGGTGGTGGTCGTGCTATCTGTTCTGATATTTGCCGCTTTTGGCGCTTTGCCATTGCTGTGGCGCTTGGGTACTCGATTGCTGCTGCTGCCGGTGTTGGCCTCGCTGGCTTATGAGTATCTGCGTTTGACCGCTAGAAACATGCACCTCGGTTTTGTGCGCTTGCTGGTGCGCCCGACGCTCGCGCTGCAGCGACTGACCACTCGCGACCCGGACGATGACATGCTGGTGGTAGCGATTTCGGCCTTTACGGCCGTGCAGGCAGCCGATGGCGGGGTGGCTGCCGGGCATCTCGACCAAAAAAGTTCAGGGGGTGAGACCGGTCAGGCTTTTGCCTGATAGCGTTGGCGGCACAATGATGCGCAAGAAACTTTCCATCATTGGGGCAGGTTTTGTCGGAGCGACGGCTGCGCAGCGGGCGGTGGCGCAAGAACTGGCCGATGTGGTGCTGGTGGATATCGAGCCGCTCCTGGGAAAAACTCTGGGCAAGGCGCTGGATCTGGCCGAGGCCGCCCCGGTGGAAGGCGTGGACGTGCATGTGACCGGCACCTCAGACTATGAGATAACGGCAGCATCAGATGTAGTGGTGATTACGGCGGGCGTGCCGCGGAAACCCGGTATGTCGCGCGAGGACCTGATCGGCACCAATGCGCAGATAGCGCGCGAGGTGACCGAGAAAGTGGTTGCGCTTTCGCCGCAGGCGATTCTGATTTACGTGACTAATCCGCTGGACGCCATCGTCTATCTCGGGCACAAAGTGTCGGGATTCCCGAAAAACCGAGTGATGGGGCAGGCCGGTGTGCTCGATACGGCCCGGTTCCGAGCGTTTATTGGTATGGAAACAGGGGTTTCGGTGCGCGATGTCCAGGCGATGGTGCTGGGCGGGCATGGAGATGATATGGTGCCGCTGACGCGCTATACATCTATTGGCGGCATTCCTTTGACCGAGTTTCTCGCGGAGGAAGAGATCGAAGCAATCGTGGCGCGCACGCGAAAGGGCGGCGGAGAAATCGTCAAACTGCTCGGCGATGGCTCCGCGTATTACGCCCCCGCCGCTGGCACAATCCAGATGGTGGAGGCCATCCTGAAGGACCAGAAGCGCGTGCTGCCGGTAACCGCCTATCTGGAAGGAGAGTACGGGTTGAGCAATATGTTTATGGGTGTGCCGGCCGTGCTCGGCGCAGGGGGAGTGGAGAAGGTTATTGAAGTTGAATTGAACGAAATAGAACGCGGCATGCTGCGGAAATCTGCGGCCTCGGTGGGGGCTACGCTGGATACGCTGAAAAGTATGGGGTTCTGAGCGCAACATTTCTGCAATGATAAAAAAAGGAGGCTGAAACTATGATACGAAGCACACACGGGCTAGACGCTTTTGGATTGGCGCATGCCGAACAACATTGGAATCTGACACCGGCAGCACTGGTGGAGGCTGCTGTGCGCAACGGCGAGGGAAAACTCACCAACTCGGGCCCGCTCCACGCTATCACCACCCCGCACACAGGCCGCTCACCAAATGACCGCTTCCTCGTGCGTGAGGCCAGCACGGCCGAAGATGTCTGGTGGGGGAATGCTAACGTGGCTCTGGAGGACGTGCAATTCTTTGCGATGCGCGCTGATGTGCAGGCCTATCTCGGTCAGCGCACGCTGTACGTCATGGATGTGTATGCTTGCGCTGATCCGGAGCATCGCCTAAAGGTACGTGTGATCTCTGAAGGCGCATGGCAGTCGCTGTTCGTACACAACATGTTCCTGCAGCCGCACGAGGATGACTTGAAGGACTTCCGCCCTGACGTCACCGTGCTGCATGCTCCATGCATGGATGCGGATAACCAACGCCACGGCACGCGCACTAAAGCGGGGATAGTGCTTAACCTGGGAGAGAGGACGGTGCTGATAGTGGGCACGCGCTACGCGGGCGAGATAAAGAAATCTATCTTTTCCGTACTGAATTATTTTTTGCCGGGCGCCGGAGTGTTGCCGATGCACTGCTCCGCCAATGTCGGCGACGACGGTGAGACTGCGATCTTTTTCGGATTGTCGGGTACGGGAAAAACCACGCTCTCGGCAGTCGCGAATCGTGGTTTGATTGGCGATGATGAGCATGGCTGGAGCGACAGCGGTGTATTTAACTTCGAGGGCGGCTGCTATGCCAAGGTCATCCGACTTTCACCGGAGGCGGAGCCCGAGATATTCGCCACGTTGAGTCGCTTCGGCACCATCCTGGAAAACGTTGACATGGACGCGAATACGCGCGAATTTGATTTGGATAGCGCGATAATTACGGAAAACACGCGCGCTTCGTATCCAATCCAATTCATCCCAAACCATGTACTCGGCGGACAAGGCAGGCATCCGCGCAATGTGCTCTTTTTGACGGCGGATGCATTTGGGGTGCTGCCGCCTATCAGTCGCCTAACTCCGGAACAAGCAATGTACCATTTCCTTTCCGGCTATACGGCCAAGGTGGCCGGCACAGAGCGTGGGGTCAGCGAGCCGGAGGCCACATTCTCGGCTTGCTTCGGCGCACCATTTCTGGTGCTGCATCCCTCTGTCTATTCGAAAATGCTCGGCGAAAAAATGCGCAAGCATGGAACTGCGGCGTGGCTGGTGAATACGGGCTGGAGCGGAGGCGCATATGGGGTGGGCGCGCGCATGGAAATCGCGTACACGCGTGCGATGGTGGATGCCGCGCTCGAAGGTGAACTTGCGAAGATAAAGACCGAGGAGCATCCGCTGTTCGGGGTGAACATGCCGGTAAAGTGCCCTGGAATTCCGACCGGGGTGCTCAACCCGCGCGATTCGTGGTCTGACAAAGATGCGTATGACGCGCAGGCGCGGGACCTTGCAGCACGGTTTGCGACCAACTTCGCGCAGTTTGCAGACGATGTCTCTGCGGAGGTCGTGGCGGCTGGCCCAAAGGTGTAATGACGGTGGCGGCGCTCACCCCTCCAATCGAGAAACTGCAGGCGTATTTCGTTCAACACAGAGACCACAACTTCCTTCTCAGCGGCGATGGCGCGGAAGCAATTGCTTCTCTTAGCGCCGACTGTTGCGGCCCGATAATCTTCGTGCGCTATGGCGTGGCCATGGCCGCCGGGCGGGGGATTTTCATGCCGGCGCGGGCGGTGCGCGATTATGGCCGCGTTTACGATGGCATGGCAGCGCTTGATTGGATGCTGAAGAGTGGGTTGCAGTACCCACGTGCGGATGCAATCGGGCTGTGCGAGGACGGATCGGTGATTACCTTCATGCTGCGCGAGCTTGACCTGGCGATTGCGCCGACAGTATTCGTGGGCGCGGAAGCTGACGATTTTCCCGGTAGCCGCGTGACCGTGAGCGTGCATATCGAGGGAGATGGTCGTGGGAATTCCAATGCCGCGCTGCGAGCGGATAATTATCTGCCCGTGGTGCGAATTCCAAATACGACAGAACCGGATCTAGCATTAGAACAGATCGCAAGTAAAATCGCGGCGGCATCTTGACCGGATGCATAGCTGGGAACCCGCTGTGCGCAGGGCAGGTCGATGGAATCGGGCAAAGACACAGCGCTAGACGCCGTTTTCGAACTTAGTGGAAAAGAATACACGGTGGCGGCTGGCCAGACAATACGCGCCTCGTTGCAGGCACTTGATTTGAATCCGGAGCTGTATTTGTGTGTGCTTTGCGGCGAGCTAGTCACGGATGATCGCATTGTGGAAGCGGGCGATAGTTACCGACTGGTGGCGGTGGTGAGCGGCGGGGATAATTGATGTGCTGCCGCAAGTGTGGCCAGAAGGCGGCCATCAACATGCGCCAGCACAAGCTTGCGCTCTGCCGTGAACATTTTTTGCAGTGGGTCCCGGAACAAACTGAGCGATTCATAGGTAAATACAAAATGTTTGGTCGCGACGAACGCGTGCTGCTCGCGGTTTCCGGCGGTAAGGATTCGCTCGCGCTCTGGGATATACTTCTGCGGCTCGGATTTGCAGCTGATGGGCTCTACATCGAGCTCGGGATGGAGGGGGATATGCAGTACGGTCAGCGCTCACAAGCCTGCGTGCGCAAATTCGCTGATGCGCACGGCGCACATCTCATTACTGTCGATGTACGCCCAAAATATGGTGCGACAGTTCCAGAATTGGCGCAATTCACCCGACGTGGCAAAGACAAAACGTGCTCGGTCTGCGGCGTGGGAAGCGCTACATCATGAACCGCGTGGCGCGCGAGGGAGGCTATGCGGTTCTGGCAACCGGCCACAATCCTGATGACGAGGCCGCGGTGCTTTTCCAAAACACGATGCACTGGCAGACCGGCTATCTCGTGCGACAGGCACCCGTGCTGCCGACATCCGACGCTGGCTTCGTGCGAAAGGTAAAGCCGCTGTGCCGTCTTTACGAGCGCGAGACCGCGGCCTACGCGTTGCTTCGCGAAATCGATTATATGTATGCTGAGTGCCCGTTTTCCGTTGGAGCGAACACGATTTACTACAAGGAATTGCTAGGCCGGCTTGAGGCGGAGCGTCCGGGCGCCAAGTTGCAATTCTACCTTTCGTTCCTGCAGGCCCGCGAGGACGGCTTCTTTTCCGGCGCGAAGGAGGATGAAGGGCTCAGGTCATGCGAGAGCTGCGGCCAGCCGACGACCGCGCCCGGACAATGCGCGTTCTGCCGCATGTGGGCGGCGGCTCGAGAGCGCAAGCGGGAGTCATGTGGCGGTGCTGATAATCCGGTTGTGGCTCAAGCGGGCGGGCGCTGATGCTCGGCATCGATGGTGATGCCAATGCCGCCCCGCGTCGAGAATGCCGCCGTGACCTTGCACCAGCGCGGCTCGAGCGCCTGCACAAGGTCGTCGAGAATTGCGTTGGTGACGTGTTCGTGAAAGACGCCCTCATTGCGGAAGGACGACAGGTAAAGTTTCAGCGACTTCGATTCCAATATGCTCTCAGCGGGGACGTATTCGATGGTGAGCGCGGCGAAATCGGGCTGCCCGGTTGCTGGGCAAACACAGGTGAACTCCTTGGTGCGCAGCGTGACGGTGTAATCTCGGTCGGGATGTCGATTCGGGAAAGTCTCCAGGCGGCGGGAGGGCTGCGCGTCGCGGCCCAGCAGCGTCAACCCATCGAGGTCGGAATCTTCGGTGATGTTTGTCATCGCCATCTCTCCAGGGTGAGTGTACCACCAATGGCGCTGCATCGTGAATGCTGAATCGACCGGCTTCAAATCCGGTTTTGTCGCCGTCGTGGGCCGGCCAAACGTGGGCAAATCCACGCTGATAAATGCCATCATTGGACAGAAGATCGCAATAGTTTCGCCGAAACCGCAGACCACCCGTCGGCTGCAACGTGGCATTCACACCACCGCGCACGAACAGTTTGTGTTCTGCGACACCCCTGGAATACACCGACCGCGCCATGCGCTCGGGAAGAGCATGCTCGCGGATGCCACCCAGACTTTGAGGGATGCGGATGTGGTGCTCTGGGTGGCGGATATCTCGCACATGCCGACCGGAGCGGACAAAAATGTCGTGAGCAGACTGCGCTTGGATGCAGATAAAAAACCGCTGGTGCTGGGGATGAACAAGAGCGACCGGCTGCGCGCGGGTGATGTGCTGCCGCACACTGAGGCCTTTCGCGCGCTGGTTCCGCAGGCTGCCTGGATGATGGTCTCGGCGACCCGCGGCGACAACATTTCGGTGCTGCTGGAGCAACTTGCAGACAAGCTTCCGGAAGGGCAGCGCTATTATCCTGATGACCAGGTGACGGACACTAGAATGAGAGAGTTTGCCGGAGAGCTGCTGCGGGAAGCCGCCCTGTATTACCTGCAAAAGGAGATACCACATGGCGTGGGCGTGGAAGTTGAAGCGTTCGATGAATCCGATGGTGCTGTCGCGCGCATTTCCGCCATCATCGTGGTGGAACGTGAACGGCACAAAGGAATCGTCATCGGAAAACGGGGGGAAATGCTAAAACGGATTGGAACGCGTTCGCGGCGTGAAATAGCTAACATGCTCGGTGTGAAAGTCCATCTAAGCACGCACGTGAAGGTGTGCAAAGATTGGCGTAATGACCGGCAGCATGTTGCGCGCATGGGATACTGAGACTGTCGCTATAATGGCTAGAATGGACGCGCAGAACGGCAACAAGGAAAGTGATAATACTTCGCTGGAAGGGGTTGCGCTCGGCGGCGACATCCTGGCGGTCACCGAGGAGGAGTTGCGCCGCATGGCTCTTGACCTGCATGATGGTCCGGTACAGCAATTGTTCGCGGCGCAGTCCCAGATAAGTGTAATGCAGAGCCGGATGGAGCGTGGAGATCGGATCAAGAAGGCGGAACTGGATCAATTTCTACGTCGCCTGGCCGGACTCGCGGGCGCTGCTCTGGGCGAAATTCGTGTGTTCGCCGGATCTTTTCGGCCGCCCGACTTTACGACTCGTGGTTTGGTTGACATCTTGCGGGGGTTGATCGTGCAGCACGAGAATCTCACAGGCTGCCGGATAGAACTTACCACCGGCGATGATGTGCCAAAGGAAGTGCGACTGGAAGCGAAAATAGTGTTGTATCGGATTTGCCAAGAATCGTTGTGGAATGCGTATAGGCACTCCGGCACCACGGACCAACGTGTGTCAATCGCAGTAACAAATGGAATGATTTGCCTACAGATTCAAGATGATGGGGCGGGTTTCCGTCCGGCACGGTCGCGTGAGGATGATTCGGTTGAATCGGAGTATGGACTCGGACTCGTGGGCATGCGTGAGCGTGTTAGGCTCGTTGGCGGAACGCTTGCCTTGGAGAGTGCTCCGAAGGCCGGGACATTAGTATCGGTTGAGGTTTCGCTGCATGCCTGATGTGGTCCGGGTTGTTCTGGCTGATGACCACGCGCTTGTGCTGGAGGGGCTACGCAGCCTACTTGGCGGGCAGAAAGGCATCCGCGTGGTCGCCACTGCCACTGATGGTGAGCGCTTGCTCGAGGCAGTAGAGCGCTTTCGGCCGGATGTGGCCGTAGTGGACATTCGCATGCCGTATATGGACGGCTTGACTTGTCTCCAACGCATTCGCGAAAGACATGCTGGGACGAAGGTGCTTATCCTGACCGCGTATGATGATGGACAGACACTGCAATCGGTAATGGCTGCCCGAGCTGACGGGCTTGTCTTGAAAACGGACCCACCTGAACGCACGGTGAGTGCCATCCGGCAGGCGGCGGACGGGCAGCTAGTCTTCCCAGCGGCTGCGCGACGCTGGCTGTACGATGGCCGCGGCGCTGGGCCTGCTGCGCTGTCTGAGCGCGAGACCGAGGTGCTTTCGCTGGTTGCCGAGGGAATGGGCAATGCCGAGGTGGCGTCACGGTTGCACATCTCGGAGAACACGGTGAAGTTTCACTTGCAGAATATATACCGGCGTCTTGAGGTGTCAAACCGCACCGAAGCCAGTCGTAAGTTCCTGCAGCGCCAAACCTGATCCGCTGTGCGACGGATGAAATCGGGGAGGCGACCCGACTGCTCATGTAGTGGCTAATATCGCGAAATTACGAATTGCCACTATGTTTTTGTGGGTGGATTCAGCTACCTGGTGCAGCGCGGGGCGAACGACTAACGAATAGCTGAATTCCTGATTTGAAACCGAGACATTTTCCAGGCATGTTACTGAGTTTCTGCATGACACGTTTTATGTCCTCCTCGTTTATGGCGTCAAAAACGTACTGAATGGGAAAGTACCTGGATTCGCTTTCAGAGACGTAATAATCCGGCGACTTGGTGCTTGGGTGATCTGTCTGTAGGTTCGCGCACCTGTGCGCCTTTGACTGGGTTGGTCTAAGAAGGGCTGATGCTACCGCAGCTCAACTGTTATTCCCACCTTCAAGGTTGTACATGTAGGTTGAGTCCACGTTATTTACGGAAGGGCACGTATCATTTACTACAATGGTGAGGACTTGGTGTGTGTGAGCGTGCGCTCACCCAAATGGGTAGCCGCGGGACCACTCTTTTCGTTAATGCGAACCATTCGGACGCATGTAGGATAGCGAGCCCGAATGCGATAGTATTGGTGTAGTGGTGTGCGCATTCGCGAGGGCGTTAAATGGTGGTGGCCATGAGTGAAAAACCCGACCGTAATTTAGGCTTGGAACTGGTTCGCGCGACCGAGGCCGCGGCGCTGGCGGCCGCGCGCTGGGTGGGCATGGGCCAGAAGGAATCTGGCGATCGCGCGGCTGTGGATGCGATGCGTGTGTTGCTGCGCACGGTGCGGATGGACGGGACGATTGTTATTGGCGAGGGCGAGAAAGACAACGCGCCTATGCTTTTCAACGGTGAGAGTGTGGGCAACGGCAGCGGTCCGCAAGTGGATGTTGCAGTGGATCCGGTAGAAGGAACCAATCTGCTCGCCAAAGGCGTGCACAATTCCATCGCGGTGCTTGCGGTTTCTGAGCGCGGCACAATGTACCAACCGGGACCGGCGTTTTACATGGACAAACTGGTGGTGGGCCCGACCGCATCTGGAAAAGTTGACCTCGACGCCTCGGTTGCGGAGAACCTGCATGCCATAGCGGTGGCGAAAGGTATGCGCATGGAAGAAATAACGGTGGTGATTTTAGATCGGGCGCGAAACGCGCAGAAAATCGCCGCTGTGCGGGAAGCCGGTGCGCGCGTTCGACTGATTACCGATGGCGATGTGGCCCCCGCGCTAATGACCGCGCTGCCCGGAACCGGCGTGAACGCCTTGATGGGTATCGGGGGCACTCCGGAAGGCGTAGTTACAGCCTGCGCGATGCGCGGATTCGGGGGAGAGATTCAAGCGCGATTGGCTCCGCAGTCAGACGCGGAACGCAAGCGCGTAATGAAGGCCGGCCTAGACCTTGATGGCAAGTTTTCTACTGAGAAAATGGTGGGTGGGCATGATCATTATTTCGCCGCGACCGGAATTACCGAAGGGGACTTTCTTCGAGGCGTGCATTACACGCGAGATGGCGCAGTGACCACTTCGGTGGTTACGCGATCGCGTTCGGGCACATGGCGCATGATTGAATCGCATCATCGCTGGAAGAAGCTTCGCCAGATTAGCGATATACCTTATTATAATAGGAATTGAAGACCGCCTCTGTGGGCATTGGGCGTGGGGCACCAAACAGCGAAGGGAGAGCATTGTGGCAAACACGACAACAACATCCGGTGGGCCGGTGAGCACGAAGGTTAGTGAGAAGTACAAGGCCGGGGTGCGTGCGTATGCACGCGATTATTATGTACCCGGATATGTTCCTGCGGACACCGACCTATTGTGTGCCTTTCGCATTCAACCCAAGGGGGGCGTGGATGTAATCGAGGCCGCGGCGGCGGTGGCAGCGGAATCGTCTACCGGTACCTGGACAGAGGTGTGGTCGCGTCACCTTACCAACCTTGATTTCTACAAGGCGAAAGTGTATCAAATTGAGGACGACATCGCTTTCATCGCGTATCCGTTGGACCTTTTCGAGGAGAACAGCGTTGTAAACATCATGTCCTCGATTGTCGGTAATGTGTTCGGCTTTAAAGCCGTGAGCGCATTACGCCTTGAGGACATGCGCATTCCGGTCGCATTGGTGAAAACCTTCCCGGGGCCGGGCATCGGCATCTATGACGAACGGGTGTGGTCGGACAAGTGGGATCGGCCGTTGTTAGGCGGCACGGTTAAACCGAAGTTGGGACTGCCTCCGAAGGCGTATGCCACCATCATCTACGAGTGCCTTGTGGGCGGTCTTGATACGACAAAAGACGATGAGAATATGAACAGCCAGCCTTTTAGCCGCTGGCGAGACCGTTTCATGTATGCCCAAG
>Ga0187827_10006117_pt1 | contig 13911 bp, 10 predicted proteins | sample ETNtaG_39_FD_167969 | JGI IMG/M metagenome (GOLD analysis project Ga0187827, IMG submission 167969) | Marine microbial and viral communities from oxygen minimum zone, Eastern Pacific Ocean - ETNP2014_SV_150_PacBio MetaG (Illumina Assembly) | ecosystem: Environmental > Aquatic > Marine > Hypoxic... | reverse complement strand
GATCGCGGCGAGTCGTTTTTCACGATGTTCATGCAGTTGTTCATGGAGGGATTGGCGCAGCAGCGGGTGAACAAGCAGGGCGGTGCGAACGACTTCGCCCTGTTGTTCGCGTTTTTCTCCAGCAACCGCGAGCTGGCGCTGAAGCGGGTGATGGCACAGCAGTTCGCCACGACGGACATCCTCGACACGCTGGGGGGCGAGAAGGGATCGACCATCATCACCGAGCGCAACCTGATTGCGCTGGAGGTGCTGCGCGAGCAGTTGGCCAAGGGCAAAAAACGGATCGGTATCTTTTATGGCGCCGGTCATCTTGCCGACATGAGCCGCAGGCTTGTCAGCGACTTCGACATGAAGTTTACCGGTGAAAAATGGGTCGAGGCGTGGGATCTCCGGTCCAAGCCAAGGCGGCGCAACCGCAAATAGCCTTTGACAGGCGGGGCGAGAGATGGTGCGATGCGCGTGCACCATTCGAATCATGTTGAAAGAAACTCATGGTATTATTTTGTTGGCGGCTGCGTTTTTCTGCAGCCCGATCGCCGGCTTGGACATTGCCCGGGCCGAGGAGAAAACCCGCGTCTTCGAGATTCGCACCTATTACGCCAACGAGGGCAAACTGGACGCGCTGCTGGCCCGGTTCCGCGACCACACGGTGGCGCTGTTCAAGAAGCACGGCATAACCAATATCGGCTACTGGGTGCCCGCCGACAACAAGGAGAACAAGCTGGTTTACATGCTCGCCTATTCCAGTCGCGAGGCGCGCGGCAAGGCGTGGAAGGCGTTCCTCGCCGATCCCAACTGGCAAAAGGTCTACAAGGAATCGACCAAGGACGGTCGCCTTGTGAGCCGGATCGTGAATGACTTTCTCACCGGGACTGATTTCTCACAAATCAAATAGGCTTGGCCAAGCGCTTGGCTTGCGCTCGACTTTTGGGATGAGTAGCCTCTCCTCTTTCAGGAATTTCTATGACTAACAAAACGACATCTGACACCGGGACATCCCGCAGGGATTTTCTCAAGACCTCATCCACTGCCGCCGTGGCCAGCGCTGCCACAATCGGCCTGATCTCTCGCGGAAGCGCCTTCGCGCAGAACAGCGACACCATCCGAGTGGGGCTGGTCGGCTGCGGCGGGCGTGGCACCGGCGCGGCCAACCAGGCGCTCAGCGCAGATGACAACGTCAAGCTGACCGCTGTGGCGGACGTGTTTCCAGACAGGGTCGAGCGCGCCGTAACCGGCCTGAAAAAGCGGCACGAGAAAAAAGTGGATGTACCGCACCAGTTCGTTGGCCTAGACGCCTACCAAAAGCTGATCGATAGCGGTGTGGATCTGGTAGTGCTCGCGACGCCGCCCGGCTTCCGCCCGCTGCACTTCCGCGCCGTGGTCGAGGCCGGCAAGCATTGTTTCATCGAGAAACCGATGGCCACCGACGCGCCGGGCGTGCGCTCCATCATGGAATCAGTAAAGATTTCGAAGCAAAAAAATCTGGCGATCGTCGCCGGATTCTGCTGGCGCTACGAGTACGAGCGTCGCGCCTTTTACGAGCGCATTCTCGGCGGCGAAATCGGCGACATCCAGTCGATTTACGCCACGTACCTGACCGGCCCGGTCAAACCGATGCAGCCGGATTCCGCGCGCAAACCGGAATGGAGCGATATCGAGTGGCAGGTGCGCAACTGGTACAACTTCGCCTGGCTCGGCGGCGACGGCTTGGTCGAGCAGGCTGTGCACAGCGTGGACAAGATCGCCTGGGCGATGAGGGATACACCGCCGGTAAGCTGCACTGCCGTCGGCGGACGCGGCATCCCGAACAACAGCGGCAACATCTTCGACCACATCGAGGTCAACTACCTGTATCCGGATGGCGTGCGTGCCTTCATGGCTCAGCGCCAGCAGCGCCGCTGCCACAACGAGAACAATGATTACCTGCTTGGCACCAAAGGCCGAGGTGACATCGCCCGCGGCATCTTCATCGAGAACGCCAAGGGCCGTTGGACCTACGAAGGCAAGAGCGGGAACATGTATCAAATCGAGCACAACGAGTTGTTCCAGTCGATCCGTGACGGAAAACCGATCAACAATGGCGATCGCATGGCGCTCAGCACGATGATGGCGATCATGGGCCGAACGGCCGCCTACACCGGCAAGGAGATCACCTACGAACAGGCGTTGAATTCCAAGGAGGACCGTTACCCGAAGGACATAAACTGGAAGACCGGCAAGCACACGCCGCCGCCCTTGGCCAAGCCGGGCCTAACGCCTTTTGTCTGAAGCGATGACTCACTCGAAAATGAGCCGGCGCGACTTTAGCAAAGCCAGCGGCTTGGCCTTGGCTGCCACCGTATTGCCGGCGATTGGCCAAGCGGAGACTGACGGCAGGTCGCGCATTCTAAAGTCAATCAAGTTCGGCATGTTTGGTGGGAAAATCCCCGTCGCTGAAAAGTTTCGGATACTTAAGGAGATCGGCTATGACGGGGTGGAACTCAGCAGCCCGGGTGGCGTGGACAAAAAGCAGGCCCTGGCTGCTAGCCGCGAAACCGGCTTTCCAATTCACGGTGTCGTCGACTCAATTCACTGGGGCACTAGGCTTTCTTCGCCGGATCCCGAGACGAGGCAAAAGGGATTGGAAGGGCTAAAGACTGCCATCCGTGACACTCACTTGGTTGAGGGTTCAGCGGTGTTGCTCGTGCCCGGTGCGGTTCGTGATGCGAAGAACGAAAACCACCAACAGGTATGGGATCGCTCAATACAGCAAATTCAAAAGGCGCTGCCATTGGCAGCTCGGCGTGGGATTCACATCTTGATCGAGAATGTTTGGAACGGTTTCTTGTATGATCCAAAGGGAGACGACAATCAGTCAGCCGATAAGTTGGTTGAATATCTGGATCAGATCAACAGCCCGTGGGTGGGGAGCTACTTCGACATCGGCAACCATCAGCGTTTTGGCAAGCCGGCCCAATGGATTCGTACGCTGGGCAGGCGCATAGTCAAACTGGACGTGAAGGACTGGGGCAAGTCGAACGGATTCTGCAAAATCGGCGACGGTGATGTCGACTGGCCGGACGTCCGAAAGGCGCTCGCACAGATTGGCTTCACCGGTTGGTCCACGGCGGAGGTTGGCGGTGGCAACCGCGACCGGATGAAGGATGTCCACGATCGAATGGACAAGCATCTGCTCGGCAAAAGTTGAGACTGCAATCTCAAACAGATTCAAAAAACGGGCTCATTGAGCCCGTTTTTGCTATCGGAAAATTTATTCGAAATCAGATTTGTGAATAGGGTGCGGGGTCAAAGAACCGCGCCACTATCTTGGACACGGTGTCTTTGTAAATTTCCATGTTCTTCATGCGATCCCAATCCGGGTGCTTAAGGAATGCCTGCCAGTTTTTTCCACGCATCGCTTGGTCTTCATAAACGAGCATGTAAGTCAGGTTCGGAATATCCGGGCCAATTAGTGTCTGCCCGAAAAAGACCGACTTGAGGCCGGTGGCATTGAATATGTCGATTTCACCTTCGTTGAACATTTGCACCTTTAGCAGGGCCTTAAGTTCGTTGTGGCTCTGATACTCGCGCAATTCGAAGATGCGCTTGCCCTTGATCGGGATCTCGAGCTTCGGCTTGCCGTCGAACGCGCGCATGAATGATGAGGTGATGCGTGTGTAGGCCGGATCCGTTTTCTGGCTGTCCAAGTACTCGTCTGCAGCTTCGACGAACACGTCGTCGACAAGCTTTTCATCGCGGGAGAAAAATTCCTGCGTGTTCTTGAACGGCGTGAGTACCCAAATGTCGTGTTGTTCCGCTTTGTTGTTTTTCGGATGTTCGGCGGAATAAAATACGCCGATCGGAGCAAGTTCAATTCGCTTGGCCGCAGGCATGACCGCATTTTTTAGGAAGCGATCGACAATGGCTTTCTTTTCCGCTGTTGGAATGTGCCAATGGCGGAGTTCGTAATATTCCTGATCTCCGCCATGATGGTCAGCCTGCGCTTGGCCAAGCGCGGATAACCCAACTGCCCCGGAAGCGGCCAAACCTGTTTTTAGAAAATCGCGTCGTTGCATGATTTTGTTTAAATTTTGAATTAACCTTGTTTGGTTTTCTGTGCTCCCTCAGCAGCAATGGCAATGCATTCACGAATGTCAGCAAGTAATTTTGGGTGGTCATTTGGCGATTCCTCGTACTCGAGACTGAGAGCGCCGTCGGCCGGGAACTTAACCTTGCGCAACGCCCTGAACACGCCAGGCACGTCAAGGTGGCCCTTGCCGATGATGACGCCGTGCGTCTTCTTCTTTTGCTCGGCGAAATCCTTAAGGTGGATGCCGTATAGGCGGTCGCCGAGCTTGTGGATCACCTCGACCGGATCCTCGGACGAGCGGATGTAGTGGCCCAGGTCGGCGCAGAAACCGATGCGCTTGTCGTGCCCCTTCACCGCCTTGAGTCCGTCGTCGATCTTGTCATACAGCGCGCCCGGCCCGTGGTTGTGGATGGCGACACGGATGTCGTACTTCGCGACAAGTTTGTCGAGGCTGTCGAATGAGTTGGGGGCGGGGTTTGCAGAGATGTTTTTGATGCCGGCCATTTTTGCGAACTGAAACGTCGCCTCGTTTTTTGCATGGTCGGCTCCGAAGCCGTTGACGCCGTGGGCGCTGATGGTCATGTCGTACTTGGCCAGTTTCTCATTCATTTCCCCGATCTTGATCTTGTCCTTTGTGATCGGGAAATGGGCGCCAAAAAACTCGATGAAGTGCAGTCCAAGCTTGTTGGTTTGCTCCATTGCGCCGTCCACACCAAATCCCCGTAGGGAGTAACTCTGGATGCCCATGGGGAACCCACCATATTTTTTTAGGGCGGCCTTTTTACCCTCGGCGGCGAGGATTTTGGGGACATCAAACCAGGTTGCTCCGGCGGCTGCAGCCGTCGCCAGGGTGGTGTTGATGAATTGTCGTCTGGAAACGCGTTGTGTGTTCATATAGTGAGATCCTAGAAAGACGTGAGAATTGGCTTTAAGCCAAACGGTTGGGCCCGGTCAAGCTAGAGTGGCCTGTGATTCCTGTACCACCACAGTTTTGTGTCAATAAAGTATTGGTTTTTGTATTCGTAGTGAAGATCGGCGTAGGTGATGTTGCTGCCACCTTTGCTCTTCTCTTTGGCTCGGTTGTTTTTTCCTGAGTTATGGCGGGCGTATAGCTCGTTCGGTGGGTTTGCGGATGAGCTTGGTTGGTGTGGGCCGCTGGCGTTATAGACTCGCTCATGGTCCCAATGCGGAACGACCATGTAGGTGGCACAACCAAAAAAGAAGATCTTATCCGGCTCGGGGACTTGACTGATTTTTTCATACCGTTGATCGGACGGGCCGATCATTTGCTCGTTGGCTCCATAAGAGAAGACAATGTCACGGCTTCTTTTATCAAGAAGGATTCTGCGTTTTCTGAGTGTTAAAACGTTATATGGCCCTTCGACATCCGCGGGATCGGTGAATAGGTCCATGGTGCTAAGGTATCCCGCATCGTGCATGCTGACGAGCCAGTTCGCATGGTTCTGTACGGTATGTGGTGTTATGGAGATAGGGAACTTGTCATCAAAATCTTCCGCATACATGGCGGTGGAGAGGCCAAGCTGCTTTTGGTTGCTCATGCAGACCGTTTGGCGGGCCTTGCTCTTGGACTTGGCCAAGGCCGGGAGCAGCAAGGAGGCAAGGATGGCGATGATGGCGATCACGACCAATAGCTCAATGAGTGTAAATCCGGTTTGCCTGGTTTTCATGATCTTCAATGGCTAGGCGATGATGTCGTGGGCGACTTTACCGTGGATGTTGGTCAACCGGAAGTCTCTGCCGCTCCAGCGGTATGTCAATCTTTCGTGATCCAGCCCCATCAGGTGCAGGATTGTGGCATGGAAATCGTGGATGTGCAAGGGCTTTTCCTGCGCGCGCATCCCAAACTCGTCACTGGTGCCATAGGTGAAGCCGCCTTTCACACCGCCACCGGCCAGTAGCATCGAGAACGCTGTGTTATGATGATCGCGTCCAGCTCCGGACTTGTTGTTTTGCGCGTACGGTGTCCGGCCAAATTCACCGCCCCAAATCACCATCGTGTCGTCAAGCAGGCCGCGCTCTTTGAGATCGGAAATCAATGCGGCGGTTGCCTTGTCGCTGTCCTGACAGAGTTTAAGGTGATTTTCGTTGTGTTTTTTGTGCGTGTCCCAGGGCTGGTTGCCGTTATTTACATAATAGACTCCAACATAACGCACGCCACTTTCGACCAGGCGTCGGGCCAGTAGACAGGAGTTGGCGAACGGGGTGTGGCCGTATTTGTCCCGAGTTGCAGGATTCTCCTTTTCAATATCAAAACTGTTCATCGCCTCAAACTGCATGCGATAGGCTGTTTCCATTGCCTTGATCTGCGCGTTGAGTTCCAGGTCGTTGTCGCGCTTGGCCAAGTGCAAACGATTGAGCTGGCCAAGGAGATCGAGCTGTTGGCGCTGTTCCTTATAGGTGATGTTGGGGTTGCGTATGTTGGCTATGAGTTTGTCGACCTTCATGTCGGCGGTAATAACGCTCGCGGCTTGATGTTGTGCCGGCAGGAAACTGTTACTCCACAACGCCGGCCCAACGACGATTTTATTGGTCGGGCGAAGCACGACGTACCCCGGGAGATTCTCGTTTACGGATCCCAAGCCATACTGCAGCCAGGAACCAAGTGATGGGCGTATGGGCTGCACGTTGCCGGTGTGCATTTGCAGCAACGCGGGCTCATGGTTTGGGATATCGGTGTACATCGAGCGAATGACACAGCACTCGTCGATTACCTGGCTGATATGCGGAAGCGTTTCGCTGACTTCAATGTCGCTCTGCCCATGCCTGGCAAATTTGAACGGCGACGGCATAAAACCAGTAGTATTGGGTTTTTTGTAAATCTTGCCGGTCGGCTGCGTGTTCTCGTGTTTCTTGAGCGCAGGTTTCGGGTCGAACGTGTCGATGTGCGACGGACCGCCGTTCATGAACAAAAAAATCACCCGTTTGGCCTTGGGTGCAAAATGTGGGCCAAGCTTGGGTGTGCCTGCTCGAGCCGGTTGGCCAAGTAATCCGGCCAAGCCGATGTAGCCGAAACCAGCTGTGATCCGCTTGAGCATTTCACGCCGATTGATTTCTGTTTCGAAAAGTCCGTTCATGAGTTTAATCGACATACATAAACTCGAGGTTCACTTCACCCTTTATTTGCAGGCTTTTTTAAAACTAGGGTTTTTATTGGCACTTTCATTGGCACTTTTTGAGACTATCGATGTTGCCTGTGTATTCAGCCAATGAGTCGTTCTCAATGTTCGTACAGACGGACGGTCTGCCCCTGATCTCTGAAAATGGCATCCACCAGACTTCATTGCGCGGAATCAGTACCAGCCCGAAATAGCTCCAATCGCCCTCTGAGTAAAGCTTGTAGGTCGCTCCGATTGCCCCTCTGGCTGACCGGCTCGTATGATTGAGGTTCAGCCCTCAACCCTTAGTTTTTAAGGCTAAAAGCTTTTTGCGGCAACAGTTAAAACGGCTTGAAAACAGTGCTCATTGCGATGACCGTCGGCTCACCATGAAATCACAACTGATCGCAATCATCGCAGCCGTGCTGTTGGTGGGGTGTGCTACGACGCAGTCGCCAGAACCGCCGACAACCAAAGTACCAGATACCTCAATTCATGATGCTGTTTTTCTAGAAAACATAGAAGCCATTAAACAGCACTTGGCAGCAGGTACGGATGTGAATGCGAAGGGGTATCGTGGTAGAACTTCTTTGCATTGGGCGGCTTTGACTGGTCGGAAGGAGATAGTCGATCTACTAATCGACAGAGGTGCGGATGTGAAGGTGAAAGATGATAAAGACTTGACTCCTTTGCATTACGCGGCTGGTAAAGGGCACAAAGAAATCGCCGAACGGCTAATTGCCGAAGGTGCAGATGTGAATGCGAAGGATGATAATGGCACAACACCGCTTGATCGGGCCACTATGCCAAATAGCCCATTCAATACTACCGAAACCGCCAACCTCCTCCGCCAACACGGCGGCAAGACAGGTGAAGAATTGAAAGCTGTAGGGAAATGAAACACCTCCTGCTCACAACAATCGAAGCTGTGCTTTTGGGGGGGTGTGTGACGATACAGCCGACTGAACCTTCAACAGTCAAAGCTCTAGACATCTCAATTTGGCAAGCTGCACAAACTGGAAACATAGAAGCGTTAAAACGACACTTGGTTGCTGGCGCGGATGTGAATGCGAAGGATGATCTAAGCACCACCCCTTTGTTATATGCAGCTGGTAGAGGCCATATGGAAATCGCTAAACTACTCATTGCCAAAGGTGCAGATATGAATGAACGATCAATTGGTGGAGCCAAACCGTTGTATATTGCGGTGTTGGGAGGTTACAAAGAAATCGTCGAACTACTCATTGAAAACGGCGCCTACATCAATTCGAAGACTCGAATGGGACTCACCGCTTTGCATGAGGCGGCTGGTATCGGTCAAAAGGAAATTGTGGAACTGCTTGTCACCAACGGTGCGAATTTGAATGCGAAGGGTAAACGTGGTGGAACGCCTTTGCATACTGCGGCTATTGGCGGTCGCAAAGAGATTGCCGAACGCCTCATTGTCGCAGGTGCAAATGTGAATGCGCAGAATAGTTATTGTTATACACCGCTAGATTATGCCATCAAAGCTAGACATTCCGAAACTACTGCAACCCTCCGCAAACACGGCGGCAAGACGGGTGATGAATTGAAAGCTGAAGGCAAATGAAACACCTCCTGATCACAACAATCGCAGCTGTGTTGTTGGTGACGGCTGTTTCCTTGAAAGAGGCAAGATGGTGCGCCCACAACCACATTGGATGCTAGGCTTCATCCAGATGAAGCAACTGTTTTTGCCATCAACCTTGGTAGCATTGTTTTGCTTGGTCTGCAACGGTACCGGCGAGGTTGTGGAAAAATGGAAACAATTCAGGAAAACATTTGTCAATCAGACTTGGACAGGAAACCCGTACGACCTTTCTTTTTTTGGCATTTTCACTAGCCCCACCGGGAAGCGGATTCGACATTACGGATTTTACGGTGGCCGGAACGATTGGCGAATCTATTTCATGCCGAACGAACTCGGACACTGGAAGTACAAAACATTTTCCTCTGACGGAGAACTGGACGGTTTGAAAGGTGAGTTTGATTGTGTGGAATCAAGCCTAAAGGGGATGGTTGTTCAGGATCCGGACAAACCCAATCGCTGGAAGTATTCTGAAGGAGGGCATTTGATGCCTATCCTATGGGGGGTGGGTTGCTATAGGGATGGGCGGGCTCATTTCCGGGGACATGGAGCTGATAACGCTCTAGTCATTAAAGCGTTGAAACAGGCCGAGCAAGTTGGAGCTACTTGGCTGCATACATGCGCCATCGTTCTGAAACAGGATGATTGGGCCAAAAACTTTCCTGTAGAAGCCATGCCCTATGTCCCCGGAAAAGAGGGGAAAATCTTTAATTCGGATTATTGGGACAACCTAAACTCAAGACTGGATAAGGCAAGGGATCTCGGCATGGGGCACTATGTTATGCTTTATACGGACGACGGTTTACGTCCAGACAGGCTGGGTATTGCTCCCGGTTCGAGGGAAGAAATGAGGCTCTACCGTTATGTCATGGCTCGAATCTCCCCTTATCCAATCGTACTTTGGGACACTGGCATTGATATCAGTGAATATAGGAATGCCGATTGGATAAATGCCTTCACGGATTGGTTTATTCAGAACGATCCGTGGAGTCATCCGGTCAGCAGCAGGCACGGGGGAGGTAGTGGCAACGTGGTTCCAGCAAATCAAACCTACGAAAGTCTTGGGGGAGCCTTCCTTCCGACGAGGGAACATCTTCTGTCCCTGTACCGTAAACCTATCCCCACCGCGCACACGGATCACTGGCGAATCTTTATTTCCAGAGGTCGATGGAACAACGACAAGATCAGGAAAGCCATTTGGCGCTGCGCACTTACCGGCGGACAAGCCCCCTTTCCAGACTATTCGCAGGGACCTTTCGATGAAGAACAATTTCTTACAGGCAAAAAGCAAATTGCTATTGCCATGGATTTTATACAGAAGGGATTGAGGTATGGACTTGGGGATCTTGAACCAGATGATTCCATTGTTAGGAATACCTCGGGAATTATTGCTGCTATCAACAGGGGAAAGGAAGTAGTTGTGTTTAACGAAGCAAACGCAGAAATTTTGGTCAATTTGTCCTCTTTTGATAGCGTTGTTCTATACAACTGGCTGGACACAAAGAATGGACGGATATCAACTATCAAAAATAGGGAACCGTCCCAAGGGGAAATCTTCCCGCCACCCGAAGGATACAGCGAACCAATCCTGCACATCTTTCGAAATTAAGATCCACAAGAAGAGATCACACATGACAGTTGGAGCACCATGAAACACCTCCTACTCACAACAATTGCAGCCGTGCTTCTGGTGGCGGGTGGTGTTGAGCCCAGGAGCCGAGGGGGACAAGATCTACTTCAACCGGGGGATGTTCTCGATGCCGATCGGCATCCGACCCTTCGGAGCGCTGCGGCCGCTTTCCTTGAGCTTGTGGAGCAAGGCCCGCAGCTGCCGACGTTTTTCCGGAGCTTTGGAGTAAAGGTTCGTCCTTTCACCCGGATCCGTCGCCAGGTTGTAGAGCTGGCCCGGCGCCTTCGGCTCGGCTTCGGGGAGGGCGTACTGCTTCATGATTCCCCGGGCGTAGTTGTTTCCACCTGACCCTTGGTGGTCCAGATACTTCCAGCTCCCTTGTCGGATCTGGAACTCACCTCGGAAGCTCTGGGTCAGGAGGTGGGGCCGGATGGACTTCTTCGGATTCTGGTTTCCGAGCATCGCCGGCAATATGTCGAAGCTGTCCGTGGCCGCATCGTCGGGAAGTTCGTAACCGACGATCGACGCGAGTGTCGCGAAGATATCCGTCGTGTTTGTCATCTGATCGGACACCTGCCCCTTGGGAATCCGTTTCGGCCACCTCGCGATGAACGGGACACGGTGGCCCCCTTCCCAGCCGTCGCGCTTGACGCCCCGCCGACCTCCGGAAGCATCGTGATCGTGGTCCGTGCGCATCCAGGCCGCGTGCATCGTCTCGGGTCCGTTGTCCGCGTTGAAGAGTACCAACGTCTCCTCGTCGATCTTTAGCTCGGCGAGGAGATCGAGGACGCGTCCGACGAGGGTGTCGAGCTCGTGCACGAAGTCGCCCCGGGGTCCCCCCGCGGTTGCGCCGTTGAACTGCGGAGCCGGGAGGACAGGAGCGTGGCAGATCTGGGAGGAAAGCACCGCGAAGAAGGGTTTCTCCGGGCTCTTCTTTCGATGCTCGGTGATGAACTTCTTCGTCTTCTCGTAGAAGAGCAGGTCCGCCTTGACGAACTCGTAGTCTGGCGCCATCCACCCCTCGTCGTTGTCCCATCGCCACTTGCCACCGGGGTTCGGGAGATTCGCCCGCTTGTGTCGTAGGCTCGCGGGGACAGGCACCATCCCGTTCTCCACGTAGACGTAGAGCGGGTCAGTGGTCGGGCAATTCGGAGTGATGAACGACTCGTCGAAGCCGCGCGCGTTGGGACCATCGACCAAGGGCGTGCTCTTTTCGTAGTCGATGAGGAGCGCGTTCTTGAACCCACCGCCGAGACGTTTGCCGTCACGGTCGCGCCAGGTCAGTCCCACGTGCCACTTTCCGAAGATACCGGTGCGGTATCCCTTCTCCTTCAGCATGGCGCCTAGGGTGAGGGTTCCGGGTTTGAGATAGCTCGGCCCGCCCGGCCCTTCGAACGCCCCCCCTCCTCGGCCTGTCGATCGGTAGATCTGCTGTCCGGAGTAGAGGCCGTACCGCGACGGCGAACAGATCGTGGAGGGACTGTGGGCATCGGTGAACCGGATTCCCTCGGTGGCCAAGCGGTCGAGCCGCGGCGTCTCGTAGGCCGCGTTGGGGTTGTAGCAGGACAGATCGCCGTACCCTAGATCGTCAGCGTAGACGATCACGATGTTGGGCAACTCTTGGGCGCCAGCCGTCGCAACGATCCCGAAGCAAAGGGCCAGGGCAGCCAGCGCCGTGACCGGAGCTCGTTCTCGACTCGGGGTGGTGCTCTGCATGGTGTGTGTCCTCATCCTGCGAGGCGAGATAAGAACTCTCGCCCCAAGTCCATCCTGAACCAGAGCCTACGCCAGCAGTTCACGGCGGATTTCAGCGCCCGAACCTCTAGAACGCCGTACGCCAGTAGAACTCGAGCTCCATGAGAGTCGGCGGCTGCATGGACAAAGTCAACATCTCACCCGGCCCGCACCCGCGAGTACTCCTCGTCGAGCACCGTGCTAAACATCTCCGGCTGCCGTGGCAGTCACTGTCGCGTTCCCGTCGGCGACACAAGAGTCATCAATCGTCCGTGCGCAGGCTCTTCGTAAGCTCGACGAAGTAGAGATCGGTTGCGACCTTGAAACCTTCCTTGCCGAGCTTGGTCGGCAGAGTCTGCCATTGAACTGTTGGAGTGATCGTCTGCCACGCCTTCGGCTTGCCGACACGAATCGGCATCGCGAAATCCGCCTCGTCGGTCTTCCAGCGATACGCGACGCTGTCCGCGGCTTCATCGAAGATCAACTCCAGGGTCGGCAGATCAGCGTGGCGTAGGTACTGATCAAAGATCGGTGTGAGATCCGTTTCAAAGCGCTTGTTGAATAGTTGCACAAGGTCCTCGGTCATGATGCTCTGGTACTTGAAGTTCTGGTAGACCTCGCGCACCAGTGCCCACCACTTCTTGTCGTCGTTCAGGACGTTGCGTAGCGTGTTCAAGAACAGCGCACCTTTGAAGTACTGGTCGCCAGGCGGACTTTGGTGGATGCCACGCTCCGCGATAATCGGTCGCTTATTCCTCACTTTCCGCTTGTACCCGTTGACGTACTTCAGCGCGTCCGCGTAGCCGAACATGCGCTCGACATACATGCACTCCATGTAGGTTGTCCACCCCTCGTGGATCCACATATCGCAGATATCAGAGGCCGTGACTGCGTTGCCGAACCACTCATGGCCACTCTCGTGAATGATGATGAAATCGAATTTCATACTGACGCCGACACCGGTCCAGTCCCTGTTGAGATAGCCGTTCGTGAATCCGTTTCCGTAGGTCACGGCCGTCTGATGCTCCATGCCGGAATACGGCACCTGGATGAGTTTGTAGCCATCATTGATGAAGGGGTAGTCGCCGAAGTAGTGCTTGAAGGCCTTCAGCATTGGCTTGGCTTGCGCAAACTGCTTCTTCGCTCGCTCGAAGTCTTCAGGTAGTGAGTAAAAATCAAGAGACAACTTGCCGAGTCGATCAGAGAAGTGTTTGTAGGCCGCGATGTTAATCGACACGTTGTATGAGTTTATCGGATAGTGAACGCGCCAATCCCAGCGCGTGTAGCCGTCTCCGAGATTCTTCTTGCCGACGAAACGCCCGTTGGAGACGTTGGTTAGTTGATTCGGCACGGCGATACTGATGTCCATCGTCTCGACCTCATCGCGCCACTGATCCTTGCCCGGCCACCAATAGCTGGATCCCGGTCCCTCGCAAGCCGTGTAGATCCACGGGCGACCGAACGGGTCGGTATCAAAGCTGATGCCGCCAAAGCGGCCGACGCTCTTTGGCGTGCCGGAGTAGTAGAAGTCGATGCTGTATTCCAGCCCGGACTCGAGCTCCGTCGGAAAGTCGATGAACACGGCGTTCAGCTCACGCGTGTACTGAAGCGGTTTCAAGCCTAGAAGGATCTTGTCGATGGCGAGATCGCGATTCAGATCCAGTTGAATCCGATTGTCGTCACGCAACATGCGGAAGCGAATCGTGTTCTTGCCGCGAATCGACTTGGTCTCGGGAGTCACACGAATGTCGAG
>Ga0187827_10006116_pt1 | contig 13912 bp, 14 predicted proteins | sample ETNtaG_39_FD_167969 | JGI IMG/M metagenome (GOLD analysis project Ga0187827, IMG submission 167969) | Marine microbial and viral communities from oxygen minimum zone, Eastern Pacific Ocean - ETNP2014_SV_150_PacBio MetaG (Illumina Assembly) | ecosystem: Environmental > Aquatic > Marine > Hypoxic... | reverse complement strand
TACAACGTTATGTAACGATAGAATTGGTTAGCCGATTTTTTTGTCTTTCCACTAACGACGTATTCTTCATTCAGGGCTGTTACTTCACCATAGTATGGATCGTCGGTTTCATCGATGATAAAGATATGAGGCTTCTCTTTATCGATACAATCCATTATCGGCTCAGAGAGCAAACGATTATTGATCTCGATCATCCTGTCGATATTCAACTTCTTCAGATGATGCCACATCGAGGTTTCGGAAGGGTTGTTGACAAGTACTTTATCAATGGAATGTATGCTTTGCCGTTCTGCGGCAGTTCCGATCAACGTACCATAAACATCCTTGATTTTCCACTCGCCCTGCATTCTCAAAGGCAGGTGTTTTTTCAATGGATTGAGAACATTGTAGAAGCATTCATAAGGCTGTACGTTTTTTTCGCCCTTGCGGGCGCCCGGTTTCATAGTGTTGGAAGCCATGAAATCGGCGTTCGCATTATATATAAAGTTTTCTTCTATAAAATCGTTAAAAAGATAATTTAAAAGTTTGTAAAAGTTAGTGAACTACTGTGTTTCGGAAATTTAGTCCTAAACTCAAATTTCCTGAGGAATTTATGGTCTTTATAAGTGAAATATTTTTTAAATTGAGGTACTGGCGATGACAATTTAATAGTTCAGCATCTAGGGCATATTAAACTTTAAATATAAATTGGCCCTACTCATAGAAATTATGGTTCAATCGAAAATCTCCGTTCTTATACCAGATTACGGGGATCCTACCGATCCAATCATTCGTGGAAAATACGTGTATCTAGAGGTTGGAATAAGCATTATCGTCAATTTGATGTTATTTATTCTCAAGCTTTCCCTGGGGATATTTATCAACAGTATTGCTCTTATTGCCGACTCGATCCATACGCTCTCTGATGTCGGGACTTCGATTTTGATTATCTTCGGTTTTTCAATGTCGAAGAAACCCGCAGATAAGAATCATCCTTATGGTCACGGTAGAATGGAACACATAGCCACATTGGTTATGACTGTACTTTTATTTCTTGCGGGACTTACTTTTATTTGGCAGTCACTGAGCAGATTCACAGGTCTTACTGCACTGCTACACGGCGAATACGCAATAATGATCGGAATAATAATAATCCTAACCGCCATCGTTAAGGAAATTATGGCTCAGTATTCAATGGCCCTCGGTAAATTGATAAAAAGCGATGTACTGGTGGCGGATGCGTGGCATCACCGATCCGATGCATTAGCGTCCATTGCAGTAGGGTTGAGCATTATAGGATCAAACATGGGAATACTCTGGCTCGATCCGTTGTTTGGCGTTATAATTTCAATTATAATCATTTATGTCGGATATACAATATTCAAGAAAACCTCCAATGTCTTGATTGGCACGGCACCTGAATTGGAATTGATCGAACAGATCCGCCAAATGGTCATGCAGATCGAAGAGGGAAAAGATATTGATAATATCATTATTCACGATTACGGAACCACAAAGATAGTCTCACTTCATCTTTGTGTGGATAGGGAATTAACTGTTGAAGAGTCCAGCAGGATTGCTGATAAAATAGAAGATCATATAAAGAAAGAATTAGGGTTCCTAACGAATATACGAATTGAGCCTAAAAAAGAGGTTTCGGATCATTGTTCCCCAGATAGCAAAGATATAGTCCTGAATACTGCCGAAAAAGGCTTGCCAGTAAGCCTGCCTGAACATGACAAAGAAACAATTAAAATATATATGGACCTGTTTGATATAGATCAGGTCCGTGCCGAAAATATCTATAATGTGGGTTATAAACAGCTGAAAGATATGAATGATGCAATTCTCGAAGAACTACTATGCGTAGATAGAATAAACCCGACAATAGCAAAAAGGATTATCAATAAATTAAAAGATTAGTGGAGAGTGAACTGTTCTGGACCTTCTCTGCAACGTTTTTACCGTATTCGATACATTTTGTAATATCTTCTTTTTCGGGCTGCCAGTGAATCTTCTTAAATTTGCCACTTCATAAATGAATTTTCACTAGAGCATAAATTGCCATTTAATCTTTTTCTACATTCTATCACCTCAATTTCAGGTTTAAATCCTTGTATTTCTACACAAAATCATCTGAAATATCCAGAATTTCTTGTGAAACTAATCCGAAAAAAACTTACATTAAATAGGTACTTCAACTTCATTAGGGGAAAATTTCTCGGAGAACAAATTCACTAACAAAAAATATATAACCCTTTATTTTTATCTCCTAACTGGTAATCATTACAAATTAAAAACCAATCTATTTTGGAGGGAACGTATGGAAAAATATGTCCATATACTAAAGGGTAAAGGCCTGAAGATCACTCCCCAACGACTCACAATTCTGAAATATCTCGACGAGAACCGTACTCACCCCGATGCGGATATTATCTATAACGACCTTAAAAGCATGAATCCGTCATTGTCGCGGACAACCGTGTACAATACCCTCGATGCGATGAGAAACATCAAAATCATTCAGGAATTGACCATCTCGAAAACTGAGACCCGATATGATTATCACACGGACCCGCATCACCATTTTCTCTGCATGAAATGCGGCTCTATAATCGATGTCGACATAAAATGCCCGCATCAGGACAGCAAAGAAGTGGACGGTCACAGGATCGAGGAGATCCACGGATATTTCAAAGGCATCTGTAAAATATGCTCTAATGAGTGAGAAAGATAATTCCATAATATATGTATATTGTCAACGGTGAAAAGCTCGACAAAAAGTCGAGGTTTTCAGCTTGACAATGCTTGCGACGTTTTGACCGTAGGGAGAAATGTTGCTCGAGTATTAAGATATATGAATTTCATAAAATAATCGGCATCTAAATAGAAGGATTGGAGAAAGGGAATCCATTCTCCTAACCAGATTCCTCATTTTTTTATTATCAGGGGGTCCCCCTGAACAATAAGAAAAAGAGAGGGGGTCTAGGGGGAGATTCTTCTCCCCCTTAACGAAAAGAAAAAGGGAGAGGTTTCAGGGGAGGATCGGCCGGGGAACGTCCCGGACGAACCTGTGAATCTTGATTAACAGGGGTCGTTCCCCCTGGAAAAAATGTTCCTCGTTTACAGAAAAAAAGGAGGCTAAAAAATGGACAACTACGTTTGTGATTTATGTGGATATGTTTACGACCCCTCGGTCGGAGACCCCGATACTGATATTGAGCCGGGAACGGCTTTCGAGGATTTGCCCGAAGATTGGGTCTGTCCCATCTGTGGCGCCGGTAAGGTAGATTTTTCAAAGGAATGATAACATGAAGAAAGTCGAGATAAAACCGGGCGTATACTGGGTCGGCGGGGTTGACTGGGACATCCGTAACTTTCACGGATATCTGACCCCGAGAGGAACCACCTACAATGCATATCTCATCATTGACGAAAAGATCGTGCTCGTGGACACCGTAAAACATTATTTATTTGACGAGATGCTGGCCCGAATTAAGGAAATAATCGACCCGTCAAAGATAGATTATATTCTGTCGAACCACGTTGAGATGGATCATTCGGGCTCCATTTCACGAATGCTGGAAATTGCTCCTGAAGCCAAGGTAATAACTTCGGTCCAGGGCGAGAGGGGCCTTCGGAGGCACTACAAGAAAAACTGGGATTTCCATGTTGTGAAATCCGGAGATTCTCTCGACATCGGTAAAAGAAAACTGGTTTTTGTTCACACCCCCATGGTTCACTGGCCCGATTCAATGCTTACATACATAGAAATCGATAAATTACTTCTGCCAAACGACGCCTTTGGTCAGCATATCGGCGGCTCGGAAAGATTCGACGACCAGATCGAATGGGGGATACTCAAAGAAGAGGCAGCCAAATATTATGCCAATATCGTTCTTCCTTATGGAAAACAGGTGCAAAAAGCCATTGCAGCGCTTGGCGGACTTGATATCGACATGATCGGCCCCAGCCACGGCATCATCTGGAGATCGTATATTCCCCGGATACTGGACGAGTACGTAAAATGGGCCGCCAATGCTACCGAGAACAAAGCCCTCATCGTTTATGATACCATGTGGGGTTCCACCGAGAAGATCGCCTATTCGCTTCGGGAGGGCCTAGAGGAAGCAGGCGTTCCCGTGACCATGCGAAGTCTGAATACGAATCAGATTTCCGACATAATAACCGATTTACTGACGTCCAAATTAATATTGATCGGATCGCCGACCCTTAACAATGGGTATTTGCCGTCCATGGGTGCATTTCTTACTTACATAAAAGGATTGAAACCCATCAATAGAACCGGATTTGCCTTCGGCTCCTTCGGCTGGGGCGGTCAGGCGGTTGGGGAGATCGAGAAAGTGATGGAAGTGCTGGGCTGGGAGCTTCCGGTGAAAGGAATAAATCTGAAATATATACCGGATGATGATGAGCTTCTGGCTACTAAAGGAGTAGGAAACGATTTGGCTAAATTAATTTGTAGGGAGGAATAAAATGGACATTAGAAAATGGGGAAATGATTCGGGAATTACAATAAAAATTGACTATGAAAAATGCGCTGGTCACTCCGAATGCGTGGATGTCCGTCCCATGAGTATTTACGAACTTGTTGACGGAAAGGCCACGCCACCCAATATCGCGGAGTGTATCGAATGCTGCGCCTGCGTTGCAGCGTGCCCCGCGGAAGCCATCGAACATAGTTCATGCTGATTCGTATCAGGAATTGTAATTTTCTAGGTATCTTCCTGAGTATTGACGGAGGCTGCTTCACATTGTATGGAGTTGAACGTACTTGAAAGTGCTGGGTATATACGGAAGCCCGCGAAGGAACGGCAACAGTAGTATTCTCCTTACCGAAGCTCTAAGGGGAGCTGCCGTCTTGGGAGCGACGATAAAAACCATAAGCGTAGCGGAGGTGGACATTTCCGGCTGTACGGAATGCGGTGGGTGCGATAAAACCGGAAAATGTATTATCGAGGATGATATGCAGGCTATATATCCACGTCTGCGAGATGCGAACGTGATATTATTGGCCTCGTCGATCTTCTTTTATGGATTTCCGTCCCAGCTGAAAGCGTTGATCGACCGCTCTCAAGCTGAATGGAACCGCAGAAGAATTTCAAAAAATCCCGAAGAACTAAAGAGATACGATAGCGGAAAAGGGTATCTGTTGGCGGTGGGAGCCACACGGGGAAAAAACCTTTTCGAGGGAGTAAAACTCACAGCTCACTACTTCTTCGATGCGTTGGACCTGAGTTACGAGGGTGGATTATTTCGTGCGAAGATCGAGGAGAAAGGCGATATTCGGAATTATCCTGAGATTCTCATTGAAGCCTATGAGTTCGGGAAAAAGATAGTTGATGAACCAAGCAAATGATAAAGCATGGAAATTCAGGAAGTTTTACTTTCAAGAACAGCTCTCACAGTACGATATGCCGGTATTCCATTGTGATACCGGTCCTCCATGAAGGAGATAATATCAACAAAATTATCGATTATCTTCAAACTATCGATGAAATTGAGCTATCGGAAATAATCGTGGTGGACGGAAGCCCCGAGCGGGATACCATTCAGAAGATCAGGTCGGACACGGTCATGTCGATGGGGTCGGAAAAGGGACGGGCTGTACAGATGAATGCAGGCAGCAGGGTGGCCAGAGGTGAGATACTCCTTTTTCTTCATGCGGATGTCATCATCCCAAGGAACGCAGTTTCGTGTATTGGAGATGTAATTGCCGAAGAAAAATATGCCGGTGGGGCGTTCGAGCTTGGGATAGATTCGGAAAAATTCATGCTGAAATTGATCGAAAGGTTCGCCAACTTTCGTACCAGTATAACGGGGATACCCTACGGGGATCAGGCCATATTCATACGAAAAAAAATCTTTCATGAAATTGGGGATTTCCGCGAGATCCCAATAATGGAAGACATCGAGATGATGGAACGAATCCACAAGAGCGGCCACAGCATCAAGATAATCCCAAGAAAGGTTATTTCGTCCCCTAGACGGTGGGGGAAGGAGGGGGCTGTTTACGGGACGCTGAGAAACTGGTATCTGCGTTTGCTGTATCACATGGGTGTGGAACCTGAGAGCTTGATTAAAAACTACAAAGACAATTAATGGAAACCTGATTTGGGGATTGAAAAGATGAACGAATTTGATCGAAATGTAATGACTGCCTTGAAAACTGAACTCCAGACGGAAAAAATTGAAGTTATTCAGGTAAATGTTGGATATTTGTGCAACCAGCAGTGCGCGCACTGCCACCTCGAAGCGTCTCCATACAGAAAGGAGATTATGGAATGGACCGTTATGGCTTCCATTCTTGAACTGGTAAGGGAATTACGCCCAAAACTCGTGGATATCACTGGAGGTTCACCGGAATTGAATTTTAATATTCAACGGTTCATCTCGGAGTTGAGAAAGAACGATATCGTTGTGCAGCTGAGAACAAATCTGACCGCTTTTCTGGAGCCGGGTCTGGATACCCTTCCTGCTTTTTTCAGGGATAACAGAGTGAAACTGGTAGCGTCCATGCCCTGTTATCTCGAGGAGAACGTGCGTGTACAGCGTGGACCGGGAACATATGAAAAAAGCATTGAAGTCTTGAAAAAATTAAATTTATTGGGCTACGGAATCAAACTGGCCCTGACGCTTGATCTGGTTTACAATCTTGGGGGTCCCTTTCTTCCCTCCGGCCAATCATCTCTTGAAAAGGATTATAAAAGAGAACTCTATGATCGATTCAAGATCGAATTTAATAATCTTCTGGTCATAACCAACATGCCTCTTGGGAAATTTCTTGGCGTTCTTGAGGAAGAAGGGCGTGCGGAAGAATACCGTAAACTCCTTCGTGATTCTTTCAATCCCGATAATCTTCCCGGTCTGATGTGCAGAAGCCAGATCAGTATTGGGTGGGACGGTCAAATATACGATTGCGATTTTAATTTGGCACTGGGCCTAGGAGTCCACTCCGAGGTGCCCGGTAACATTTCTGACATTTCCCGAAGTAGATTGGTTCCACGCAAGATCATCACTGGTGAACATTGTTTCGGTTGTACTGCTGGCTTCGGCTCTTCGTGCGGAGGCGCCCTGATAAAATAATCAAAAAAGGTGATATATGAACAATAATTCAGGAAACGAGAATGTTCCGACAGGACACAAGCGTAAAAAACACTATCTTTTCAAACCATTGGTATTGATATTGCTGATTCTCACGGTTTACGTTATCGTTGAATTGTTTGGTCTCGATGAAAGATTGGATGAGCTGCGTGATTGGATCGGTACGCTTGGTGTACTTGGTCTTTTGGTTTATATTGGAATATATATTATTGCCACAGTGGCTTTTGTGCCAGGCTCATTGATCACCATTGCCGCCGGAGTACTTTTCGGATCTTTCCTCGGAGTCATCGTGGTGAGTATCGGCTCCACCGTAGGAGCTTCACTTTCTTTTCTCATCGGTAGGTATTTTGCCAAGGATGCTGTGGAACGATGGATGAACAAAAACGAGAAGTTCCGCAAAATGGAGGAGTTCATCGAATCCCACGGTCAACTTTCCGTTGCCATAGTACGCCTGATTCCACTTTTTCCGTACAATCTGGTAAATTACGGTTTTGGCTTGACTCGCGTTCGATTTCGTACATATGTTCTCTGGACATGGCTTTGTATGCTTCCGGTAACCATCATCTATGTGGTTGGGGCGGATGCGGTAACCAGCGGGATCACAAAGGGTGAAGTTCCATGGATATTGATAATTGTCATAATTGTAATCACATTGATCCTGACATTACTTATAATTCATACCCGAAGGGTGATTAAGGATAATAAGAAAAATGAATCTGAGACCCAGCTCAATACGGGGGAAGGAATATCGAAAAACAAAGAATAAAACCATCCATTGAAGAGTACATGCGAAAATGGGTCTCTCACGATATAGACCTGTGCATCGGCTGCAACAGGTGTATGGAAGCATGCCCGGTTACTAAAAAACACATTACCATCGCCGATTTGAACATGGCAACTGAGCCCGAAACAGAAGTTCCGCAAAATATAATTGACTTTTCGTTCAATTGCGTACAATGCGGCAGGTGCGTCCCAGTGTGCCCCGCTGGTGCCAGAAGGGACTATATGGTATTATTTATTAAATACAAGCTGAGAGCACAAAAACCGGGGAAATATGACAAATACATCCAGATCAAGGATCAGGATAAGCGCGGCTTCGAGCTGATGAAACAGAAGCTCTACACGACATATATGAAATTAAAGCATCGCGATCTCCGCCAGTATATGGGATCCGTTCCCTCGGAAAACAAAGAAATATTATTCTATCCTGGCTGTTATATTAATTCTCCGGAAGTGATCCGAAGAACGATGAAGCTATTGAATTTTGTTGGAACTCCCTACAATATTCTGGGGGGTCTGAATACCTGCTGCGGGATTCCTCATCTGCTTATAGGAGAGTTTGAGCTGGCGGAAAAGAACATGGATTTGTTGCATGCAAAGATCAATAGAAGTACACCGAAAATTGTTATTACTGGTTGTGCGGAATGTTTTGAGGCACTTGTCAGGATCAAGGCTAAACATAAAACGGAATACGATATTCTAACTGTAACCGAATTTTTATTAACTCATCGGGACAAATTTCCCAAGGTGCGGCTGAGACCCAATATAACTCTACATGATTCCTGCCGAATAACGAGAAGATATAACCGGGGAGAAGCACCTCGCAAGGCTATAGAGATGTTCTCAAAACTCGTTGAGATGGAAAACTCGAGAGAGAAGACTTTATGCTGTTATTACTGGAACATGGGCCATGACGGGGCCAATGATAAAAACCGAAAAAAGAGATTGAACGAGGCCCGAGGCAAGTCAAAGACCCTTGCCTGCGATTGTATCACATGTTACGAGAAGTACGTGGGATTGGATGATGGAATAGAAGTTATAGATATACTGGAGCTGTTCGAGGAAGCCTTGGACAAGGAGGGTGGGGCTAGATGAAGTATATGATAATTGGCGGTGGCTGTGCGGGCATTGAAGCAGCAAGAGAGATACGGCGGCGGGATAGTGAAGTTAAGATAATAATAATCGATGACTCCGGCGACTCTTTTATATTCAGACCGGCGCTGAAAGAATATCTAATGGGTGCCATAAGAAAGGAAGAGTTGAGAGGGCTACCGGCGGGTTTTTTTATTGATAAGCGAATAGAGTTTTTAAAAGGAACTGTTACATCGCTGGATGCTGACAAGACCCTGATAACTGTGAAAGAAAATGGAAAAGATACCGTCAAGAACTACGATAAATTATTGCTCGCCCATGGTGGCCGACCAAATCTTCCACCCTATCTTGGGGATCGTGATTTAAAAAACGTTTTCCAGTTCAAATCCCTTGGGGACGCCGAAAGTATCAAATCTCACTTGAAGACATCGAAGGGCCGTTGTATGGTTATCGGGGGAGGAGTCCTGGGAGTCGAAACGGCAGAACTGCTGAGCCGTATGGACCACAATGTCACACTGCTCTCAAGAAGTGAAAATCTTGTATTCCGTGGTATTCCAAAGAGATTGAGACAGAGAGTTAGAAATTTATTTGAAAAGAACGGCGTTGCAATACTGATGTGCAAAATGGTGACGGATATCGAAATTTCGGGGGATCGGCTGACCGGTTTGGTTCTGGATGACGGAAATCTCCTCGAGATGGATATGTTGATAGCATGTACCGGTATATCGCCGAACCTGAATCTTGCTGCCGAAGCCGGGTTGGAGATATCGAAAGGAATTCATGTTGACCGCACAATGCGAACGTCTCGAGAGAATGTATTTGCTGCCGGAGATTGTGTCGTGTTGGATTGGAGTTCCCGGAAAATTCTGAGACTTTGGGAACCCTCTCGGCGCATGGGTCGGATTGCCGGTGCAAATATGACAGGGGCCAATGAGGTTTTCGATCCCTATCCGTCATTTTATCATACCTATCTTTTCGACGTACCCCTGGGATTTTTCGGAGATTTCGACACGCCGGGGGAAGATTATGATCGCGTTACCAGAAAAACAGATGACGGCTATCGGGAACTCGTGATAAAGAACAACCGATTGGTTGGAGCTTCTTTCATGGGCGGCAGGCCGTCCCCGCCTCCGTTTTTACATTTGATGAAATCAGGAAAAAAGATCCGGGGGGGTTCCGACAGTTGTTGGATGATGATTTCGATATAGAGAGGCTGTGGTATCAATGAACGGAAAAGAAAATTTGGTAATAATTTTCATCAAATGTCCGCTTGTGGGGACCGTAAAAACCCGTTTGTCCAAAACAATCGGCGAGAAAATGGCCCGGGAGTTGTACATGCGGTTCGTTCTTGACATTATTGCATCACTGGAAGGGACGAACATTCCATTTGTCATTTATTACACCATTGACTCATGTGAGGAAACAATGGTTAACTGGATCGGGAAAGACTACCGGTATCACGTACAGGAGGGAATTGATCTGGGTAATCGGATTATAAATAGTTTTAATAATGCGTTTTCCGAAGGTTATGAAAGAGTAATCCTCATGGCTAGTGATTCCCCTGATTTACCTCCCAATATTATAAAAAATTCGTTCGAGTTTCTTAGGTTAAATGACGCTGTTATTGGTCCGGCTGAAGACGGCGGTTATTATCTGGTGGGTTTTCGAAAGGAAACATTCACCCATACTATTTTCAGGGGAATCGAGTGGAGTAGTGGGACCGAATTCCGAGAAACCATGAATAAGCTAAAAGAAAAAGGTGCGAGTGTTCACATCCTTCCGGAATGGTACGATATCGATCGATATGAGGACTTGAAGAACTTGTATGAAAACAATAAAAATACGTTTTTTTCAGGATCAAAAACGATGAAATTTATTCGAAATAATACCGATCTGTTCAAGTAATCGGATTTGATAGCATGGGAAAATTGATATGCCCTAAATGCTATGGAGGTATTCCTTGAAGCCAGGGAGATAATGAGATTATTTTCATTGCAGCTCAATGATGACCTTGCTTGGCACCTTGCTCATGCTCCTTTTCACCCAGTATATGTCCCAGTTGATGAGATAGAACATGGTGGTAATGCCCGGGTGGATTTAAATTTCCGAACGCCCGCTCAATAACTTCGGACAAAGCCGGATGAATGTGCATACCGTTCATAACCGGTTCCGCGGACCGGTCCTCCGTGTACATGAGATTGATGATCTCCTGGATCAGGATGGATGCGTGAGGCCCGATTATATGGGCGCCGAGGATTTCCATTTTCTCTCTTCTGCAGATAACCTTTACAAAGCAGTCGGTGACACCCATGGCGCTGCCCTTCGCCGTGTCCTCGAACCGCTGGAATCCAAGCAAAACATCCCCCTCGCCATATTTTTCAATGGCCTCATTCTCCCTCATTCCGACTCCGGCGATCTCGGGATAGGTGAATACAGCGTGGGGTACTGCATGGTAATCAACCTTTACCTTCGCCCCTTTTACTGCATTGTAATATACAACTGTCGACTCATAGTTTGCAGCATGTTTAAATAAATATTTGCCGGTGGCATCTCCGAATGCCCATATATTTGGCTGTGATGTCTCCAGATATTCATTTACTTTTATCCAGCCACGCCCGTCCGTCTCAATTCCCGCTCTTTCCGGACTTAAAATGTCGGAATTGGATGATCTGCTGGATGCGATCAACAATTCATGGGCGGTTATGGCTTCCATCTTACCCGATTTCCCGTGTTCCGCGATTACTTTTATACGTCCATCCTCCGTTTTTTTCACCCGTTTTACCTCGTGGTCGGTGATTGTTTTCATGTATTTGCCCAGCTTCTGCTTTGCGAGAGCCGATATCTCGGGCTCCTCCTGCGGTAGGAACTGCGGATTTCTCCCAATTATTACCACTCGTGAGCCCATTGCGGAAAAGAAATGACCGTATTCCGCGGCAATGTAGCCGCCTCCCACTATTGCAATGCTTTTGGGAAGTTCCGTCATATGTAATACCGTGTCGCTGGTATGATATTGCACCTTATCGAGACCCTCTATGGGGGGTATGAAAATTTTTGATCCCGTACAAAGTAGGATCATATCCCCTTTTATGGTCTTGCCCTCTACCTGGAGTGTGTAGGGAGCTGTGAATTCCGCGGTTGAATTATAATAATCGAGGTTACCTCCACGGGAGAGGCCAGCTCGAATCATGTCTATGTCCTTGTCGATGTAGTCTCTCATCCTATTCATTACTCTCGCGAAATCTATATTTTGTATATCGACTTCGATCCCGAACTTTGCAGTGTCCTGGACCGTTCTGACCAATTCAGCTGGATAAAGTAACAACTTCGAGGGTATGCATCCCCTTGTAAGGCAGATCCCGCCCGGTTCGTCCTTGTCGATTACTGCAACCTTTAATGATGGATTTCTCTGCATCATGGCGCTTACAATGTTCATAGCTGAGCCGGTACCGATGGCGATAACGTCATACTTTTTCATGAGAGTTCCTCTGGGTGATTATATGTTGAGTTAATCAATCACATATGTCTAATAGGTTTTGTAGTGTTTTTAAATATCATACTAGCAACTTAAGAATATCAAGAAATCTAAAATAATATGTGAGCGTTCCGAGCTGTGAAAGATAATGGGAAGGTGAAATTTGTTTGGAACACCGTGCCGAAATCTATGAGATATTTCTTAGAAACATCTCAAGAGCCCAGGCTCTTCTAGAGGTTCAGAATTTGATTGACATCATGATCGAAGATAAGGATTCCATTCAGGAATATATCAACACGAAATCCTTTGATGAAGAGAAAATAACTATAATCTCTTTTTACAATTCCATTTCAGCTCTGAGCGAGGCATTTATAACTCCGGAAGTCTCCTTTGAACACCCGTTATATCATGATGCGGTGGTCTCAGCTGTGACGTCATTCGAGGCCTACATGAAGAATCGACTCATCGAATTGATGCTATACGAACGAAAGATAAGCAAAAAAGTTAATAGAAAATACAACAAAATAATTGATTTCGAGGAGGTAAAGACCCTCAATATCAACAAATACACCATTGGTGAAATTCTTTCTATACACCGTTTTTCCTTTTTTAAAATGAGCAAGGTGGATCAGGCATTCAAGAAGGTTCTTGATGAGCGGAGCGACCGCTTTACGATTTTTTGCAGTGAAAAACAGAAAAAGAACCTTAAAAGTTTCATCGAACTTAGGCATCTCATAATCCACAAGGGCGGCGTGGTGGATTCTCTGTTTATCAGGAAAACGAAATGTCCCTTCGAGGTAGGGGACATCTACGATGCTTCGAGAGAATATATTATGGATAATATAAGTGAGTTGAGAAGTGTAGTGAATAACATTGAGAGATTGATTGAAAATAAATGATTTCCTTTTTATCCTCGTGAATTCTTACTTTCCGACTTCAGAACCTGAATCCAAAGGCTCGATGCAAACCAAGACCTTTCGCTCTCCCGTGACATGCAGTAGTGTTGTTGATAGCAGAATGTCAATTACTTCCTCGTTTTCCCTTGTGATCTGTGTTTTCACCCTGTAATGGTTCGTTCCCGTGTCAAGAGTATCAAGTACTGTTCTGCGTATATCACATATTCCACAGTGAGGTCCAAACCCACAGCCCCTTGGGTCGTCAAGTGAATAGAGGCAACCGAGCCCGTTGCCTTTCAGTTGGCCTATCATCTTTTCTTCTGGTTGTCCAGTGAATTTTATGGCCTCGTCATTGACTTCCCGTATCCGTCGTTCCCCGTCCACCAGTATCATGGGTATCGGTACATTCTTGAGTATGGCAGTCATTTCGACCTCTTTTTTCCTGAGTTCTTCTTCCACTTTTTTTCGTTCGGTAATATCCTGCACTATTCCCACCATTCTGACGGCCTTTCCCAGTTCATCCCTGAATACGTCTCCAGTCTCGGACATTATCCGTATGGTACCGTTG
>Ga0187827_10006114_pt1 | contig 13917 bp, 11 predicted proteins | sample ETNtaG_39_FD_167969 | JGI IMG/M metagenome (GOLD analysis project Ga0187827, IMG submission 167969) | Marine microbial and viral communities from oxygen minimum zone, Eastern Pacific Ocean - ETNP2014_SV_150_PacBio MetaG (Illumina Assembly) | ecosystem: Environmental > Aquatic > Marine > Hypoxic... | reverse complement strand
CAAAATCTTGTTCTACTCCTATTAATGTTTTATCAATAGATTCTATAATTAATTCTACATTAGAATTTTTAATTTTCGTTTCTATAATTTGCTTAAAATTAAAATCAGAATGAAAATTTTCTGGTTGATATGATAAATTAAATATTGCTGCTAAAATATCATCTTTTTGACCAACCAATTGTCCTTTAATAATTATTTTTCTCTCTTCTTGAGGTAATAAATCTGATAAAAACCATGTAGTAGCTGCTAAGTCATGAGGTATAATATTAGCTTCATCAAAATAAAAACCATTAGGCCATTGTACACTTAATTCTATTTTAGTAAGTTTAATATCATCTAAATTTTTGTAATGAATAATATATTCTACTTGATCTCCAGAAGTTATCTTATTATCAGCTTCTACTTTCATTTCTAAGCTTTCTGTAATTACAGCATCTTCTTGTTTATTATTATAATTTAAAAAACCAACTAATGTTGCTAAAAATAAAATTAAAAGAAACCAAACAAAACCTAAAGATTGTTTTTTAGGTTTTCTTAATATTTTATAATCTTGAGAAATTCTTTTATTTTTCTTTTTAATATTATATTTTTTTCTTGAAACTGAAGATTTATATGATTTTTTTCTAAGAGGAGATCTTCTAGCAGAATCTATACTTCTTCTTCTAATTTTAGCCATAATTATATAATTTTAATGATTTTAGTGGTTTCTCATATACAGCTTGATAAAATAATTGAGATACTTTAAACCATTCTTTATTTAATTCTTTACTAATATTTAAATTAATAAGTTCTGACCAACTACTATCTATTATTGTCTTTAATAATTCTTTTAAATTATTAGACATAATAATCTTTTGATTACTATTATGATGATTACATATTATACCACGACCAGGCCAATAGTTACCATTATTTATTTTAAGATTACAAATTACACATTTATTTAACTCGGGCTTCCATCCTGAAATACTTAAATATTTCCAAAGAAAAATACGAGTTAATAATATTTTTTTTTGAAAACTTATTTCTTTATTATCTAACAAATATAATATATTTTCTAAAAGATAAAATTCTTCTACTTTTTGACCTCCAGAATTTTCATTAATATATAATTCAATAATAGAAGATGATAAAGACATAATTTTAAGATTATTTCTTAAATTAGAAAAATCATTTAATAAATGTACTCCTGCTAAATAATCTGTTTTCCCTCTAGCAATCATCATTCTAATTTTACCAAAAATAGGCAAATGACCAGCTTGTTTACTACTAGATCTAGCAGCAGACTTTAATACAGCATGGATAATACCTTCTTGAGATGTAAATAAAATATATAATCTATCTGCTTCTCTAAAAGGAATATTTTTTAACACAAAAGCTTCTGTCTTAAAAGACATTAGTTTATTTTTAATCCTAAAATAATTTTTTCTTTATTTATTTTAACTTCTTTAGAAAACTTTAAATATCCTTCATATTCTTCTATATCTTGAGCAGAAGTATTCTTTATTAATTCTATTTTATTATTTTTAATAATATTTTTTAAATATTTTGAAGAAGTATTATATGTTTCTATAGGATTATCTAAAGAATTTAACCCAGCTTCTTTCCTTAAACTATTAATAAATCTAACTAATTCTCTAACTACTCCTTTTTCTTTCAATTCTATAGTTAAAGTAATATCTAGCGCCACTTTAAAATTATTTACTTCTATTAATTTATAATTAGATAATTTTTTAACAAACTTTACTTCTTCTATATTTAATTCAGCAGCTAATAATACTTTATATTTCTTATTTAATTTTACTTTATCCTCTATTTCTAAAATACTTAAGGGTTGTCTAACCTTTATTCCATTCTTAGACCTCAAAGCGTGAACAGCTTCTACTATTTGTCGTACTATTTTCATTTCTTCTAAAATATTATTATCTATTAATTCTTCTTTATATTCTGGCCACTTATCTAAATGAACAGATTCTTTTTTACTTTCAAAAGATTTATAAATTATTTCTCCTGTTAAAGGAGCAAAAGGGGCTAAGACTTTAGATAATTGTTTTAAAATAAAAGATAAAGTTTGTAAAGCTTCTTGATCTCTTACTTTAAATCTATCCCTACTTCTTCTAATATACCAAGTAGATAATATATCTATAAACCCTATTAAAGGTCGAGTTGATTTTAATAAATTATATTCTTTCATAGAATTATCTATATTTTTTATTAAAATATTTAATTCACTTACAATCCATTTATCTAAAACATTATCTAATTTAGGTAATTCTTCTCCACTTAAAATATCATCTCCTTTAAACATTTCGTAAAAATTAAAGATATTCTGTAAAATAACAGTAAATCTACGATAAGTACTCTTCATATCTTTTTCAACAAAAGAAAAATTTTCAGCTGCTACTACTGGAGAAATTAATAAATAAATGCGTAAAGCATCTGCTCCATATTTATCTACCATCTCCATAGGATCAGAAAAATTATCTAAAGATTTAGACATCTTTTTCCCATCTTCAGCTAAAACCATACCATTAACAATAACATTCTTATAGGCTAAACTATCTTTTATACCAACAGCTATCATATGTAAATAATAAAACCAAGCCCTAGTTTGATCTATGCCTTCTGCAATAAATTCAGCTGGAAAATTATTTTCAAACTTTTCTTTATTTTCAAAAGGATAATGTTTTTGCGCATAAGGCATAGAACCACTATCAAACCAAGTATCAAGCACATCCGGAACACGAATCATAGTACCTTTACATTTACATTGAAAAGTAATTTTATCAACTATATGTTTATGAATATCCTTAATTTTTTCTTTACTAACTTTTTCTAATTCAGACACTGAACCAAATACTTTTTCTTTTTTACATTTATTACATTTCCAAATAGGAATAACTGATGCCCAAAATCTTTGACGAGATATAGACCAATCTCTAGATCCTTCTAACCATTTACCAAATCTCCCTTCTTTAATATGTTGAGGAAACCAGTTAATATTTTGGGCTAATTCAATAGCTCTTTTTTTTATTTTAGTAATAGCTACAAAATAAGAAGAAGTAGCATAGTTTATTAAAGGAGAATTACAACGCCAACAATGAGGATAACTATGTTTATATTGTTCTTTAGAAAATAATAATCCTTTTTTAACTAAATATTTTATTATAGCTACATCTGTAGCTTGTACATTTTTTTTGGGTTTAACATGTAATCCTTTAAATTCTTTAACTTTAGGAATTATATAACCATCCATACCTAAATGCTGTATAAATGGCAAACCTTTTTCTTTCCCTAAATTCATATCATCTTCACCAAAAGCTGGAGCAATATGTACCACTCCTGTGCCATCTTCTATAGTTACAAAATTAGCAGATACTATTTTCCAACCATTACCTTTTTCATAAAAATAATCAAAAAGAGGTTTATATTCCTTACCTATTAAATCTTTTCCTCTAAATTCTTCTACTACTTTAAAATCTTCTAATTCTTTTTCATAATTCTTTCTTAATTCTTTAGCAATAATATATTGAAAATTATCTTTAGCTAATTTAAGATAAGTTATATCTTCACCAATAGCTAAAGCTGTATTACCTATTAAAGTCCAAGGAGTGGTAGTCCAAGATAAAATATATGTCTGAGCTTCATCTTTTAATTCAAATTTAACTGTAACTGCTAAATCTTTTATATCTTTATACCCTTCTGCTACTTCAAATTGAGAAAGTGTGGTTTCACAACGAGGACAAACATACATTGATCTATAATCTTCATATATTAACTCTTTATCATATAATTCTTTAAAAACCCACCAAACAGATTCCATAAAATCTAAATCCATGGTTCTGTATGGCTTATCCATATCTACCCAACGACCCAAACGATTCACAATCTTTTCCCATTCATCTACATATGTTAATACTTTAGATCTACATAATTCATTAAACTTAGCTATTCCTAATTTTTCTATATCTTTTTTCTTTTGAGAACCTAATTCTTTTTCTACAATATTTTCAATTGGTAAACCATGACAATCCCAACCCCATTTTCTTTCTACTCTATGCCCCTGCATAGTCCAAAAACGAGGTATAACATCTTTCACAATGCCACCAACTAAATGACCATAATGGGGAGTACCTGAAGCAAAAGGAGGTCCATCATAAAATAAATAATCACCTTTTTTTGAAGATTTTTCTATTGATTTTTGAAAAATTTTCTTTTTTTTCCAAAAATTTAAAATTTCTATTTCTTTTTCTTTAAAATCAACCATATTTTATATTATTTAAATAATTTTTATCTTAAAACAAAAATTATCTTTTGACAAGACTAAAAAAATAAATTGTATACAACTTGCCACCAAGGTTTAGTATTCTTTTTCTTATTAATTCTTAGACGAGCTAACCTAGGTTGATAAACTCTGTTTTTACTTTGAGCCTTGCTAAATACTTTGTCTAATCTTTTTTTCATATATTTATATATAAACCCTTTCCATTTAATTTCTATAAATAACAATCAAGCATGAGTAAAAAGTTATTTATAGAAATTAAATGGAGAGGAAATTATATTAATTTTTTAATCTCTCTGATAGTTAATCTCTTCTTATTTTGTAAATAATCTATCTTCTTTAAGATCTTTAAAGCTTTTTCTGGATTATATAAACGATAACCGCCTTTACTACGCCCATCCTCTGGTAATAATCCTTCTCGAGTATAAAAATTAATTGTGGAAGGTAAAACAGAAAACATCTCAGCTATACCACTGATTTTTATTAATCTTTTACTAATATTCTGTTTTCCTCTTTTTAATATTCTCATTAATACTCTTTTTCCAAAACTTTATTTAAGTATAAACAATAAAGTAAAATGTGTAAAGTATTTATTATTACTTTATTGTTTAAACAAATTAAAAACTACTCTTTTCAGAATAGTTTTTAAATCTTTTATTCTGCTACTACTTTATTCTGCTAATCCTTTTAATCTCTCAATTTCTAGTAATATTTCTGAACCTTCTCCAATCTCTTCAATAGCTATTAATTTATCTCTATTAATTTGTAATAAACCCTCTGGTTTATGAAACTCTTCTCCCCTTTGTATTAAAACAGGTACATTTACAACTTGAGCTTCTCCCTCTTCTTCTTGAGGAGGAATGGTTTGTTGTTGAGTTTGAATATAGAAAACATCATCTAAATAAATACTTAGAGCATCTTCTCTAACTACTTTAGCATAATAAACTTGATTACTATCTAAATAAATAGCTTTATATTTAAAATCTTTATCAAGATCACCTTTATAAACAGATAATAATATCCCTACTAAAACAACTATTATTACTAATAAGATTATAGCAACCCAAGATTTATTATTTTTAGGCTCCTCATTAACAAATTGATCAAAATCCATTAATTCCTCTTTCTTAGCTCCACTAGCTTTTCTAATATTTTGTTTTGTTCTTTGCATATATTTTTTTAATTAAATAAAGTAAATACATTTTATCAAAGATATTAAATAAAGTAAAGTAAATATTTACAAAATTATAAACATATATTATTATTATTAAATTAATAAAAAAATATATTTAAAATATAATATTAAAAAATATTTAATATTGACAAATAATTAAATATCTTATATAGTCAAAATCGTTTAAATATTTATTATGAAAAATTTAGTAATAGTAGAATCACCTACTAAAGCCAAAACAATAAAAGGATTCTTAGATAAAAACTATCAAGTAGAATCTTCTTTTGGTCATATTAGAGATTTACCTAAAAGTAAATTAGGTATTGATGTTGATAATAATTTTGAATTAAGTTATGAAGTACCAGCTAAAGCTTTAAAAATAGTTAAGAAATTAAAAAAAATAGCAAAAAAAGCAGAAACTATTTACTTCGCTACTGATGAAGATAGAGAGGGAGAGGCTATTAGTTGGCATTTAAAAATATTATTAAATGCTTCCGATAAAAAATCTAAAAGAATTGTTTTTCATGAAATTACTAAAAAAGCTATACTAGAAGCTATTAATAATCCACGAGAATTAAATATAGACTTAGTAGATGCTCAACAAGCTAGAAGAGCTTTAGATCGCTTAGTGGGTTATAAATTATCTCCTTTATTATGGAAAAAGGTAGCTCGAGGCTTATCAGCTGGTAGAGTACAATCTGTTGCTGTTCGTTTAATAGTTGAAAGAGAAGAAGAAATTAGAAAGTTTAAACCAGAAGAATATTGGACCGTAGAAGGTTTAGCTAATAAAGGAGAAGAATTTAAAATACATTTACATTCTCAAGATAATAAGAAATTAGCTAAATTTGATTTAAAAGAAAAAGAAGCTCAAAAAGCTGTAGCTGAGATTAAAAAAACAGATTTAATTGTTAATAAGATTACAGCTAGAGAACAAAAGAAATCTCCTTTACCTCCTTTTATTACCTCTACTCTTCAACAAGATGCTAACAGAAGATTTGGCTATTCTACCAAACAAACTATGATGTTAGCTCAACAATTATATGAAGGTCTTAATATCGGTGAAAAGGGTAATACTGGTTTAATAACTTATATGAGAACAGACTCTTATAGTCTTTCTAATACTTTTATTGAAGAAGCTACTAAATATATAGAAAATAAACTTGGTAAGGAATATATAGAAAAAGGAAGAGTATTTAAAAAGAAAAGTAAAACAGCTCAAGAAGCTCATGAAGCTATTAGACCAACAGAAGCTAATAATGATCCAGAAACTATTGCTCAATATTTAGATCCTAAACAATTAAAAGTCTATACCTTAATATGGCAAAGATCTTTGGCTTCTCAAATGGCTCAGAGCATTACGGAAGCGACAAGTATTAATATAGAAGCTAAAAATACTATTTGGAGTTTAAGAGCTAGTGGCTCAGTAATGGTCTTCTTAGGTTGGCAGGCTATTTATCCTTCTAAAAAAGAAGATAATATCTTACCTGAATTAAATGAAGGTGATAAATTAAAATTAAATAAGTTAGAAGCTTTACAACATTTTACTACTCCTCCAGCTAGATATTCAGAAGCTGGTTTAGTTAAAGCTATGGAAGAATTAGAAATAGGTCGTCCTTCTACTTATGCTCCTACTATTGCTACTATTATAGCTAGAAAATATGTTGAGAAGAAAGAAAAAAGATTAGCTCCAACTGAAATAGGAGAAATAGTTAATAATTTATTAAAAAAACATTTTAAAGATATTGTTGATTATAACTTTACAGCTGCCTTAGAAGATGATTTAGATAAAGTAGCTATTGGTAAAGAAAAATGGCAACCTCTTTTAAATAACTTTTATAAACCATTTATTAAAAATATAAAAATGAAAGAAAAAGAATTAGATAAAAAAGAAATCACAGAAGAAAAAACAGATGAAATCTGTGATAAATGTCAAAGTGCAATGATAATTAAATTAGGTCGTTTTGGAAAATTCCTAGCTTGCTCTAATTATCCAGATTGTAAGAATACTAAACCCTTAGGTAATGACGGTAAAATAGAAGAACCAGAAGAAGTAAAAGAAAAATGTCCTAAATGTTCTTCAACGATGATTATGAAACAGGGTCGTTTTGGAAAATTCCTAGCTTGCTCTAATTATCCAGATTGTAAAACTACTCAAAATATAAATAAAAGTTTGGGAGTAAAATGTCCTCAGTGTCAAAAAGGTAATATTGTTGAAAAAAGAACTAGAGCTGGTAAAATATTCTATGCTTGTGATACTTATCCTGATTGTGAACATGCTCTTTGGTCTAAACCAACTGGAGACTATTGTCCAGAATGTAAACAATTACTATTACATGCTGCGCAAGATAAAATAAAATGTGAAAGCTGTAACTTTATTAAATAAAAAAGAAATTAAGCACTAAGAAATCAAGTCTCAAAGACTTGATTTTCTTTTAAAATAAAACTAATATAATAAGTATGATTACTTTTGAAGATTTAAATAAAATATTAATTACTAATTATCCAGATGAAAATACACATATTGTTGTTAAAGCTTTTCATTTTGCCTCTGAAGCTCATAAAGGACAAAAAAGAAAAACTGGAGAAGAATATATATACCATGCTATAGCTACTGCATATAATTTAGCACAAATGAAAATGGATATTTCATCTATAGCAGCAGGATTACTTCATGATGTACCAGAAGATACTGATTTTACTTTGGAAGATATTAAAAACAATTTTGGTAAAGAAATATATTATTTAGTAAGGGGGGTTACTAAATTATCTGTCTTAAAATATAGAGGTTTTGAAAGATATGCAGAAAGTTTAAGAAAAATGTTTTTAGCTATGTCTAAAGATTTAAGGGTTATAATTATAAAATTAGCAGATCGTCTTCATAATATGGAAACTTTAGAAGGTGTTAGATCTGATAAAAGAGAACGTATAGCTAAAGAAACTTTAGAAATTTTATCTCCTATTGCTAATAGATTAGGAATGTTTGATATGAAAACTAAACTAGAAGATTTATCTTTTCCTTATGTATACCCCAAAGAATATAAATGGGTTAATAGTTTAGTACAAAATAGATTAAAAAGTGAATTAAAATATATTGAAAAAATTAAAAAAATTATTCAAAGAAATTTAATAAAAAATAATATAGAAGATTTTAAATTAATAGGAAGAATAAAAACTATTTATAGTATCTATCAAAAATTAATGCGTAAAGGAAAAGATATTAATAAAGTTTATGATTTAATCGCTTTAAGAATAATAGTTAAAGATATACCAGACTGTTATAGTGTTTTAGGTATAATTCATAAAAAATGGACTCCTTTAAAGGGTCGGGTTAAAGATTATATTGCGCAACCTAAGCCTAATGGCTATCAATCTTTACATACTTCTGTTTTTACAGAATTTGGTAAAATAGCTGAGTTTCAAATAAGGACAGAAGAAATGAATGAAGAAGCAGAATATGGTATAGCGGCTCATACTCGATATAAAGAAATAAAAATTCTTGGTGATCAAAAAAGAGTTTCTCTTTGGATAAAACATCTTTTAGATATTCAAAAAAGTATTACCGATAATAAAGAATTTCTTAAACATATTAAAAATGATTTATTTAAAGATAAAATATTTGTTTTTACTCCCGAAGGAGATGTTATTGAATTAGCAGAACATGCTACTCCTTTAGATTTTGCTTATCATATTCATACTGATATTGGTAATCAATGTGTGGGGGTTAAAATAAATGATCAAATAGCTTCTTTAAGTACTCCTTTAAGGTCTGGTGATGTAGTAGAAATATTAAAAGATAAAAATAGAAGGAAACCTAATCCTGATTGGTTAAATATGGTTGTTACTCATATGGCGAAAGATAAAATAAAAAACCAATTAGCTAAAATAAGATCTGAAAAAGATTAATTATTGTAATTTATCTAAAATATTTTTTAATTCCTCATTAGAGAAAAAACTAATTTTAATATCCCCTCTTTCTCTTTTTTTATTAATTTTAACTTTCGCTCCTAAAGCTTTAGTTAATTTATCTTCCCAAGAGGTAATAATAGGGTCTTTTACTTTTCTTTTATTTATTTTCTCTATTTCTTTACCAGAAATATTTTTTAATTGTCTAACACTTAAATCATTTTTTAAAATATTTTTAAATATTTTAATTTGTTCTAATTTAGTAGGATAACTTAATATAATTTTAGCGTGAGAAAGAGATAATTGTCTATCTTCTAAAGCTTCTTTTATAAGAATAGGTAATTTTAATATACGAACACTACTAGAAATAATAGATATGCCTCTACCAACATGTTTAGCTATTTCTTCTTGAGTTAAACCAAATTCTTCCATTAATCTTTTATAACTTTTGCCTTCTTCTATAGGATTTAAATTTTGTCTTTGAATATTTTCAATAATAGATAATTCTAATTTATCTCTATCTGATACTTTTCTGATTATTATTGGAACTTCTTTAAAATTTAAAAGTTTAGCAGCCCTCAAACGTCTTTCTCCAGCTATTAATTCATAATTATCACCACTTTTGCTAACTATTATTGGTTGTAATATACCATGTTTTTTAATTGATTCTGCTAATTCATCTAACTTTTCTTTATCAAAACTAACACGAGGTTGATATGGATTAACATCTATTTCTTCTAAAGGTATATAAATAATTTGATAATTTATATCTAAATTATTATCATTTAATTTTTTTTCTTCAATATTTACTTTATTTGGTATAAGAGAACCTAAACCTTTTCCTAAAGCTGACATATATTTTATTTTAATTATTTTCTAAAATAATTTCTTGAGCTAAACGACGATAAGCTCTAGATCCTACAGAATTAAAATCATAATCTTTAACTGGTAATCCATGAGAAGGAGCTTCTGCTAAACGAACATTTCTAGGAATAACAGTTCTAAAAACTTTATAAGGAAAATGTTGATATAATTCTTGAAAAACTCCTGAAGATAACTTGTTACGCTTATCATACATAGTCATAATAGCACCTAAAACTTTTAGATCTGGGTGAAGATGTTCTTTTATTAAATTAATTGTATTTAATAGTTGTGATAACCCTTCTAAAGCATAATACTCACATTGTACTGGTATTAATAATTCCTTAGCAGCTGTTAAACCATTAATAGTTAACAACCCTAAAGAAGGTGGATTATCTATTAATATAAAATCATATAAATTATCTATACTTTTTAATTCCTCCTTAAGTCTAAATTCTCTATTATCTATCTCTACTAACTCTATACTAGCTCCAGCTAAATCAGGGGTAGATGGTAATATATGAAAATTAGCTTGGTAAGCTTTTATTACTTCTCTTATTTTTATATTATCATTTAATAATACTTCATATAATCCTTTCTTAAGATTATTATGATCAATACCTAATCCTGAAGAAGCATTACCCTGGGGATCTAAATCAATAACTAAAACACACTTGCCTAATTCTACTAGCCAAGATGCTAAATTAATAATAGTTGTAGTTTTACCTACTCCACCCTTTTGATTAACTACCGAAATTATTCTTGCCATCTTATCTATATTATACAAAATAAAACAAAGACAAACAAGGCAATAATATTATTTTTTAGTATATAAAAAATTACCCACTAAATAACCTAAAAAATATCCTAAAATAGGAGTTATAATTAAAATATAATTAGACCAATATTCTAAAAAATAATATGTATAAATACCAGCCAAAGCTAAACCAAAAGTCAAACCATTAAGACGATATGATAAAGTCCATTTACGACGATCAGAATTAATTTTAGGTATATTCTTAATTTCTTTTTTCTTATTAAATCTTAATTCTCTTTTTTGAGGAAAAGGTTTTATTTTGTATTTCATATATTTATATTAATTCTTTTTGCCATTTATTAATAACTTTTTTAAATTCTTCTATCTTTTCTTTAGAAACTGACTTATCAGATGGTAAATCTATAGTAGCTGGATTAATTTTAGTACCATTCTTTACCATTTCAAAATGTAAATGAGGTCCTGTAGAAAAACCTGTAGAGCCAACTGTACCTATTATATCTCCTTGTTCAATAATTTGACCATAATTAACATAAATCCTACTTAAATGAGCATAATTTGTAGTATAAATACTATTATGTCTTATACTTATATAATTACCATAACCTTGATTATTCCAGCCAGCATAAAATACTTTTCCTTCTCCTACTGCTCTAATAGGGGTACCAATTTGAGCAGCATAATCTATAGCCCGATGACCTGTATTAACATTAAAAGTAGAAATATATCTGCTACCTGTAGTATATCCTGAACTAATATATTTAAAATTAACAGGATTTTTTAAAAATATTTTTTGTAAAGAAACTCCATTAATATCATAATATCCTTCTATTAATTTATTATTTTCATCTAAACCTTCTTGAAAATAATATCCTTCTATTAATTTATTATCATTTAAAAACTTAGCAGCTATTATTTTACCAGGCATTATATATTTTCCTTCTCTATATCTTTCTTCAAATATAAATTTATAAGTATCTCCTTTTTTAATACCCATAGCAAAATCAATGCTCCAAGCAAAAACATCCGCTAAATAAATAATAGCCCTAATATCTACTTCCTGTTTTAAAGCTGATTCATATAAAGAAGATTCTATACTACCTTCTACAGTCTTTAACCTTATTTCATATTCTATATCTTTTCTTTCTGCTATCCATTCATTTAATTTATTTTTATAAATATATAACTCTTCTTCTGTATCAATAGGATAAATTAATTTTTTAAATTTATTACTATAACCATCAAAAATAAATACTATTTCTTTATCTACTTTAATAGTAGATAAATCATAAATATTTTTACTAGCTAATAACAATTTTTGTATTACTTCATACTCTAAACCAGCTTCTTTTGTTATAATAGAAAAAGTATCCCCAATCTCAATTTTTAAAGTAATTTCTATATCTAATACTTTAGTAACTACTTCTGGTTTATTTTCTTCTAAAAACCAAGCTCTTAAATATATTAATACACTAGTTATTAATATTAATAATATAATTAATGAATACTTTTTCATAAATTATTTAAAATTATCCCTACAGGACAATGATCTGAGCCTATCACTTCTTGCATTATAAAAGCTTTTTTTAAATTTCTTTTTAATCTTTTACTAATAAAAAAATAATCTAATCTCCAACCAACATTTCTTTCCCTAGATCTTGTTTTCATATCCCACCAAGAATATTCATCTTTAGCATTAGGATGTAATATACGGAAAGTATCTATAAAATTATTATCTACCCACTTATCTATCCAGGCTCTTTCTATAGGCAGAAATCCTGTATTCATAATATTATTCTTTGGCCTGGCTAAATCTATTTCATTATGTGCTGTATTAACATCACCACAAAATATTACTGGTTTTTTCTTATCTAATCTTTTTATATATTTAGTAAATTTTTTATAAAACTCTAATTTATAATCTAACCTATCCTTTCCTCTTCCAGCATTTGGAAAATAAATATTAATTAAATAATACCTATTATATTCAGCCATTATCATTCTACCTTCTTTAGATAAAATATTATCCCCAAAATTTACTTTTACTTCAATTGGTTTTTCTTTTGAATATATTACAACACCACTCCATCCTTTTCTTTCTGTAGCACAATTCCAAAAAGCATTATAACCCTTTGGTTTTAATAATTCATCACTTAATATTTCTGGATCATGAACTTTTGTTTCTTGTAAACAAATAAAATTAGGATTTTCCTTTTGTAACCAAGGTAAAAAACCCTTTTTCTCCGCTGCTCTAATCCCATTTACATTTAAAGATAATATTTTAATCATTAACTTTATCAACTAATAATGTTTGTGTTGGATAAGCAAATTCTATACCTTCTTTTTCAAATTGTTTATATATTTCTAAATTAATTTTATGTTTGGTTTTTAAGAAATCTTCATACTCTTTACTATTGATATAGAAAACAACTTCATAAATTAAAGAAAAATCTCCAAATTCTATAAAATAACAACGTTCAAATTTAGCTAACTTTTCTTTATTTATTATCTCCTTAACAATTCTAGGTATCGCTTTTAATTTCATTTGAGAAGTACCATAAATAACACCTAGGTTAAAGACAGCTCTTCTTTCTTTCATTTTTCTAAAGTTTTGTACTCTTAAAGAAGTTAATTCTTGATTAGATATTACTAATTCTTCACCTTGCGGTGTTTTAATTCTTGTACTTTTTAAGCCAATCTTTTCTACTCTTCCTTTATCTTTTCCTAAAGCAATAAAATCACCGACTTCAAAAGGTTTATCTATATAAATAGAAAAAGAAGAAAAGATATCACTTAAAATATTTTTTAAAGCTAAAGCAATAGCAACACCCCCAATACCTAAACCAGCTATTAAAGAAGTAATATTAATACCTAAATTACCTAAAATTAAAGTTAAACCAATTAACCAAAGAAAAACTCTAA
>Ga0187827_10006113_pt1 | contig 13917 bp, 11 predicted proteins | sample ETNtaG_39_FD_167969 | JGI IMG/M metagenome (GOLD analysis project Ga0187827, IMG submission 167969) | Marine microbial and viral communities from oxygen minimum zone, Eastern Pacific Ocean - ETNP2014_SV_150_PacBio MetaG (Illumina Assembly) | ecosystem: Environmental > Aquatic > Marine > Hypoxic... | reverse complement strand
AACCCAGAACCCAGCAAAGTTCCAATAGTAAATCTTCAAACGAGGCATGTAAAAATACTAAAGTTTGGGGAATAAACAACATAAAAAATAAAATGAAAGAGATTGATAATTATTTCAAAGAAATAGGACGGAAGATTACAGAGACTTACAAAGTGGCCAACAAAGCAAGAAAAAAGAACCTTGATCCAGAGGAACAAACAAACATACCCTTAGCCAAAAACATGGCAGAAAGGGTTGAAGGCCTAATCGGGGCAGTAATACCAGATATAATAAACTCAGGATTATCAAGAAGAATACAGGAACTAGAAAAAAAATATGGAAAACTAGACTGGAGAGTTGCTCTTTCTGTATCTTTAGAGGTCATTGACGAAAAATTCTGCAAGTTTGAAAGCAAATTAAAGGCAATGGAAACTGGGATAAAGGTCGGGTTGGCTTACCTGACGTCTGGTGTGGTTTCGAGCCCCTTAGAAGGATTTGTTGAATTGAAATTAAAGAAAAGAAAAGACGGAAAAGAATATTTTTGTTTGATGTACTCCGGGCCTATAAGAAGCGCAGGTGGAACTGCGGGCGCATTATCTGTGGTTATAGCAGACAATATAAGAAAAAAGATGGGTTATGCGGCGTATGATGCTACAGAAAAAGAAATAAGGAGGACAGTAACAGAACTTTATGATTATCATGAACGTGTTACAAATTTACAATATCTTCCAAGCGAAAAAGAGATAAGATTTCTTGTTAAGAATTTGCCGGTGCAGATAGATGGGGACCCTTCTGAGAAAATAGAGGTCTCTAATTACAAAGACCTTGACAGAATTGAAACTAACAGGATAAGAAGCGGCCCGTGCCTTGTGATGGGTGAGTGTATGGCGCAAAAGGCAAAAAAACTTTGGAATATTATGTCGAGGCAGTCAAATGAGGTGGGTCTTGATCATTGGTCCTTTCTTGACAATTTTATTTCTTTACAGAAACAAGCGAAATCAAAGGGAAGCCAAAGCAAAGATAAAATATTGCCAGTATATACATTTATTGAAGATTTAGTGGCTGGCAGACCTGTTTTGACACATCCATTAGCGGCAGGAGGATTTAGGCTGAGATATGGCAGAAGCAGAGTTTCAGGATATTCCTCAACATCAATACACCCATCTACTATGCACATATTAAAAAAGTACCTGGCAACAGGAACTCAGCTTAAGATAGAGCGTCCTGGAAAAGCGACGGCGATAACTGTTTGTGATAGCATTGAGGGCCCAATTGTGAAATTGAAAGATGGCAGGGTTCTAAGGGTAGATGATGAGGGGCTTGCAAAAACGTTAAAAGATGATATTGATGAGATATTATTTTTGGGAGACATATTAATAAGTTATGGGGATTTCTATAACAGGGCGCATACGCTGCTGCCACCTGGCTATTGTGAGGAGTGGTGGATTTCAGAATTTGAGAAAGCAATTGTTGATACGTTTGGAACTTTGGATATGGACAAGTTAGAGTTATTATTGGGAATTGAAAAAACGTTTCTGGAAAAATTATTCAAGGAACCTATAAGCACCAAATTAAGTGCAAAAAGAGCATTTACCATATCCAGAAAATTAAATGTGCCATTACATCCAAAATATACTTATCATTGGAATCTAATATCGACAGAAGAATTTCCTTATTTACTAAATCATATTTCAAATTCTAGATCTACATCGAATAACGGTATTGTGACAAAACTAGTTATTAAGTATGAAGATAATTTAAAATTAATTCTTGATAAATCAGGAATTCCACATTTAGTTGCAAATAAGGAGTTTATAGTTATAGAGAATGACGATGCATATACGATTTCTGAAATATTTAATTCAAAAAATGATGCAGAAGACAATACAACCAAAATAAAGCAGACAGAGAACGATCTCAATAATTCCCTTTCCCTTATAAATAATCTCTCTGATGTGAAAATAAGAGATAAATCCGGAGTGTTTGTAGGTGCAAGAATGGGCAGGCCAGAAAAAGCCAAAATGAGAAAATTAACCGGAAGCCCACATGTACTATTTCCAATAGGTGAAGAAGGCGGCAGATTAAGATCGTTCCAAAGTACTTTTGAGAGCAATAAAATAACTGCAGAATTTCCAATTTTTTATTGTGAGAAATGCGATAATAAGACTATTTTTAGCGTATGTGAAACATGCGACAGGAAAACAAGGAAAAAATATCATTGCAGCATCTGCGGCCTAATAAACGAGGAAAAATGCAAGCATGGCGATGCAGCCACATATACAAAACAAACTATAGATATAAAAAATCACTTTGATAAATATCTGAAAAAACTGAACATCAAAACATATCCAGACCTAATAAAAGGCGTTAGAGGCACTTCTAATAAAGACCACATACCTGAGCATTTCATAAAAGGGATTTTTAGGGCAAAATATGACCTTTGTGTTAATAAAGAAGGAACAACAAGGTATGATATGACTCAGTTGCCAATAACTCACTTTAAATCTAAAGAGATAGGGACATCTGTCGAAAGACTTAAGGAGCTAGGTTATGTAAAAGATGTTTTTGGCGCTGAACTTACAAATGACGATCAGATACTTGAACTTATGCCGCAAGATTTAATATTGCCTGCATGCAGCGAAAGCCCTGAGCTGGGAGCTAATGATATTCTTCTAAAATCCTCTTTTTTTATTGATGATTTGCTGAAAGAGTTCTATAAACTTGATAAATTCTATAACATGGAATCAGAAAAGGACATTCCTGGAGCGTTGGTTGCCGTTCTTGCTCCCCATACGTCTGCGGCTGTTGTGGGAAGGATTATAGGATTCTCAAGAACCCAAGGATTTTTAGCCAGTCCGATGTTTCATGCTGCGACTAGGCGCGATTGCGATGGAGACGAGGCATCAGTAACATTACTTATGGATGCCTTACTTAATTTCTCGAAACAATACCTTCCGGATAGAAGGGGTTCTACACAAGACGCCCCATTGGTATTGACATCCAAACTAGTGCCCGCAGAAGTAGATGATATGGTGTTTGATTTGGATATAGCTTGGAGATATCCTTTGGAATTTTATGAGGCTTGTATGGACTTTAAGGAGCCAAGAGAAGTAGAAATTGAGCAGTTAGGAAAAAGGCTAGACACAGAGAACCAATACCATAATTTTGGATTCACACACAATGTTTCTGATATAAATTCCGGGGTTACGTGTTCAGCCTACAAAGTAATACCTTCTATGGAAGATAAACTTAAGGGTCAAATGGAACTTGCAGATAAAATACGGGCTGTTGATGAATCTGATGTTGCTAGGTTAGTAATAGAGAAGCACCTTATTAGAGATATAAGGGGAAACTTAAGAAAATTCTCAATGCAGCAATTTAGATGCAGCACGTGCAATGAAAAATACAGAAGACCACCTTTAATAGGAAAATGCATAAAATGTGATGGGAAAATAATATTTACAATATCTGAAGGCTCTATAGTCAAATATCTTGAACCAGCTATATCTCTTGCAGATAAATATAATCTGCCTACTTATTTAAAGCAGAATCTGGAACTTACAAAAAGGGGGGTAGAAAGTTTGTTTGGCAAGGAAAAAGAAAAGCAGGAAGGTCTTGGTAAGTGGTTTGGCTAATAACTTTTTGTTTGACCTATAACTTTACCTTAGACTTTATGACATGCCTTGCACCGCAGGCAGTACATTTCAGAAAACTAAAATTACCTTCTTTCTCTATTTTTGTGTCTGGTTTGCCGCATTCATAGCAGAATACATAAGAATTAGCATATTGCTTTATCTTTTCATTAATTCTTGATGCAGGAACTTTTGTGCCCATTATTACGCTGCCAGATTTTTTTATTTCTCCAGGTGTTGCGAGCTCCCTTAATATGAACTTTAACACGTTTTCAGGGCCTCTGCCTAAAATACTTGTAATCTGTAAAAAATTGCTGATTACAGTACGGTTTCCCTGTATATGGCCGCGTACTTTGGGTATTTCAAATCTCTCTTTCTGAAAAACATGCTCCGGTAGTTCCTTTCTTACATTCTCTAAAAGTTTTTTATATTCTTCCATGTTCATAGGTATTTTTGATGGGTATTTAAAGTTAATTATTGATTACGCATATATTTACAAAAATATATAAATAAAGCATCCTCTGAACAAGATATGGTATTAGAATCTTTGCTTAACCCGTTAAAGGCAGAAAAAAGACCGTGGGAGATGTTTTTTTTGGGATTTGTATACTCTTCTATTGCAGTGATGTTATCTTTATGGATTTTTAAAGACCAGGCAAGCCTGATAATGGTGTTTCTTACTGTTATGGCATGTTTGCCCATCGTATATAATACGATGAAACTTGAGGAAACCAAAGATTTGGAAATACTTAAAGAAAGATTGCTTTTGAAAGAACATAACAAAGCAATTGTCTTTCTGATGTTCCTTTTTTTCGGCATAACATTATCATTTGTAGCATGGTATGTTTTTTTACCTTCAGACACATTGAACTTTGTTTTTGACAAGCAAATTTCTACAATACAATCAATTAATAATCAGGTATCTGGAAATGCTTATCAACAACTTTCAACATTTTTCAAGATATTTCTCAATAATATAAAGGTCTTAACATTTGCAGTTTTGTTTGCCTTTATTTATGGCGCGGGGGCAATTTTTATTCTGACATGGAATGCCAGTGTAATAGGAACAGCTATGGGCAATTTCATAAGGTCCAACTTAAGCCAGTATGCAGACTTATTGGGCTTTGATAAATTTGCAAGCTACTTTAATGTTGTGTCAATAGGGCTTCTTAGGTATGTTCTTCACGGAATCCCAGAGATACTTGCTTATTTTTATGGGGGGTTAGCCGGAGGAATAATCTCTGTTGCTATTGTAAATAAACATTACAAAGACGAAAGATTCTCACATATTCTTTTTGATGTTTCAGAGTTGTTGATTATATCAATAGCATTTCTACTGGTAGCAGCATTTATAGAAGTATATATTACTCCAATATTATTCTAGAACTTTTAATCTTCCTGGCTTAATCTCAAAAATATCTCCTTCTTTCAGAAGCATGTCAATTATTTTGTCTATGTCCTTTATGTTTTTTGATGGAATATCTTCAACGGAAACTCCATTGCCCTTGTCAAGCTCTTTTATTAGCTTAACAATTTCATTTGTTGAGTTAGTGGCAACAACTTCTTCAGCAGAATCTTCATTATTTGAAGCAATAATGTCATCATTTGGAGGGGGTTTGCTATTTACTATGCTTTCTTTTAATTCCAGTTTTCTAACTTTTGCCCAACCAGAATCTATTTTTTTTATAGTTTCAATGAGTATGTATTTTTCAGAAGAAAATTCTCTTGGCCTACCGATTATAAGCACAATATCACCTATAGCTAGGTTGTTTAGCGATACATTATTTTCAAAAACCCTGGCAGAAATCTTTCCAGTGCCATCATCTATTGCTAAAATCCCCTGGCTGTATTGAGACGATTTCTCTACTATAACTCCTATGATGTTAATCCTAGATATTTCCTGGCCGTCTACTTCAAGATAGTTCGGCTCAAATCCTTCAGTTTTAATATATTTAGAATCCAGTATAGCATTTGCCCTTATTTTATACGCAGTCTGCCTTTTCTGGAATTTTTCTACTTGTGGCAAGAAGCTAACACCCTAAACAAAGTAAGTCTGTGGGTTTTATATATTTTTTGTGGAAATAGGGCATATTATATTTTGCTTAAGAATCCTCTTCTAGGTTCAAATACTTCCCCTACACGCTTTAATTTCTCCAGAACTTCCTCAACTTTTTCTTCTGTAATGTCTTTGCTTTTTGCTTCCTCAATTATGTCATCAATTGGAATAGTTTTCCCCACTTTACTTTCCAAATCACTAATAATTTCTTTAACTATGCTGATATGGCTCCTTTGAGATGCTGAAATCCCCGTTGCAATACGGTCAATATCTATTTTTCCTGTTTCCTTGTCAAAACCAACTTCCATCAGGCAAAATTCAACAAGTTCAATGGCTCTTTTTGCATCCTGCTTTGTAGCTTTGCTACTTAACCTTAATCTTGCAGATGCTTCTGTTAGACGCACAAGGGCTTCTAATTGTCTTGCTGAGATAGGTATTGCTTTTATCCCTTCTTCTGCCCCCCCACTAGAACGCATTTTAAGATAGAAACTCTTTATTTCCTGCAGGGCTTCGTCTGTTATGGATGGAGAAATGTTCTGTTTCGCGTATGCAACATATTTTCTTAAAAATTCTGTAGGTATTTCTGGTTCATGAAGGTCAGGATTCTGATGCAATTTCAATATATGGCTTGCCATCTTTTCATCTTTACTCTCATCCGGCAAGTCCTTAATTGTAAAGATGAGGTCAAACCTGTTAATTAAAGTTGGAGGCATGTCTATCTGATCTGCAATTATTCCATATGGGTCAAAACGCCCAAACTTTGGATTTGCAGCTGCAAGTACTGTTGTTCTGGAGATTAAAGTTGCCTGTATGTTTGCTTTAGAGATGCTTACTGTTTGCTGTTCTAAGGCTTCGTGCATAGCAGCCCTGTCTTCTGGAACCATTTTATCCATTTCATCAATACAACATATGCCGTTAGATGCTAAAACCAATGCTCCGGCCTCTAAACTCCAACCTTTCAAAAATTCATCTTTTACAACACTTGCTGTTAAGCCAGCCCCTGAAACACCTCGGCCGGATACATACCTGCCTTTTGGAGCTATAGAGCCAATTCTTTTCAACATAGCGCTTTTTCCACTTCCCGGGTCACCAATAAGTAAAATATGGGTGTCCCCTCTGCTTACAACTTTGTCACTCCTTACCTTTCTTACGCCGCCTACGAGTTGCAGCAGCAATGCCTCTTTTACTTTCCCATAACCATAAATAGAAGGCGCTGTTGAATTGACAAGTTTTGAGTACAGTTCCGGATCTTTGGAAAGGTCAACTATTTCCTGCTCTTCTTCTGGAGTAATTTCTGCCTCATAAAAAGTTTCTTCAACTGCTTCATTATAGTTAGATTCTATCATGAGGTCAAATTTTGTTGACTTAGATCCGGTTTTTAATATTATGGGGACTTCTTTTATGATACCATTAATGCTTATTTTGCTTCCAGGATTTGTTTTTCTCTCACTTAATGGGCTGACTAAATCATCTTTAAGGAATATGTTGACTCTTTTTGGCTGTTCACCACCCTCTAAGCTTTCAGGAACTTCTTCCAATACTATACCTTGGGCATCAACCATCTCTTTGCTAATCATAATGAATTTTCCTTTTCTCCCGCAACCACATGTTGATGGCTCCCTAAATGATCCATTTAGCTGCAGAACATTGATTATATTTCCGCAGACAGGACATTCAAATTTAGCAGCAGTAACTTGAGGCCGTACATCAGATTTTTGCCTTACAATACCCTCGACATGCACAAATTTGTTAATGTGTTTGCTCCTTATATTCCTGATCATAGTATTCTGGCTAGCAGGCAGGTTTCTAAATCGCACTTTAAAACCAGTTATATCTTCTAAATCAAATTGCTCAATCGATAACTCTGCTGCCTTTATGGTATCTTCAGGATCCTCCAGCAGCTTATTGGCTAAATCAAGGTCAAACTTAGAAAGCTCTGCAAAATCAATAACAACAAATTTATTGTCTTTTCTTAAATTTTCAACTATTTGAGAATAGTAGTAAGACTCAATAAAATCCTGGAATCTTTTTATCTGCTCTGTTGCGTTTATTTTAACTAATTCCTGCATAAACATACCAACCCTTTTTTGATATAAATACCTTACGTGTGAATGTCCAGTGGTCTAAAGTAAAAATAATGAAAATCAAAAGAAAAAAAATAATTAGGCCTTAACTTTCTTGAGATTTTCTATCAGCTTATCTAATGCCAAATGTACTTCTTCCTCGCTTTTAGTTCCTGTGCAAACTATCTTACCGTTACTGAATAACAAGAATGTTGCTTGTGGATTGGTCTTTGATGGTTGTAACTTGTAAACCAAACCTGGAAACTGCTCTGGCTCATACTCAACATTTTGGAGTTTTGTTGCAAGAACATTTAAGTTCAAATCCATACCAACACTGCCAGAAGCAACAATATTCTGGATTTTAATCTCTGGCTTTACTTTAATCTTAATGTTTATCTTTTCCAGGCTTTTGATTATCTTTTTTATGCTTTCCTGGACTTTATCAATTGTTCTGGCGCCTGTACAAACTACCTTCCCAGAGGAAAAGATTAAAGCAGATGTTTTAGGCTCTTTTATCCTAATAACAAGTCCTGGAAACTGCTCTGGATTATATTCGGTGTTACTTAATGTAGCAGCCATCTTTTCCAAAGGTATATCATGCTCCAATGAAGTAGATACCACTATGTTAACTATTTTTATGTCTCTAGAGACCTTTTTAGCCATTTTTACCCCCAAAACGTAAAATCTGTTTATAAAGGTTTAAAAATGGGGTTGTATTTAAATACTTTTGTCTTTAAATAGGGGGATTTTGATATGAATATTTAAGAAAATATACCTCCTTGGTTTCCGATGGAACTTTATATATAATACAAGGCAAATTCAAAAATCTAATAAAGATTATCAGCATAACTGGTTAAAATGATTGATATTGTAATACCTAATAATAATGAAGAAGAATTTATTTTAGTAGCTGAAAAACTAGGTTTCAAAGGCATATGTTTCCTTTACGAGTTTAATGATTATTCTGCTAAGCAGGAAAAATTTGTGAATAATGGGAAGAAAATTAAGATTTACAATGGAATTCTTGCAAATCACAAGGATATCCGCAAAATCAGCACCAAATTAAAAGGTGCAAATGTGTTTATTGCTGTTAAAAGCTCTAATAATGATAGAGAAATAATTGAAAAGTCAAGTGCAGACTTGATATTTTCTCTTGAAGAGAATACTAGAAGAGATTTTATTCATCAAAGAGCTTCTGGGTTAAATCATATTTTATGCAAACTGGCAAAAGAAAATAAGGTTATTGTAGGATTTTCACTTACGTCTATTCTGAATGCCGGGAATAAGCATGAAGTTTTAGGCAGAATAATGCAAAACATAAAAATCTGCAGGAAATTTAAGACAAAAACTATAGTTGGTTCTTTTACTGGAAAACCTTTTGAAATGAGAAGTGTGCATGATATAATGAGCTTATTTGGAATTTTGGGATTAAAGAGCTCTGTTTTTTTAAAAGAAGGGGATATAAAACAGAAAACATCTTAAAAACTTTCATTAAAAACAATATTTTTAAATAGTAAACTTCTTTTAGTGTTGACATACTTAGCCTTAGGCATATCTAAGGCTTATTTAAAAAAGAGGTGGGTATGGTTCAGAGAGAAGGTCAGATTAAGATTGCGTTTGTAGTGCTCTTAGCATTCACTTTGTCAATTTCTTTAACCTATGCAGTCTCTACTACACTTCTAAGTCCCGAGGATATTTTTGTTGATGATGACGGGTTTTTGGATTTGAGGGGAAAATGCACTCCAGAATATGATGGAACAACATCTTTCAAGATTATTAGTGGGGTTCTTTACTCTAATGTAGATGGCACCTGGAAAGCGGAAAATACAATAGTAACTACATCTGCAGCAAATGTTACTAACTACTTTAATTTTACAGATGTTTTGACAGGAATCACAGAAGACGAATATAAATGGAGTATTGAATGCAGCGAACAAAATGATACTGGAACAGAAATAAATAAAGAATTTGCTGCGAATAGAACTATAACAGTTGAATATGCAGAACCATCTGTTACAATAACATCTCCAGCAGACGGTACTAATGATATAGACGGACATGAAATTGATATTGTATGTTCTGCTAGTCCTGCTTCAGGATGGAGTATTACCAGTTTGAGTTTAATGACAAATATATCTGGAACTTTGGAAATTAATCAAACACATTCTTTGGAAAATCCTGCTGTAGATACTGAAGTTACAGTGGATTTTACAATAAATAAATTTGGAAATGAAAGTTTAATTGATGGAACAGAATTGTTGTTTGGATGCTCAGTCATCCAGATTAAGGAAAGTTTGGAGAACGGACCTTCTTTAGAAAAATTATCTGAGAATAGAATAGTGCATATAGACTATCCTACAGATATATGCAGCGGCGATGCTTGCGATGTAGACAATCAAAAATGGTGCGATAATGATGTTTGGAAATTAGAAGGTTATTGCGATAATTGTGGGAGCCAAGACAGCAGTTGTCCAAGCTGTACAGGAAATCCTTGTGATGTAGACAATCAAAAATGGTGCGAGGATGATATCTGGAAAAGCGGTACTCATTTACAATACTGCCAGCATTGCAGTTATGCGGATAATAGCTGTCCTGTTTGTGAGAGTGGTAAATGTGATGTAGACAATCAAAAATGGTGCGATAATGATACCTGGTCTGTTGTGGATTATTGCGGCAATTGCAGTAATGTGGATGCGTCTTGTGCTGAAACATGTCAGGATGGAACTTGCGACACAAAAAACAGAAAATGGTGTGATGGAGATGTGTGGGATGATACTAACTATTGCATCAACTGTGGCAATAAAGATAGCAGTTGTGCTTTTGAATGCTCAAATAACGCTTGCGACCCAAAAAACAGAAAATGGTGTAATGAATATTCATGGACTTTAGTTGATTATTGCAGTAATTGTATCAACAAAGATTTTTCTTGCGGGAACACTTGCCAAGATAACGCTTGCGATACAGTAGCTAATAAGTGGTGCGATGGAAGCTCGTGGTCAGATCTTAATTATTGCGACCATTGTCAGGATTCTGAATGTGCAGAATATATATGTGTCGATAATGCTTGCGATGTAAATGCTAAAAAATGGTGCGATAATGGAGCCTGGAGCAAGGTAGATTATTGTGTTAATTGTGGCGACAGAGATTCTTCATGTTTGGTTAATTGTCAACAAGGTATGTGTGATACAACCTTAAATAAACGATGCTCTGGCGGAATTTGGACATCTGATAATTATTGCGACTATTGCTCTTCAGGAGACAGTGATTGTACAATAACCTGTGCAGAAGGTGAATGTGATACAATCTCCAAGAAAGTATGCACAAATGGGCTGTGGGCTGAGGATGCATATTGCACTTTCTGCTTGTCTGAAGATGTAAGTTGTGGAGCGGACTGCCTGATTAATGAGGATAATTGCTGTTCAAGACTATCAGATGATGTTTGTGATCCTGACTGTGCAGTAAATTTAGACGCTGATTGTGATAATTGCACTTCTTCAGGAGACAGCTGCTGTTTTCCTAAGGACGATAATGATTGCGATTCCGATTGTGCGTCTGGTTTAGACCCTGATTGTATAGATATCGAATGTAAAGTTTCTGGAACATGCGAAATAGGAGTAAATTGCACAGCAAATTCAGAATGCCTTAGCAGTATTTGCTTAAACAATAAATGTTCAGAAGATAAGTGCAATAATAGCATAAGAAATGTCAATGAAACTGATGTAGATTGTGGTGGCAGTGTATGCGGGAAATGTGTGGATGACAAAAGATGCAAGGCAAATTCTGATTGCGTATCCGGGCTATGTTCTTTAGGCAGGTGCATGAGAAAAAATGTATGCACTAACCGGGTTTTAGATGGTGATGAAACTGATGTAGATTGTGGAGGAACATGCTCAACTAAATGCAGTAGAGGTCTGGATTGTGAAATTGATAATGACTGCAAGTCAAGTCTTAAATGCATTTCAAAATTATGTGCAGAAGAAGACTCTGTTGCGAGTACGCCATCTGCGGAAGAAGATCATGATGAAGATGGAATTTCAGATGAATGGGAGATGCAATATGGATTAGACCCATCTGACCCATCTGATGCTGAACTGGACTTTGATGAAGACGGGCTAACTAATCTGCAGGAATTTACTTATGGCTCAAATCCCAATAATGCTGATAGTGACCAAGATAGTTTTGCTGATAAAGAAGAGATAAAAGTTGATACAGACCCATCAGATTCTGTAAGCAAGCCCGGAGGAATTGGAGGATTATTGATATGGGTAGTTGTCCTTGTAATTTTTGGAGCGGCAGGAAGTTATGGATATCATTATCATAAAGATTTTTTCCTGAGACTGATAGGGCGTGGAACTCCAGAACCCAGCTATATCCCTGCTCCTATTCCAGAAGTAAGACCTAAGTTACAAAGGCCAGCAGCTCCAAGGAAAAATCTGGAGAAGATAAAAATAGCAGAGGTTGTAACGAAAAGAAGAGAGAAAAAACGAGGAGAAAGAGAAAAGTTTTTTGAAATTTTCGGCAAAAAAAAGATAGTAAAGAAAGCAAAACCATTAGTTTCTGTTAGAAAAAGCAAGATTAAGAAAATTATAATCAAGGAACCAAAAAAAGATGATGTTTTTACTAAACTGGAATTGATATCAAAGAAAGAAGAAGAGAAGAGGAAATCAAAATAGCTTTGATAAGCGGGTAAATTATTAGGTTAAACCCAAATCAACGAAAACCAATAGACGAACTAGATAGGTTTTCTGGATGTTTGGAAATTTTCAATTTCCAAAACCTTTATATATAACTTATTGCATAAGAACAGTATCAGAATAAAGAGGCATATTCATGAATAAGAAATCACAAGGACTTTCTGTTAATCTCATTATAATAGTTGCTATAGCATTAGTTATTCTTGTTGTAGTGATTGCCATATTTACTGGCAAGATGGGAGACTGGGTTGGTCAGACACAAGAAGCAAATACCTGCAGAAGCGCATGTGAGGGTATTGGACAGACTAAAGGAACAGATTCTGATACTGCTTCTGAATGTTCAGGCAAATCCCTACCAGGAACTTATAGTGATGTACTTACTGATAAATTCTGTTGCTGCACCTAATAAATTACATTTAAATTAAAACAAATTTCACAAAATTTATATACAAGCAGGTCAATAAAACAAACAGATGTTAAAAAACAAAAAATCTCAGGGATTGTCTATTACAACAATTATATTAGCTGTAATTGGTCTTATGATTCTAGTTGTTATTATCGCTTTACTTACCGGAAGACTAGGAGGATTTAGCAAAGGAGTAGTAGAGTCTGGTGATTGTAGTTCAGCCTGCCAGGCTGCGGGTTATGATGGTGGAAGTACAGGCGACGGTAACCAAGGAATATTAGATAGTGAAGGGAACGAATGTGATTGTACAAATGAAGATACATCTGGCACTTAAGATTCAAAACAAATATTTTTTCTAATTTTATAAAGATTTAAATACTATAAGTTATAAGGTATTAATCATGCTCGGAAACGTAATAGGACTTACAAAAACATCAATACAGTTTATGTTGAATAAGAGGAAAGCTCAAGGGCTTTCTATAACTACTATTATCTTAGTTGTTTTAGGCTTACTTATTCTTGCGGCTATAGCTATAGTGGTGGGTTCAAGATGGAGTGCTTTTAATGCTGGAGTGGATACAGCAGTAGGTACAGATATGGCTGCAACACGTTAATAGATAACTAAGAACCAATATCAGATAGTATTAAGATCATAGAATAATATTAGGAAAATGACAAAATTACAGATTAAACAAAAAAAATCACAAGAACTTTCTATTAATACAATCATATTAGCTGTTTTAGGTCTTATTATTCTTGTAGTTCTAGTTGCATTACTTTCCGGAAGACTCGGAGGTTTTAGTAAGGGGGTAGGAGAGGTAAGCTCATGCGAAAAATTCTGCGGAATTACGGATAAAACGAAATCTACTCCTTCAGATAAAGATGCATGTGAAAATGGTGAAGGAGAATATATGCCCGGAAATTTTGATGATGTAAATGAAAATCAAGTATGTTGCTGTACATAAACTATAAGTAATTCCGACAAATTTATATACCTCTACCTTCTAAAATAAACCCATGCTCAAAAAGAGGAATGCCCAAGGACTTTCTATTCGTACAATTATAGTAGCTGTTTTAGGGCTTCTTG
>Ga0187827_10006112_pt1 | contig 13917 bp, 9 predicted proteins | sample ETNtaG_39_FD_167969 | JGI IMG/M metagenome (GOLD analysis project Ga0187827, IMG submission 167969) | Marine microbial and viral communities from oxygen minimum zone, Eastern Pacific Ocean - ETNP2014_SV_150_PacBio MetaG (Illumina Assembly) | ecosystem: Environmental > Aquatic > Marine > Hypoxic... | reverse complement strand
AGACGTTCAAATCACACGCCACGGTTACCGGCTGGCGACACGGCAACAAGATGGACGTCCATTTCGCCTTGCCGGACAAGATCGAATACCCCCGCCCGCACAGAATCTTCGAGATCACCCAGGACGTAAAAGAGACCAGTTCTTACAACTACGTGGGCAAGGTGACGAAGGAGAGAATGAAGATGTTCTCCCGCCCTGCAGAACAGATTCATTACTCGACCTTTCATCGCCCGCGCCTGCTCGCGAAGATCGAGGGCTACAACGGACGTTTCATGTCGTTCATGCTTCCCCGCGACAAAAGCATGAAGCCTGCAAAAGTAAAACGCCTGAAGAGCCTGCCCGGTTCCCTCGCAGCCAGCATCACCTTCGAGCGCGTCGAAGACACCGTCATCTTCGCGCACGAACACAATCTCCTCGAGGCAGGCGGAATCAAAGCCCGCGGCCGATGGTGTGTTGTTCGCCGGAATCTCAAAAGTGGGAGGGTTTTGGAACAGGCGGTGGGTGATGGGTCGTTCCTGGAGTGACAGACCAAGATGGAACAAAGGTGAATAGAATGCAGTAATTCATGCCATTACACGCTGAGATCGACCTGATTGCGGTACGGCAGTCTGCAAGCGAGTGAAGGCCCCACTCACTCATACCTCACGGCCGCGATTGGATCCATGCCTGCGGCCTTCCTCGCCGGATAAAACGCGGCCAGGAAACTGATTACCACCGCGGCGAAAGCGATGACGGCAACGTCCATGGGATCGGTCGCTGCAGGGATGCCGTCGAGGTAGTAGAGCGTTTTAGGAAAAGGGTGCCATCCGGTCTTGATTTCGACCCAATCGGCAAGAGGATTCATAATCCGGAGGAAGCCGAGCCCACACGCGGTACCGAGCCCTGCGCCAAGCAGGCCGATCAGGGTGCCGTTCAACAGAAAGATGGACATCACGCCGGCGTTCGTTCCGCCGATCGATTTTAGGATGCCGATGTCTCTGGTCTTTTCGACCACCATCATCCACAGCGTTGCCATGATGCAGAATCCGGCCACGATAGAGATGAACATGAGGACGACGGCCATGACGTTTCGTTCGTTGTCGATGGCCGCGAGCAGGATGGCCCGCTGGGCCTCCCAGGTCTCAACGGTGAAGACTGGGTCGATGGCCTTGCTGATTTCTTCCACTACCTGACCGGCGAGACGATAGTCATCGAGCCGGACGCTGATACCGGAGACCTTTTCCGGCATGCCGACCAGCTTCTGTGCTTCCTTGATCGGAATGTAAATCGAGCGGCTGTCGTTCTCATAATTGCCCGTCTTGAATCGGCCTGCGAGATGAAAATCCATGGGCGTGAATTCCATGAAACCGGCCGGTGCGACTATCTGAACTTCTGTGCCCCGCTGAAAATATGGCAGCAACGCCTGGCCCATCAGGAGGGGTGATGTTGTAGCGTCGCTGCGCTTGGGCAAACCCTTGAGAACATCGTCCAGAAAGTCACCAAGACCCTCTTCCTCCTCGTATTCTTCGCCATATTCATCTGCATCCTCCCCGGCCTCACTCTCCTCTTCTCCTGCTTTCTCTCTTCCTTTCTCGTCACCTGCTTCATCCTCAAAGATACCGTCCGGTATAACGGGCACAGCGCCAGGAAAGACCGGACCGACTTCATCTTCGTCCGGTGCCATCTCAGGGCCCTGCCGAAGGATGTTGGTTTCGGCAATTTCCAATTTGAAGATCTCGAAATCATCCTGGAACAGGATACTGGTGCCCCCGAGGGTGATGATGTCTGCATGCTTCAACTGTGCCTTCTTAACGTCCTTATCATTGACGGTAATCGCGCCCTCTTTCCCTTGAATGTGCACCACAGAGCCATCCAGAATGAACTCAGCATGACGGGGCTTCACCTGTTCATCTTCGAGTTCGATGTCGACTGAGCTCTTTGGGATCTCCCTGCCAAGAAGAACTCTCTCCTTTTCGCCGAGCACATACTTTTCTCCCACATCGTTGCCCTCAGTCATCCGGAGCGTCTTGATGGCATAACGGCGCAGTTCCCCAACTTCCGCCTCGGAAACCGGATCGATCCCCCGAATCATGGCCCAGGTTGACATCCCTTCTACCTGGATGAGGCCAAGTGTTTCCACGTAAGGCGCAGCCGCCACCACATGCTCGACGGACTCGATCTTCTTAATGACTTCCTCGTGCTGAGCGATCTCAAAACGTGATCGAACGATGATGTGCGAGAGCGTCCCTCGGATGCGCTGCCGGAGTTCAACGCCAAATCCTTTCATCACCGACAGGATCACGATCATCGCCATCACACCCAGCAGCACTCCTGCCACGGACATGAGGTTGATCTTGCGAGCCTTCAGATACCGGACTGAGAGGAAGAGCTTATACATCGGCGAGTGATGAGTAATGGGTAATGCGTGATGCGTAATTGTGGCCTTAAACAGCCCCCAGTGCTTGTGACTTCGGCCACAGCTTGGAAGGATGTTCGATACTGGTAGTGCTAGGCGCTCGTTCTGTCGGTCTCAGCCAGGGAAGCCGCAGCCAAATTGTGGTATGGCCTTCTCGCCCATGATTCATGGGCGGACGCCCGCGCTACGCTGTGAAGTCATTGCCGAGACTCTGTGCCGCGCACAAGATTCAAAACAGAATCGGCCTACTGTTTGGGCACCTTACGTATTACGCATTAGGCATTACTCATTAGACCGTGCTCTCGTCCTCACCCGATTCCGAAACAGCATCCCCGAGCATCTCCTTCATTCTGACGATATCGCTGTCCATTGCGCCTCTGAACATGGCTAGGTCGCTGCTGTGCATAATCAGGTTGGCACCGGTATCCCTGGCCCAGACAACTTCCTGCTCAAGTCCGTCGCTGAAGTGGACGCCGGCGCCTTTTCCCGCGGCACGAGCCTTGGTAAAGATCTCTCGGACGGCGGCATCGAACTTTGGATGATCGTATTGCTCGGGCACTCCGAGATTGAGGGACAGGTCGTGCGGTCCAATCAGAATGGAATCGACTTCTTCGACCGCCAGCAGGTCTTCGAGAGCATCTATCGCGGTCTGGCTTTCTATATTGATGATGAGGACGTTGTTCTTATTCCAGTTTGCCAGGTATTCGGTAAGAACGGGCTCGAGGGTTTCTTCGCCATCGAGCGCGCGTCTGAGCCGCGCGCCTTTGAGCGGACGATGCTTCACTGCACCGGCCAGTCTTTTGACCTCTTCGACCGTCTCCACATAAGGCGCAATCACCCCCTGTGCTCCGCCATCAAGAACGATGCATGCCTGGTAAGGATCGGGCTCGGGAACGCGGACGACCGGAGCAATTTCCATGGCGGCGTACGTCTGGCACATCCAGGCCAGTTCCCCCCGATCCTGTGGGATGTGTTCCGTATCAAGAAACACCAAATCAAGTCCAAGCCCGCGGACGACCGCGGCCCAGCGAGCGTTGTTGGAACAGACGCATGTGCCATAAACACGTTTGCCGCTGCGTAAAGCTCCTCTCAGTTCATTGCCTAACATGTTCAACCCTCCGGTGAAGAATGATGGTTCATATGGTTGATTGATGGTTAATGGTTGAAGGCTCGCATGTCAAAGAGAGATGACGCGATGAACTGGACGCGATAAAATCGATCAGGGCTTCATCCATTGGGCCGAGCTTCACTTCTCCGTTGCGGATTTCTTCGAGCAGGTATGCCCCTGCGCCGTTTCCCTCGCTGTAAGAATGCGGTTCATTGTCGCTGATGAAACAGAAAACTTTGCCTTCGTGTTCGAGACGGTACCCGAGCGCAATTCCAGGGTGGTTGAGGTAAAGGGTCGATATCTTCACTCCTTTGATCTCGAAATCGCCTTCCGTGATCTTGCTGAACGACTTTTCGGAGGGCATCTCCTGGAAAGAGATGGGGAAGTAATCTGGCACCATCTGTCCCTTGAAAATCATTTCGAGGGGCTGAATCATGCCTTCACAGCCGTGGATAGTGAACCTGTTGCCCGGGATATACGCCGGCACAAAAAACGGAAAGCCCTGGATGTGATCCCAGTGAAAATGGCTCATCAGAATATCGGCCTGGATAGGCGACTGATATCGACGGAGCAGATCGTTCCCAAGCATCCGGATGCCGCTGCCCGCGTCAAGAATGATGAGGGTATCGCCGCACAGGACTTCCACGCACGCGGTATTCCCTCCGTATCGAACCGTGCCCTGCCCGGGCGACGGGATCGACCCTCGAACTCCCCAGAACTTGACTTTCATTGATCGTGCTTGTCAGGAGGAGGAAGAGCCGCCGCGAGAATGCATTAAACAGCGAGAAGGCGATAGTTGCGGCGACTAAGATGCTGATATCAAGAGGATTAGCATGGAAGCACGAAATCCTAGCACCAGTCAGGGGCGAGTCAAACACCTGCCATTGCTGGCATCGTAAGCTCAGTCTGCCTCTCGATCAGGAGCAGACGATTGTACTTGGAAAGGCGTTCGGATTGGGTGATCGAGCCGACTTTGATGTAATCGCCGCTCCAGCCGACAGCGAGGTCGGCCAGCCAGTTGTCCTCAGTCTCCCCACTGCGGGCGCTCACTGTCACAGCCCAGCCATCAGAGCGTGCCAGCCCGAACGCCTCAGCAGCCTCTGAGAGCGTGCCAATCTGATTCACCTTCAGCAATAGCGCATTCGCCGCTTCCGATTCAATGGCCCGCTGGATGCGGCCCGGGTTCGTGCAAAGGAGATCGTCGCCCAGGACCAGACAGCGATCGCCAATGGTGGTCCGCAATTCTGGCCAATGCTCCCAATCATCCTCGGCCAGACCGTCCTCGATGCTCACGATGGGAAATTTTCTCTGCCAGGAATCAAGCACCCGGATCATCTCATCCGAATGAAGCCCCTCATCTTCAAGAAAGTATCGGCCGTCCCGGAAGAAATGGCTGGACGCGATATCGAGCGCGAGACAGACGTCGTCCCCGGGTCGCAGCCCGGCTTTTCGGATCGAAGCGATCGCATCTTCGAACATCGCTTCGACCGACGGAAACGGAGGCGCGAGACCTCCCTCATCCGCCGTGAGTGAACGGGTGCCATATTTTTCGGAAATCAGCTCAACCGCGCTTTGATACACCTCATAGGTCATCGCCATGGCTTCATCCATCGTTCGCGCCGAGACCGGTACGACGAGACAATCCTGAATCGGCACCTGGCCTCCTGCATGTTTACCGCCGCTGAAGAGATTGATGGTCGGCCGCGGCAAGTGTGGCACATCGTTCTGAATCATTGTGGCCAGATACTCGAAGAGCCGCTGCTGGCTCGCGTTTGCCGCGGCGCGGGCGAAAGAAAGGGAAACGGCCAACGTGGCATTAGCTCCGAGCCCCGTCTTGTCTGGGGTGCCGTCAAGCTCAATGAGCGCGTTGTCCGCAGCCTGCTGGGTCGAAAGCTCTTTTCCCGCGAGAGCAGGCGAAATAATGTCTTGAATGTTGCTGACTGCCTTAAGACACCCCAACCCCCGGTAGCGTCCGGGATCACCATCCCTCAGTTCGAGTGCCTCGGCCCGGCCAGTGGATGCGCCGGATGGAACGGATGCTTCGCCAACGCTGCCGTCCACCAGTTCGCACCGCGCCCACACCGTCGGTCGCCCCCGGCTGTCAAGGATTTCGGATGCAGCGAGATCAGCGATGGTGGGCATGCTCAGATTCGTCTTAGTCTTCGCCTGAATCTTCGTCGTAGTCTTCGGCTTGATCTTTCTCTTCCTGGCCAGTTCAGGTCCAATCCGAATCAGAGACCAAGACGAAGAATCTGCCCTAATCCCTCCCCGTCACCTCCCTGATCTCTTTCAACACCTCCCGTAGATCAGCGTCCTTCACCATCTTCTGGAGCTTTTCATCCTGCATCAGGCGGGCGATTTTCTCGTTCTTCAACATGCCACGGAAATTCTTGGTCTGGACCAGTTCCTTGACTTCATCGTCGTACAGCACATCGGTAACTGGCTCGTAGGCAATGATCTCACGCACATTCGGATGCTGTTTAAATTCCTGCATCATAATTGGGTCTCGAGTGAGTGAGAGCACATCCCTCACCAGCTCGTAGTCCTCGACTTCCACGGGGTTCACCGCCTTCACCATGCCTCCGAGAGGCGAATCTTCGATGCCCTTCTTCACGGCGATCATCTTTTCTGTCACCACCTCTCTCAGGCCCCCGGCCGCATTCTGACCATCTCCATCGCCGGTGAGCAGCTCGATATCCTGTGACGGTTCCTTTCTATTCTCCTCAGCGACCCACCCGATGTTCCAGAGAATGACGAATAAGAGAGTACTCATTGCCACACCCACAAATCCGCCCAGGACCATTCCCCAATTCCGGGCCTTTTGAACCGACTCGACCTTCTCATCGGGAGCGTCCTCCTCCAGATGCATGGTCTGCCATCGAACGATATTCGACAGCAGAGACCCGATAACGATGATCACCACACAGGCTATGAGGGTAGCGAGATAAGGGCGAATCACCGCCGGCACTGTATCGAAATTCTTGAATGCGGGGGCGCCCACCGACCCGATCGGCCGGGCAAGAATGTACATCGTCAGCAGGGTACCGAGCCGCACGATCCCGTAGTACACGCCTTTCCGATAACCATCGATCGTGAACCAGGCGATCATCAATCCGAACGACAGGAAAAGGACAAAAGTCAGCATGGCCGCACCATCATGTTGGGCAGGATCGGGCAGATCTGAAGTGAACCAAGGCTATGCTACGAATCGTCCCAGTTCAACAATCCGCCGGTAAACTCCGGCAGCCATTTTACCAGGAGATTGTATGCCTCAGCGGCATCATTCGCGGAATGTTCGTGCGAGATGAGCGGCTCGATCTGCAGGCGTTCGCTGGCAATCAGTTCGAGCGCGACTTTGCAGTCGGCCGGCCAGTTCCAGAAGCCCTTGGAATTATCGCGGCGCGGCCGGACGCCCGCGTGCGCGCCCAGAATGGTCAGTCCCTTCTTGTGGACGTCTCTGTAGAAATTGACCTTTTCCGTTTCGCCTCTCGTACTGGCAAGGAGCACCACCCGGCCACGCCAGCCGGCATACTGGAATGCGTCGTTAACCGGAGCAGGATGTCCCGTGGATTCAAAGACAACAGCAGGGCCGCCGACCGTCAGATCTTTGAGCTTCCGGGCGAGATCTTCCTCCCTGGCATTGAACGTAAAATCAGCACCGCATGCCTTCGCCAGCTCGAGCCTGCTCGGCTCAGTATCTGTGGCGCCCACCGGCAGGCCGCCGCTCAGACGTGACAGCTGGAGCGCAAGGTTGCCCACCATTCCCAGGCCAATCACAAGGACAGGTTCCCCCAATTCGATCTGTGCTTTACGGACGCCCTGCAAGGCAATGGCAACCATATTGAACGCGGCCGCCTGGCGAAGATCCATCGTCTGATCGATGGGAATGGCCCCCTCCTCAGAAACGATGACGTATTCGGAATGCGATCCGGAGCTGGCGACCAGGTCGCCCACCTTCAGGTCTTCGACGCCTTCACCCAGTTCAACAATCTCTCCCACATTGTTGTAACCGGAGGTGCAGGGAAAGCGTGCACTGGTATTCGGCATGGCCAGCAGAAATGCTCGTTCCGTACCCGGGCTGATAAGCGTGTATTTGGATTTTACCAGGACCTGTCCGGCACCAGGTTCCTTGACCTCTTTCTCCTCTACTGTGACCACTCCCGGACCCGTCCAAACGACTTGTCTGCCTTTCATGGTATCTCTTTCTGTGTTCCTGATTTCGGTGATGCGATGTGCCGCGCAAACTTGTGGATCAATTCTCGATCAACGGAGCGGTCTCGGCCTCCGTTGTCATGCCCGGTGGCAGCTCCATGATTTTGATGTTGCGAAAGTGAATCTCCGCGCCTTCGGCCTCCAGGCAGAGGTATCCCTTTTTGTAGGAAGCCTGGCTGATCCCGTTGACGAATTTCCCATTCACCGAGAGTTTCACCGCGCCATCCACGCAGACCACGTCGTATACATTCCACTCACCCTTTCCTTTACAGCGATTCTCAAGGGACTTGCTGCGTTTCCCGCGCGGATTATCCGGCTTCGCAGTCATGCCACCTGCACCAAAGAGCTCACCATGCACGTATGCAATCGGAGGAGCTTTGCCGTTGCGGGTATGGAGCTTCACCCAGTCAAGCTCGAGCATCTGAATCTCCATCCCCTTGGGCAGACGATTACGCCCCGGTATCGCGTCACACCATGCAAAGACGCCAGAATTGCCGCCGGCCTTCATATGACGCCACTCGATGTGCAGGACGAAATTCTCATACTGCTTCTCAGTACGCATGACACCGATCGGCTTGCCGGTGCAGATCAACATTCCGTCACGCACATTCCACGTGTCTTTGGAAGTGTTCACATCCACCCACCCGGTGAGGTCTTTGCCGTTGAACAGATCCTTGAATTGGGGGAAACCTTCGGCGCGCAGGCTGGATGCGAGCAGGACTGAAAGTAGAGATCCTATGACTGGACTGGGGTTACTCATTGGATTTTAACGGCGAAGGAATATGGTTCTCAGGCAACATTGGGCCACCTCTTGTCCGCAGACGGGTTCCTGGAACTGAGCAGTAGCAGAATACTGAAGTCTCGCGTATCTCTCCATCTCTAACGGCACAACTCATCTGGGGCCTCTGCAGCCAAAACCGCGAAGTTATTTTTCCCTGGCTCCTGAGAGCCCAGAGCCAGACATTCTCAAGTCGCAGCATTCTGACCTGCGATTCGTCACGGCCACGATATCACTTCTTCTCTTTCTTTGGCGGGGCCAGGACGGACTGCAGTTCCTTTTGAATGATCTCTTTCAGGCTGGCCTGCCAGTATTTCACCAGTGGGCCGTAGAGCGCTTCGTCCCATGCTTCCCGTTTCGTCTTCTTCAAGTTCATGTAGATGCCGACCAGGAGGTCTGCCTCCGGCTTCTCGAGTTGCGCGGCTATGAGGCGGATGTCCTTCTCTTCAAGCTCGATCAAGAGCCCCATAGCTTTCCACAGCGTCTCGGTCGTAACTGATTCGCCGTGCAGGAGCGTCCTGCAATCGGCGAGGAAACGCTCGTTACTGAGCTCATCGAGTCCCTTGCCAACGAAGGGAACTGCGAGACGCGGGTTGACCAGTTTCATGGCATGGGCAATGGCCAGAAAGCCGATGGGGCCAATCTCTTCAGAATCATAGAGGTGACGAAGTGTTGGCAGCAGATACTTGTTCATTCCCGCATAGGCCAGGATGAATTCTCTGCCCAGTCGCCATGGCCATGATCGGCGCGGGAACATCGCATTGATCGCCTTCCATCCGATATTGAAGATCGCAAGGGCCATGGCATTCTTGTATTGGCCAGGTGGTGAGGGAATGTGAAAGTCCTTGTGTGTCCCTTCCTCATCTGATGGCGGCCAATCAGCCGTCAATCGCGTCCTTATCAATTCCTGAATCCGTTCACCCACTTCCGGCGGCAGGCCCTGTGACTTCCAGCCAATGGCAAGCATGGCGGCCATGAGCGTTCCCACCGCATTGAGCCCGCTCGCCACGCGTGGGGGGCCGTCTCGGGCTTGCTTGATCGCCTCAACTTCCTTTTTCAGCATCCCCTTTCCGAATCGAAATTCCGCATAAGTCTCATCTTCTTCTCCGACTGATTTGAAGGAAAGGATGCGGCCCGTCCTGGAATCAACAACCAGTCGGCCGGCCCCCTTCCGTTCGACGTAGAGAGTGTTCCCTCGAAGCTCCCTTCTGGTTTTTTCATTGTCATAGGCGAGGTAGACGGCAGCCGTCTGCTCGATATTTATGTTGAATTCCATCTGAGGGCGGTGGTGGAAACCTGCGCTGATACGCAGACTGACAGATTGCCCCTTTTCGCCCTCTTGTGCCCTCACTCGAAGAAGACCCGTCGCGCCCCCGATTTCATCCAGCTTGAAGTGCATACCCGATACAAACTCGGACGCGGCTATGCCTCTGCCATCATGGAAAAGGGCGAGATCCACTCTGCCCTCCATCAAGGGCTTGCCGCCGGACTTGGTGACTTCTGACAAGTCTCCTTTGATACGAAGCAAAGAGCCTTTCTTGCTGAATACGACCTGCACCAGGTTGGGGCCGTCGCGTCTGTCTTTGACAATGACCATAATCTCGCCGTCCTGCTCTGTGAAAGTCTGTAACCAGCGGGCCGACTTTCTCAGGATCAGCTCCTCTTGACTCGGCTTGGCCAGCAGGGGCGGCGCCGCATTAAGTTCCTTTAACTTCATTGTCAGGTCGATCCCTGGCCGGTCTCCGCCTGCAGGCGCGGTGTTGAGCCTGATGTCGACAAACCGGCCGGACCCTTCAAGTTTTCTTGACAGCACCATTAAATTCTTGGGCCGGTAGGGCTGCCCTTCCTTAATTTCGAGGAACTTCAGGAGCTTCTCGCGAGTGTTTTTCTTAAGGCCCTCTACAACGATCCTGTTCAGAAATCCGCCCGGGTCGGTCTTGATGAATTCAATGTTCAGGTCGCCCAGGCCACCGTCTCTGCGGACGACTCGAAGTTCAATTTCCGGCTTCCAATAGCCCAGCTCTTTCAGTGCTTTCAAAACTCCAAGACGAAGTGCATCCAGGGAGAACCTGGAGAATGGGGCAGCGGTTCCCTTCTCCCACAGGGGAGGCGACTCTTCTTCCTTCTCCTCACCGTCTTCTTCCTTTTTCTCGATACGGGGCGAAGTCAGGATTTGGATCAGGTCCGTCGCATTCAGGTCACCAGTGTTTCCACTGATGATGATCCGATCCTTGATGAAGCGTTGGCCTTCATGGACGGCGACAATTATTCGGCGTCTGTTTTTTTCAGCCTTGGCGTTGATGCCGGCATCAGGAAAGCCATTGCTGGCATAGCCGATTCTGATGCGCTCTTCGAGACTCTTGAGAAATGCATCGAGAGGCGCTTTCGGATGTGAAACGAGAAGGAATCCGAGGTCGTTGAACACGGCCCTTCGGATGCTCTGGGGAGTGAAGGCCTTGACGCCTTCAAAGTGGATATTGTCCGCGTCGCAAACGTCCTCGACGACGACCTCTGCCCCGGCCAGAGAGAGCGCGAATATCAGACACGGATTCATGAACATCTGAATGAGAGATGCCGACGTGGAAGAGCTCAAGGCTTCAAGCTCGTAAGAGAGGCAAGCTACCCGTGATTGAAATAGTTTGCATCCGATTCATCATGTCCGCCCCGTTGCCGCCTGCATGCCTCATCACCGGACCAATTCATATTCCTTGATCTTGCGATCGAGCCTTGGCCTTGAAATCTGCAGCATTTCTGAGGCCCGGCTCTTGTTCCACTGGCAGAGGGCGAGGATGCGCTCGATGTGCACTTTTTCGCTGTCCGCGAGAGTGAAGGAATCCGGGCGCAGGGTCTGCGTTTCCGCGGGGTCGTCTACGATGTCCACTTGCGGTTCTGATTGTTCCTCGACGAAGGCGGGGGAATGCAGTACGGAATCCGGGAAGTGTTCGGGGAGCAGCTCATCTCCTACGCCGAGGACGACCGCGCGCTCGATCAGGTTTTTGAGCTCGCGCACGTTCCCCGGCCAGTTGTAGCTCATCGCGACCGCGAGGGCCTCTGTTGAAATCTTCGGGGGCTTAGTGCCCATATCGTTCGAGAAAAGCTGCAGGAATTGTTCGATGAGGGCCGGCAGGTCTTCCTTGCGGTCACGCAACGGCGGGATAAGGATCTCGATGACTTTGAGCCGGTAATAGAGGTCATCTCGGAAGCGGCCTTCTTCCATTTCTTTGTCCAGATCGCGATTGGTGGATGTAACGATGCGCACGTCCACTTTTAGTGTTTCGGTACCGCCGACTCGCTCGAATTCGCGCTCTTGCAGCACGCGCAGCAATTTTGCCTGAAGCTCCGCGGGCATTTCGCCAATTTCGTCGAGGAAGAGGGTGCCTCCGTTGGCCAGCTCGAAGCGCCCGGCCCGCCGTTCCGTGGCGCCGGTGAATGCGCCTCTTTCATAACCGAACAGTTCGGCTTCGAGCAGCGTGGGGGAGAGAGCAGCACAGTTTACGCAGACGATCTGCTTCGAGCGGCGTTTGCTCTGCTGATGGATGGCCCGGGCGATTACCTCTTTGCCGACGCCGCTTTCACCACGCAGCAGGATAGTCGTATCCGCGGGCGAGACCCTGCGAACCATCTCGTAGATCTGTTTCATCTTGGGGCTGCTGCCGACTACGTGATGCGTCTGCGAGAGCTGCCGGCGCAAGGAGCGGTTTTCGAGCTGGAGTTCGTCTACGAGCCGCGCATTCTCAATGGCGATGGCCGCCTGGTTGGCGACCGCCGAAAGCATGAGCAGGTGCCTGTGGTCGAGCTTCCCGCCTTCACTGGAATCGACATAAACCACACCGACGATCTCGTCCCTGGTCTTCAGTGGCACACAGAGCAGCGAACGGACCACCTGCGTAGCTACGCTCTTGCTGGAAAGAAATCGGTCGTCTGTGGATGCGTCCGTACTGAAGATTCCAACCCCACGCTCGACCGCATAATCCAGAATCGTCTGGCTGACTTTCATGCCTTCCTTGCCGGCCTCTTTGGGACGGATGACCTTGGGCCGCAGCTTGCCCGTGCTCGCGTCCGTGAGGAGCACCACTCCCCGCTGTGCCGGCATGGTCTCAAAAATCACATCGAGGATGTGTCCAAGGATTTCATGCAGTTTCAGGGTGGAATTGATCGCCCGACCGAGCTCGTAAAGTATCGCCAACTCTCGCTGCTCGTTGGGCAGATTCTCGAACCTGCCCATTTCGGACGCCCTGATGGCGCTCGGAATATCGGGGATGTCGACGGTCAGCTCCTCGTTGTAATTGGAGGAGGCTACCGCCTGAAACTCGTCGCTGCGGATGCCTTGTCCGGCTTCGCTGTCCTGGAAGATAAAAATCGTTTCGCCGATACTGAGCTCGTCCCCATCTTCGAGCGGATGACGGTCAACAGGCAGCCGGTTCACGAAAGTGCCGTTGCTGCTGTTCATATCGATCAGGCTGGCCTGCGCGCCATCGAGCACGATCTTGGCGTGTTGGCGTGAGACCATCGTATCGAGCAGTGAAATGTCAGCAGTCTTATCCCTGCCCACGATCGTTTCCGCCGAAAAAAGGGGGATTTCTGTTCCTGCTCCCGGCCCTTCAAGTATCCTCAGAGACGGCATGCCCAGTCCTCCTAAACCATGCGTTTATTGGTGCGGATGCGCCGAACAGTCTGGACGAGATCGTTATGGGTAATCTCTTTGTCCAGCGGGAATACGGCATAGCATCCGTTCTTGTCTTTTGAATCGAGAATGAGGTGTCGGGTATTGGGGACAGAGTAACCTTCCTCCACCGGCATATGGCCCGTAATCAGTAGATCGGCATCGACGATTTCTGCAAACTTGTCGGACGCCTCCTGGGAGAGCTGTCGCCCCCAGACAAGCCGGTAGAGGTAGTGGTCACGATGAACGTTTTCCATTTCAACGGGACTTTGGAAGACATCCTGGCTGAAAAGGGAAAGATATTTTATGTGTGGAATCGAGTGGCTGATGAACACCCGATTCGGCGTCCTCACCGCGGACGGCATGGAAGCAATAAAGTCTTTATAAGCCTCACGGACCTCATTCTTCATCTCACCGTAGGCCGCCGCCAGCCCGCGCTCCAGGCCTTTTATGGACGAGTTACTTCCTTTCTTGATGTCCATGTCCAGCAGTTCGCCAAGGTCATGATTACCCATCATGAAATGCACCTGATCGGGGAAATAAGTCTTCAGTCGGGCGGACATTTCCAACACCTGAAACGAAAGATCGCGCCCGTCAACGGTGAGTGACAGCGCATGGAGAATCTCATGCAGGATGAGATGCCGATCGCGGCTTCGGGAGAGCGCGGCGTGTTCGACAATCTTCTGATAATTGATGCGATTCCCATGGAGATCGCCGGTCATTACCAAGTCGCCCTCCGGTGGGAGCTCAACAAGTGCGCC
>Ga0187827_10006110_pt1 | contig 13924 bp, 10 predicted proteins | sample ETNtaG_39_FD_167969 | JGI IMG/M metagenome (GOLD analysis project Ga0187827, IMG submission 167969) | Marine microbial and viral communities from oxygen minimum zone, Eastern Pacific Ocean - ETNP2014_SV_150_PacBio MetaG (Illumina Assembly) | ecosystem: Environmental > Aquatic > Marine > Hypoxic... | reverse complement strand
AAGATCAAATACCAAACTATGTAACCGCTTTGACAAACGAAATCAAAGCATGGAGCGATTTACTTTCACAGCCTGTGGTCCACACAATTTTTCTAGGTGGAGGAACACCCTCTTATCTGCCTGTAGATAACATCAAACACATCCTGTCAACAATTCATTCAAGGTACAAAGTCTATGAATCAGCTGAAATCACCTTGGAATGTAACCCCGGTGACATCACACTAGAGCGAGCATCCGGATGGTCTGACGCCAAAGTCAATCGTGTTTCAATGGGTGTTCAAAGTTTCAATGACGGTTTGTTAGCGCTTCTTGGTCGACGTCATACAGCGCACGAAGCAAAGCAGGCCTTTCACACTCTCCGGAAAGCGGGTTTTAACAATCAATCTCTAGATCTGATATATGGCCTTCCGCACCAATCAGCTAGCCAATGGTCCGACACCCTGAATGAAGCAGTAGCGCTCGGTCCTGATCACGTATCGCTGTATTCTTTACAGATCGAAGAAGGTACCCCGTTAGCGGTAGACGTCAAAAAAGGACGCTACCCTATGCCCGACGATGACCTCGCTGCAGAGATGTACGAAGAAGCCCAGCGCAAATTAAGAGCTAACGGATTCACACAGTACGAAATTTCTAACTGGACAAAGCCAGGGATGAAGTCACAACACAACATTATTTACTGGCTAAATGAGCCGTACCTGGGAGTCGGTGCTGGAGCTCACTCATGGTTAGAAGGACAAAGATTTTTCAACTTGAAATCACCAACCCGATACGTTACCGCTATGGACAATAATTACAAAGAAGTCAACCAAGATCCAATAGCCACAATGCAGACGCCATTTGGACCGGTCGAACAGGTCGACGTCACTACCGCCGCCATTGATATTGGTGAAACGATGATGATGGGAATGCGGCTCAACGCAGGAGTTAGCCACAAAAGATTTGAAAAACGATTTGGAACACCACTTGACAAGATTTTTCCGAAAGAACTAAATCGGTTGGTGGCGCTAGGTCTCGTGGAAATAACAAAAGAAGGCGTACGCCTGACCGATAAAGGTCGGTTACTCGGCAACGAGGTGTTCGCTGAATTTATAAGTGAACAGTAATGTGGCGATAGCAACATGCTGTATTAGATCGTGGACATCTAGAATCATACGAAAGTAATTTGCCCGAATATTCAATTATCGATTTATAAAGCATGAAAGTAATTACAAGTTGTTTGTCGTCGGCACAGCAGGACACGTAGATCACGGAAAATCAACGCTTGTTCAGGCCCTTACAGGGATAGACCCGGATCGATTACGCGAGGAAAAAGATCGCGGTATGACGATCGAGTTAGGATTTGCGTGGCTGAAATTAGCCTCGGGTATTGAGATAAGCATAGTGGATGTTCCGGGTCACGAGCGCTTCATCAAAAACATGCTTATGGGTTCGGGGGGAGTTGATGTTGCGCTGCTATTAATAGCTGCTGACGAAGGGCCCATGCCGCAGACCCTAGAGCACCTAGCAATTCTAGACTTACTGGGTGTAAACACCGGATTAGTGATCATCACAAAGAAAGATATTGTTGACCAAGACTGGCTCGATTTGGTAACCCTCGACGTAGAGGAGATGCTCAAAAACACGTCACTAGCAAACGCTCAGATCCTCGCCGTATCTGCTGAGAAAGGCTATGGCATAGATGAGCTAAAAACTGCGCTTGATGGATTGATATCTCGATTACCTAAACCATCCGACACTGGAAGTCCCAGGTTGCCTGTAGATCGGTCTTTCTCAATAACTGGCTTTGGTGCTGTCGTAACTGGCACGCTTACAGGTGGAACATTGAAAACTGGTGAGGAAGTAGAAATTCTTCCCTCAGGTAATAAGGCTAGAATTCGTAGTCTACAAGTGCACGAAAAGTCACAAGACAAGGTTGGTCCGGGCACGCGAGTCGCCGTCAATCTAAGTGGGATCGACCACGTTGATGTAAAGCGCGGCGATTTAATGACCGCTCCTAATTGGCTAAATCCATCAACAGCATTCGATGCAACTATCCAAGTGATAGAAGAAGCACCACGACCGCTAAGACATAACCACAAGATCATACTTTTCACTGGGACTCGCGAAACCCCAGCTACTATCCGAATACTAGAAGGCAACCACATCGATCCTGGAACATCTGGTTGGATACAGATTAAAACTCAGGAAAAAATCCCCGTTATTCGTGGCGAGTATTTTGTCATCCGTGACGCCCAGAACACACTCGGTGGAGGCCAAGTACTAGAACCCAACGCCTCCCGCCGAAAGCGAAATGACCCTATAACAATCTCAAGATTGCAGACGATAGCTAGCGGTTCGAACGAAGATATTAAATTCAATGCACTAATAGATATCGAGCCTGCGACGATACCCGAACTTGCCAGTGCGACAGGATCAACGCATGAAGAGGTTGAAGATGCAATAGGCACGCTTGAATCTCAAGGACGCATACAACCAATTGGAACCAATCACAAATATTTCCTTTCTACAGAAGGTTGGCAGCGGCTGGAAAATACCGCAATCCAGTCACTTTCAACTTTCCATTCTTCATACCCTTTACGGCCAGGAATGCCGCTGCAAGATTTCCGCGGACGTTTAAAATTAAAATCCTCACCGTTCAACGCTGCAGTGGCTTCACTAATAAAGTCAGAAAAAATAGCAACAAGTGACTCGACGATTCGACTTATCGAACACACCACATCATTGTCTTACGATCAGGAAATGGAAGCTGACAAATACCTGAAAGAGATAACAAATGATCGATTCAGCCCTTCGACACTCCAAGATATAGACATAGAACTCCTTCAATTTTTGATTGAACGTGGTGACGTCGTTAAAGTCGGTGAAGAAATCGTCTATCCCACTAAAGCCTATGAAGAAATGGAATCAAAGATTATTGATTCAGGTATTAATGGCCGAGAGATCACCATCGCCAGCGTTAGAAATATTTTTGGCACCAGCCGGAAATACACGCTGGCTGTACTCGAACACATGGATTCAAAAGGTATAACTCGGCGCGTTGGCGATAGCCGGTTTCTCCGCTAGATGGTTGTTAAGCCCTGCCAGGTTAGTTAGAACTTAATAGCCAGCGCCATAAGGCAATTTAAAGGTTTATACACGCATTAACACGCTAACCGAACTGGCACATGTATTCGGTATGCAAATATTGGGCCTTAGTGATCGCTCCAGTTTTCGATTTGCTGGATTCATCCATAAGTGTATGAGAGTTATTCATATTCTCCATACCTGTATGCTGCAGAGCCTCTGTTAAGACTCGTCCGTCAAAGTGACCCTGCACGGGAATATCAAACAAATGGAGGATTGTTGGTGCAATATCTACGTTGCCACTGGGAATCTTCGACCGATAATCGGATTTAAATGAAGGTCCACGCACTATCAGAGTATTGTGGAGTTCAGCAGAACTGCCGCCACCATGTGACCCCAGTCCGACCTTGCCACCAGTGGCGGCGCCTAAACTGGCAAGCGGCGCGACTTCGCCTGATGCCGATGATCGCATAGTCACAACAATCAGAGGAGCTCTTGGACCACGCAGCCCGATATCACTAAGTGTTGCAAATTGAGCAGTCCCATCGTTAGGTATATCAGTCGCTATTGAACCTACCCATCTTTGCACTGAGAGCCAACGTAATAAACGCGCTGAAAGCTCACTGTCAGCCCCTGGCACATAAAACAAAACCGAACCACCGTTGTCGGCAGCAACTACGCTGTTTTCTTCGGATCCAATATTGAATCCCCCAGCACTTAACTCCTTGTCGACATCAATTACCGAATCAATGGTCGAGTAACCATGATCTGAAACGATAAATACATCCGGCTCATACCCTTGCCGAGAAACTCTTTTCAGGATTCGACCAAGCTCTCGATCGGCGAGTTCAATCATGCGCCTCGCTTCGGGACTATCTACGCCAAATGCATGTTGAGACGTGTCAGGCTCTGGGAACCAAACCATCAGTACATCTGGATTTAATTCGGTGAGAGCATATCCAATCGCAACATCCGCAGTACGGCGAATCAAATCGGCCGCAGGAGCCTTTTTAGATGGCCAATCACCATATTGGCTTTTGATCTTATCGGAATGTACTGACGGATTAGTAAATTCAGGATGGATTACAACATGACCATTTTCGGCAGCATTGGGATGTTGAACGTAAGCATTTCCACTGGTTCCTCCAACTACAGATACCCATTGCAAATGATGTTTGCGTATTACCTCTCCAATTGTTGGTACAAAAAGCAGTTTCCCTTTTGTAAGTTGGTTTATTTCTGAAAGTTTCGGATGTAATGCATCAACAACTTGATTAGTCGAATATTCAGGGAACATCGATTTATTAGCGGTGAGACCATGTTTTCCAGGTCTTACACCAGTGACAATAGTCGCTGAATTTGTTCTAGTAACAGATGGAAATACCGAGTGGTTATGTAAAAATCGGACGCCAGCGTCAGCAAATTTGCTTAAAACAGGCATTCTATTAGGATCAATTTGTGACGGTTGCAACCCGTCAAAAGCCACTATCAAAACGGCGGTCATCAGCCTAATCCCAAATCTTGCAATTCAATATCGGAAAATCCGAAATAATGGGCTAATTCGTGCATAACGGTTTTCCGAACCTCATCCTCAAGTTGTTTTAACGAGCGACACCCATCTTGAAGAGGTTTCTGGAAGATCGTGATCACATCAGGTAAAGGAGGCACATACCCGCCACGTTCAGTAAGTGGCACACCATCATAAAGCCCATAAAGTGCCTCATCAGGTCCAAGTCCACTCTCAGTTATCTGATCCGGCGATGGGCGATCAGCCACTATGACACTAACGTTGCCCATATTAGCGATAAACCGTTCAGGTAATGAAGCAATCGCAATACGCACGAAATCTTCAAAGATATCTTTGCTCACTTGCATTACTTAACGCCTTGCACCAACCTTGGTGCGAATCGACTTCAAACAATCAACATTAGGTTTGTCCGGTCCACTTTTACCAGTACCCGGCACTTCCAAATAAAAGGGCACATCCTGAAACACCTCATGGGCCATGAGAGTCTCGAAACCTTCGATCCCAATTGAACCATCTCCGATATTTTGGTGCCGGTCCACAGAAGAGCCACGTTCCCGCATAGAGTCATTCGCATGCACCGATTTCAGTAAGCCCAAACCGATTTCACGATCGAACTCCTCCATAGTCGCATTCAACCCATCAACCGAAGCAATATCATACCCGGCGGCCCATACGTGCTGCGTATCAAGACAAACGGCAACTCGATCATGCCCTATTGCTCGTATTAAAGTTCCTAACTCCTCAAATTTAGATCCGATATGATCCCCTGATCCAGCACTCGTTTCGAGCATCAACAGGGAATTCCCTGGCTCGTTTTCAAGAATTTTGCAAACGGACTCTGAAAAGCGATTTACTATCGCAGTAAACCCCTGTCCTCGATGACTCGCGGGGTGGAATATAACGCCTAATGCACCTAATTTATTTGCAGCTGCAATATCAGCCTGCAGAGCGTTTTCAGATTTTTCGAGAAGCTGGGTGTCGTCAGAACCAAGAGCCACCAGATATTTGCCATGCAAAACTGTAGGACCCATGCCAGCGCGTTTTATTTCTGCTTCATATTTGTGCGCAACCGCGTCTTGAATGGGCTTTGACAACCACATGCGAGGAGATGAAGCAAATATTTGGAAACACTCAGCTCCAATTTCTTCGGCTCGAGCTATCGCTTTATTAGCTCCACCTGCAGCAGAAACATGAGCACCAATAAGCATTCGCAACAACTCCTCGTATCAGATCATTAGAAGAACATACCAAGGGTAGATTACTGCATGGTAGTCCAACAATCATTCAGGTGCGAGCGCTGAATCCAACTTTCAAGTTGAAACGATTTGCCGGCGCCATGGAAGGAACCTACGACCCTCCCAAAGCACGAGTATTTGTGCAGCGACAAATATTGAACTGTATGTACCGACAATCACACCTGCGAGGAGAACTATCATGAAATCTCGCAGGGAAGCCCCTCCAAACAACAATATCGCGAGGATCACCGTCATTGTGGTAAGGCTGGTTCCTACTGACCGAGTAATTGACTCATTAATCGACAAATTGACGGTAGCTCTAAAGTCGCGCCCAGGTGCGAGTGTTACATTTTCACGAATACGATCGAAAATCACGATCGTATCATTCACCGAATAACCAATAACAGTAAGAATCCCCACAATAAAAATTGCATTCACTTCAGCATTGATTGCAATTCCCAAAACCGTAAAAGCCCCCAAAACTATAAGCACATCATGAGCGAGTGCAACAATTGCAGCAAAGGCATACTTATAAGAATTAGGAACTGAACGGAAAGCGTACATAATGTAGAGCATCACGAATATCACGGCCACAATAACTGCAGTAATAGCATTTCGAACCGTGTCTTCTGCAACTGATGCACCAACAGTCGATGTATCTAGAACCTTCGCAGGACCACCCTCTAATTTACCCACTTCTTCTTTGATGGCATCCAAACCGTAAACTCCAAGGTCTTCAGTTCGAATAAAGTACTGATCATCTCCCAAAGCCTGGACTATTGCTTGGGGGTGCCCCGACCTGGCCAGCGCATCCGAAACGGCGTCTGTACCAGGGTTTCCTCCAGCAAACTGATAGGTCACCGTTGACCCCGAGGTAAAGTCGATACCAAGATTTAAGCTGGGTGAAACTAGCATGACCGCTGAGATAACAATCAGAACGAATGAAATGCTTAAAAATATCCGACGCTTTGAAACAATGTCCATCAGGAAACACCCCCGGACGTTGGTGTGTTAGGTGGAGTCTGATCACGCACTGGTACAAACCAATTTGGCTTATCACCTATCCGAGTTGAGGCGATAAGCCGCAATAATAGCCTGCTTGCGAAAAATGCTGTGAACATGCTCAAAAGCACACCAATCGCCAAGGTGAGAGCAAACCCCTGCATCACGCTTGTACTAAATCGATCGCCAAACCAAAATAGGACGATAGCAACAATGATGGTCGAGACGTTCCCATCCCGAATCGATGGCCAGGCTCTATCAAAACCGGCTGTGATAGCCGCAAGCAAGCTACGACCTGATCGCAATTCTTCCTTAGTACGCTCAGCTATCAATACATTTGCATCGACAGCAAAACCTAGCGACAAAATAACAGCAGCGGCCCCTGAAAGTGTAAGCGTGACTGGAATCATCTTGAAAATTCCCAGTAAAAGAACAGCGTACGCTACTAGCGCAATGGACGCTATGACTCCAGGAACTTTGTAATAAGCGACCATAAAAACAACCAACATAATGAGTCCGAACCCACCAGCAATCAAACTCTTTTGCAAAGAATCCTCACCGAGAACTGCATCAACATTACGCTCTTGGATTAAATCTAGGCCCACTGGTAAAGCACCGGATCTAAGCTGAATGGCGATGGTCCGTACCCGTTCAGTTGTAAAACTTCCACCTTCGATAATTGCTCGACCGCCTGTAATCCCTGCTTGAGCGCTCGGAGCAACAAGCTCTTCTCCGTCCAGATATATGGCAAGTCGATCATCTTGGCGAGAAACACGGTCTGTAACGTTGAAGAAAGCTTTGCCGCCATCTTCATTGAAAACCAGAGTCACGATCGGTCTTGGAATTGCACCACCTGAAATATCTGGGAAGGCATCATCAAGGTCAGCCGCGTCAATTTCAGTCGCAGATTCGGTGAAATACGCAGGATTGGAACACCTCTCAATCACCCATTCGTCCGGTGAGAGACCATTAGGCGGCCACGGCATGTCATCTGATGGAGCCAAGATATCGCCACACTCTCGATACCGAAATTCAAGTTGGGCTGTTTTACCAATCAAGTTCTTAGCTTCTTGCACGCCCCCACCCAGTGTCCACTGAGTCAGAGTCCCCTGGCTGGAAGTGAACTGTACGGTGCCAATTTCTCGTAGTGCAGCCATAATACGTTGGTTTTCACCAAGAACAGGACTGCCACTTTCATCAGTAGTATTTACATCCAGACCGTACATCAGTACTGAAAAGAGCCCTTCTGCTCCAACAACAGCATCAACTACAGCATCACTTCGGCCCACCGATGCAAATACTCCCCTGACCTCATCTAACGTTGGAAGAGTCTCTGTCTCTTCATCTGACATAGACTCTTCCGCATCATCTTCACCAACTGCCGGCGGATCCGCTTGTGGCAAAACGTATCCCACTTGAAGCGCTACCGGGTATTGCGAAATGATCGCGTCTCGCCATTCATCCGCTTCTGATTCGCCTTGAATATCCTCAAGCTGGACCACCAAAGAACCGTTTTCATTTCGAGTAACCACGGCCTCTGGACGCCCGAGTTCATTTCTGAAAAATGCCTGAAGCGTTTCAGCGGTGACAGTGTCAGCATCAAAATTCAAGGTAATAGCAGCACCGGTTTGACCTGGAATCTGAACAAGAACCCGGTCCGGTACAGAATCGATGCCTCCACCGAGGAGTTGGACGCTAGCCTCGCTAACTCCGAACTCGTTGACACGCTTGTCAATTATGTTTCGTAAGCCTTCCATGTCATCTTTGGTCGGTTCTCTCCCATCCTCTGGCATGGCTTTGTAGACAAGATGAGTCCCACCTTCTAGATCCAGGCCAAGGGTTAGGCCTAGCGGGCTATCACCACCTCGGACAAATCCGAAAATATTAACTTCGGAAACAGCTAGTGCAAAACTCGCACTAATAACCATTATTGCTATGAGGATCAAACCTCTAAATCTACTCAATAACTCAGACTCTTACGCGAAACGCGCCGCAGAGGCGGCGTGTATATGTGGTTTATTACGACGCTCAATACCGATCATTGTTGCATTGGGATACCACTACAGCTTAACCCCAATTTCATCATGATATGCTCGCAACATCGGCACCGATAAGAAAACTTTGAAATCAGGCCTCAACCGCCCAAGCGGTTCAGGCAAGGTCGAAGTATAACACTCGATTAGTCTAAATTCGCTGTTGAAATAAGCTCGGATTTTGAGCAAATTCGAAACTTAACAGACGGAATAAACAATCCAGCTGAACGCCAAAGTGATCGAGTACCTGGCAGAGATATGAATCTTGAAATACCTACTATGTTGAATCGGTTTCCGATTCAAGAATTTTAAGCGAATCTGGAACATAACCGGCAAGCCTAAGATCATATTGCATTTGATCAACAGATGATTGGGAATACAGATCACTGAATTTGATCGTGCTATGAACAACTTCTACATCAGATTCTGAAGGCTTGGAATCTTCATCATTATGCTCAACGTGTAATTCAACTTCTAAATCATGCATGTGCGGCTGACCTTCGGCAATATGCGTTCCTGCGGCCGCTAGTTTTTCATGTTCCTGCAAATGATCAACATACAAAACCCCATTCAGGTGATCCACTTCGTGTTCAAGAGCCTGGGCAAATAGGTTTTCAGCCGTAACTTTAATTTTTGAGCCATTCTCATCAAGCCATCTAGCCTTGACGATCATTGATCGCTTGACCATACCTTCGTATCCCGGCAGAGACAGACATCCTTCTATAACTTCTCTTTCCCCTTGAGTATCTCTGATCTCAGGATTCACCAGAATTATTCCTGACTCCTCCCCTGGCAAATGTAACGTCACTACACGCTGCAGAGCACCCACCTGATTTGCAGCAAGTCCCACTCCACCAGCTGCATCCATAGTTTCAATCATGTCATTGGCCAACTCACGGACTTTTTCATCTACACGACGAACAATCCTACATTTCTTCCGCAGAATAGGATCGGGGAATACCCTTATTCGTCTAAGTGACAAAATTACACCTTTCAACGAAATTAGAAAACAGAATTGTATTCATTAACTTAGATTGGACTAACCCAAGGTGACCGGGTCGATGTCCACAACCCATAACGAACCAGGTGGCACTAATTCAAGAAGTCTGTCAGGATGCGAGCCCTTGATCAAGATTTGCCAGCGATACATATCGCGCAACTTCAAAGGATAAGCGGGAGTTGGACCGATAACCACAACACCCGTTTCACCATAAGATTCCCGAGCATTCACCAATATTTCAGACATGCGCTTAGCCTCATATTCTGCCTTTGACGCGTCTAAGGCAGAATGGGTAAGTTTGATTATTTTTGTAAAAGGTGGGTTTGCATGAGAAGCTCTCATGCGAAGTTCAATATCGTAAAACAGTTCATAATCTTGGTCTGCAGCTGCCTGAATGGCATAGTGCTCAGGATTAAATGTTTGGATAAGCCCCCTACCATCCCATACACCCCTACCACTCCTTCCAACTACCTGGGTAAGAACCTGAAAGGCACGTTCTCCTGCTCGAAAATCAGGCACAGCCAATCCAGTGTCAGCAGAAATTACGCCAACTAGCGTAACAGTTGGAATATCAAGACCCTTTGCAACCATTTGAGTCCCGATAAGAACCCCAGAATCACTCAGCACAAAATCGTTCAATATCCTGTGATGGTCTCTAGCAGTTCTAGCAGTATCTGAATCCCAACGTATGACTTCAGTTCGAGGAAACCACTCGCGAACAGCTTCTGCAGCCATCTGTGTTCCAGGGGATGACCTTCTCATCTGTTTGCCTGCGCACACAGGGCACACCGAATCAGATCTAACTCTATAGTTGCAATAGTGGCAAAGTAGTTTCCCACCAGAGGCACTTGAATTATCAAAATCACGATGAAAAGTAAGCGAGGTATCACACCTTGGACACTCACGAACCTTACCGCATTCCACACACTGTATAAAAGATGCAGATCCACGACGATTAAGAAATAAAATTACCTTCCCGCCTCCAGCCAAAGAATCCCGCATCCGGTCAATCAACTTACGACTGAGCATGTCAAAGTGACCTTCGGCACGCTCTTGCCGCATGTCGACAATTTCAGTCTCCGCCAACGACGAACTGAGTTTTGAGCTTCGCGCCTCAAGACGCGAGCCTAATCGATCAGGAAGTTCAAGTAATTGATAGCGCCCAGATCGGGCAGATCGATAACTCGAAACGTCAGGAGTGGCACTGCCTAAAACTAAAACAGCCCCTGTCTGTTCGGAAAGACGTTCAGCAACCACCCGAGCATGATACCTAGGCGCTTGGTCTCCCTGCTTGTAAGTCCATTCGTGCTCTTCATCGATTACTATAAGTCCTAGATTATCCACCGGTGCAAAAATCGCCCCGCGTGAACCCAACACAATCTGGAAATCCCCGTGTTTAACACGCCACCACTGGTCATAACGTTGCCCTACAGTCAACCCTGAATGCAGTAATGCAACCTTTCCAGGAAATCGAGATGCAATTCGTTCTAAAGTTTGTGCAGTCAATGCGATCTCTGGCACAAGAAATATGGCCCTTTTACCAGTTGCAATACAAGCCTCAATCGACTGCAGATAAACCTCAGTCTTTCCAGAACCAGTGACCCCATGCAGTAAAAAACGCCTTTCATTAGACTTCTTTAATGATTTATCTGATTGAATTTGCATTACGATCTGTTCGATCGCTTCATTTTGCGCAACTGTGGGTGAATGAGGAAATGCCTGTTGGAAAAAATGATTTGCTAAAGGATCGCGATCTCTTCTGATTTTTCGTATTCGCAAAAGGTGTTGATCAAAAGCCCATTTGACTGCAGTGACACCAAACAGACTATTCAATGAAGATTTAGTTTGAGCGATTTTTCCAGACCGGAACCAAACAAGTAATTCAGCTCGCCTGTATGACCTGGTATTTGCATACCGGTCAATTAATGGATGTATCTGTGATTCACTAGCAGCCAGCTCGATTCGATTAGTGAAGACAGCCGACACACGCGGTTTCTCCCACTCAGGCTGCGCAACAATAAAACGCTGTCGAATCATACGCTCAACAATTGAGACTCCTCCCATACCTAATAGTCGAATCACACGTGACTTGGGAGCTCGACTCCGCTTTCGAATGTAATCGAAAGCCCGCTGCTCCTGTTTTGAGAAATTACCGCGGGAATCTCCCGGGGATAACCAAACACGCAATTTGGAAGAAGCTCCAGGTGGCAGTAGCAAAGAACAGGCTGCGAAAAGTGTTGTCCGATAGTATTTGGCCACCCAACGAGCAACATCAATCAAATCCTGTGAGATGAACGGACCACCGACAGTGCGTGCATTGATTGAACGAATTTTTTGGAGCCCTGAAGGCTCAAACTTATTAATCTCAAATACCACGCCTTGAAGAGTGCGAGGGCCAAAGGGGACCCATACTAAATCGCCAACCACAAGCTCAAGATCGTTGGGTACTTTATAGGTAAAAGTACGTGCTCGTTGGTCAGGAAAATCAACGGCTACTTCAGCGAACAGCACTCGCTACTCCAGGTGATCAGTGGTGTCAGATCTAGTCCATTATCAACTATGACTTGAAGTGGTCAACCATAAACCAAATACGAAGCGGAATTAAGCAACGTGTCTCAAAAGTTAGATGAAGTTAAGCAATCCACGTCCAGCTTCATGCAGGAAGTTCAGTTAACCCTAACGCCGTTCTTTGATCCGCGCTTTTCGTCCCGTAAGCCCACGCAGATAGTAAAGTCGGGAACGCCTAACCTTCCCACGACGAGTAACTTTCACAGATTCAACATTAGGGGAATGAAACGGAACAATTCGTTCAACACCCACCCCATATGACACACGCCTAACTACAAAGGTATCTCCAGCAGATGGACTCTTTGAATTAAGATGTCGTCCGGAAATTACGTTACCTTGAAAAGCTTGGACTCTCTGCCGATCTCCCTCAACAATTCGAAGGTTGACCGTGACAGTGTCGCCAGGTTGGAAGTCATCGATGTGGTCAAGCGTTTTTCGCTCAATCAATGATGCGGCATCCATATCTAAATTCTTTCATCGCGAAAAGACGCCCAGAGGCGTCGAGGTGTGTTAATGCAGAATAGAATTCTATAACGTCATAGCTGTCAGCAGCAATACCAATCAAAGTCGTTTTTTTACAACTGTGAGACAAGTGCATAAATCAAGACGCCTCATCTGGTGGCCAGTTCTTGAGTAGATCGGGTCGCCGAGCCTCAGTTCTGTGCAAAGCTTGAGTGCGTTTCCATGCATTGATTTTCGAATGGTCACCGCTCAACAATACCTCCGGTACTTTCATCCCACGGTAGTTTGCCGGTCTGGTATAAACCGGACCTTCAAGCAACGCATCCGATCCATAAGTGAATGAATCATACTTAGCGGAATCCTCACCACCAAGCACTCCAGGTATTAATCGAACGACGGCATCAGTAAGCGCCATCGCAGGTATCTCACCACCTGTCATCACAAAATCACCAATGGAAATTTCTTCATCCACACAATGTTGTATAAAACGCTCGTCAACGCCCTCGTAATGCCCGCACACCAACACTAATTCATCTTTTTGAGACAGTTGATGTGCGCGGCGATGAGTTAACGGAAGCCCTTGTGCAGACATAAGGATGACATGCGGTTTCATTTCCGATGCTGAATCGCCAACTATCGAATCAACAGCGTTAACTAATGGCCCCGGCTTAAGTACCATACCAGGACCGCCACCAAAGGGAGCTTCATCTACTGTTCTACGATCGTCTGTAGCAAATTCACGTAACTGCACAAGATCAATTTCCAACAAGCCCGATTTAATTGCCCGACCGATAATACTGGTGCGAAATGGACCTTCAAACATATCTGTAAATAACGTTATTATCGAAATCTTCATGGCTTATAAACGAACAGTTCCCGTGCCCGGGGCTTGTAATACAACGCGCTGGTATCTCCGACAATCAACTACATCAAACCACCAATGCAACTCCCTAACCTCGTTAACTTTAAATACTAATTATTATTACCCGTAACAATGACTTTCCAACAAATATCGAGCGAGTCGGGTCAGGTA
>Ga0187827_10006104_pt1 | contig 13935 bp, 8 predicted proteins | sample ETNtaG_39_FD_167969 | JGI IMG/M metagenome (GOLD analysis project Ga0187827, IMG submission 167969) | Marine microbial and viral communities from oxygen minimum zone, Eastern Pacific Ocean - ETNP2014_SV_150_PacBio MetaG (Illumina Assembly) | ecosystem: Environmental > Aquatic > Marine > Hypoxic... | reverse complement strand
GCCGGGGAATATTCACGAGGTGCTGACCAAGACAGAGCTCCGCGACCTGGTCGAGTTCCTTGCCAGCTTGAAATAGGTTGGTCCATGGACAGGTGCGGGATATGTGATTAGTGATATCACATCATACGGGCAATTACCATGGACAGCATCATCCTGCCGTCATCAGTTTGACCTTCCGTCCTGTTTTGAAATCCCCAAAAGAGGTCAAGGAACCGCGAACCCTCTTCTGACGTTGGGGCAAAGAAGGCTATGCGGTGCGCTCCGGCGACCGGAAACTGCTGCACGACGGCAACCCTTTCAGGCAACGCCATGGATAGCGTTTTGAAGATCGATGGCCAAACGATTCGGTTCGACGAAGCAAAAGACCGAGTCCGCATCGAGAAGTTTAAGATAAAGTAGGAACCTTGGATCACCGTGCAAAGAAATAGCTTGTCCAGATTGATTGTCATCCTGACCAGATTCTATCATAGTTCGTAAGCACCGCTTTCCTCGTAATAAAGAGAAACCAAAATGAAAAAACTCATCGCATCAAGACGTGACTTTTTACGCACCACCAGTGCGGTGGCGACCTCGATCATGCTGCCCCGGCAGGCCATGGCTTCTCTGGCGAAAATCAAAAACTCCATCAAGCTTGGCATGATTGCTGACCTGCATCAGGATGTCATGCACGATGGCCCGGCGAGACTGAAGGCCTTCCTTGATGCCATGAAGGAAGAAAAGCCCGACGCTCTTCTACAGCTCGGCGACTTCGCCTATCCGACAAAGAAAAACGAGGCAGTAACCAAGGCCTTTGAAAAGGCGCATCCCAGAACTCTGCATGTTCTTGGAAACCACGAGATCGATGGGGGGCACTCCTTCGATGAGGTTGCCAAGCTTTGGGGTATGAAGGGACGTTACTATACCGAGAACGTTAACGGTCTGGATTTGATTGTCCTCGATGGAAACGAGAAGCCGAAGAATCATAGGAGCGGTTATCCTGCGCACATCGGAGAGAAACAGCTCGAGTGGCTCGCGAAACAGCTCAAATCCCTTAAAGGACCGATTCTCATTATTAGTCACCAGCCGCTTGCGGGCCCTTCGAGCATTGATAACGCTGGAGAGGTCCAGGCGCTGCTGAACGCGGCCGCCGACAAGGTTCTGCTGGCGGTAAACGGGCACACCCACATCGACCACGTGGCCCGCGCGGGCAAGCTCTCCTACCTGCACGTCAACTCGGCCTCCTATAAATGGGTTGGCGGCTCCTACCGTAACAAGAGCTACCCGGCTGAGGTTCATTCCAAGTTCCGCTGGGTCGAGTACACCTGCCCCTACCGCGACAGCCTCTTTACCACGCTCACCATCGACCCTGCCAGTGGACGCATCGACGTCAAGGGCCGTGAGAGTCAGTGGGTTGGGAAATCCCCTTCGCAGCTTGGGATCGCGGCGAAGCCTGATCGAACCGACGGCAAGGAGATCTGCCCAAAAATTCGCAGTCGGCAGCTTGGGACAGCCGAGAAGTAACTGGAGATAAAAAATATCCTAGAAACCAAAATTAAAAAATTCATCAGCTGGCTTCCGTTTCTCTTGATGGTGACAACTGCCGTCGCGGCAGGTCGGCCCAATGTCCTCTTCATCGCAGTCGACGACCTCAACGACTGGGTGGGGTGCCTCGGCGGACACCCGCAAACGAAGACTCCGAACATTGACCGCCTCGCGGCCCGTGGGATGCTTTTCACTAACGCCCATTGCCAGGGCACCATGTGCAACCCTTCGAGGATCAGTTTGCTGTGGGGGCGTCGGCCTTCCTCGACCGGATTTTACGACAACCATTATCATGTCTCCAAGGAACCGGAGTTCCTGAAAGGGCACGTCAGCCTGCCCAACCACTTTGCCGCCCATGGCTACCATACCCTGACCGCAGGCAAGGTCTTTCATGGTGGAGCGAACCCAAAGGACCATTCACAGGTCGTGGGGCCCCGTCTCGGGCAGTGGCGCAAGGGGTTCGATCAGAAAGTCCACGACAAGCCAAAGGGTTGGCACCGGACCTGGGATTTTGGACCGCAGGACTATGAGGAGACGAAATTCACCGACCATATTACCGCCACCTGGGTTGCCGAACAGCTTGGCAAGGAATCCGACAAACCGTTTTTTCTGTCCTGCGGGTTCTATCGACCGCACGTACCGTTTTTTCCTCCCCGCCGGGTTTACGACAGCCTCGAGAAGGTAGCATTGCCGGAGGTGCAGGAAGGGGACTGGAGCGACGTCCCCGATGCGGCCCGCAAGGTATCGCTGAGCAACCCCAAGATCCCGACCCACGACTGGATGAAGGATAAGAACCGCTGGCAACTGGCGGTGCATGCCTACTTAGCCTGCGTCCGCTGGACCGACGAGCAGCTGGGTCGGGTACTGGATGCTCTCGACAAGGGCCCCCATGCCGAGGATACCATAATCGTGCTGTTCTCGGATCACGGTTACCATCTCGGCGAAAAGCAACGCTGGTCGAAGTTTTCTCTCTGGGAACGCACCACGCGGGTTCCCTTGATCATCAGCGTCCCTGGTGGCGCAAAAACCAAGACAGCCCAACCGGTCGAGCTCTTGAGCATTTATCCCACCCTCGTCGATCTTTGTGAACTGCCCGCGAATCCCAAGCTCGAGGGGGTCAGTCTGCAACCCTTGCTCGAAAACCCGGAAGCGGAATGGGGACACGTCGCGCTTTCCACGCTGGGGCAGAACAACCATGCCGTCCGTGACCGCCGTTGGCGATACGTCCGCTACGCAGACGGTAGCGAAGAACTCTACGATCACCAAAATGATCCTCACGAATGGCATAATCTCGCGGTAAAGGAACCAACTCCCATGATCACCAAGGTGATCGCCCGATTGAAAAATCGGCTACCCAAAACCAATGCCCCCCAGCGAAGCCGCTAAACCTCTGCAAAAATGAAAATTCACTCCCTCCTCACTCTCTTTCTTGTCTTTTCCTTCATGGCCCAATCCTTTGGGCAGGGCGCGAAAGGAACGGCTCCTGCCTCGAAGCAGGCAAATGATTACGACGTCGTTGTCATTGGTGGTACACCTGCCGGAGTCGCCGCGGCCATCGCCGCGGCCCGCGCCGATAAAACGGTGATTATCATCGAGCAGGCTCCTTGTCTCGGGGGGGTGCTTTCCTCGGGCGTGCTCAGACTGGATGACAAATACGTGGAAGCGAACAGCGGAGTGATGGATGAATTCCGACTCCGCGTACAAGCCTATCACCGCACGGAGATGGCGGATGATCCCTTGGTGAAGCAACATATGAGGCAAAACCCGCCCTTGCGCTGGAACATAGCTGCAGGCAGGGCCTGGGAGCCGCATACAGCCGCCAGGATTTATGCTGAAATGACCGCCGAGCACAAGAGCATCTCGACGCGCTTCAACGAAGTGGCCGTGGACGTGAAAATGAAAGGCCAGCGGGTCACGGGCGTCCTTACCCGCGCGCGCGACAACCAGGGAAAGCTCGGCCCACGGCACAGCTATACCGGCAAGGTGATCATCGATGCCACTTATGAAGCCGACTTGGCGGAATATGCGGCCATCCCTTACCGCATCGGGCGCGAAGCCCGCTCCAAGGAAGAGCCGCATGCCGGACTCATATATTCCAATTATTTCCGCAGGGTGAAGGGAGCGTTGCCTTCGACTATTCTTCCTGAGAGCACGGGTGTGGCCGACCACAGGTCACAGGCATTTACCTACCGGATCACTGCGAAGGATTACGGCCGGCCCGATCATCCCTATCTCTTGAAGGAACCGCCGCCCGGCTACAACCCGGCCAAGTATAGCTGGAACCCAAGAACCAGGCCGATCATACCCAATGGAAAATTTGATCTGCTGGGAATCAACTGGGGCGGCGACTTGGTGGGACACGGCACCCGTTGGGTCCTGGCCGACTGGGAGGAGCGTGTCGAAATCGAAAAAATCTATCATAATCACGACCTTGGCTACCTCTACTACATTCAAACCAAGGGAGGGTCGCCCAACGTAGGCCTCCCGGACGATGAATTTCAGGACAACGGCAACTTCCCCTACCGCCTCTACGTTCGCCAGGGACGCCGCATAGAAGGACTCTACACCTTGACCGAAAGCGACCTGCACAAGGATCTTCGCGGAGACGGGTTTCGCGGACCGCTGCTTCCGGATTCGGTTGCCATTGGAATCTACGGAATCGATGCGCATCGCGTGCAAGGCCCCGACGGTCGAAAGGAACCTCCGTATGGAAAAGGCGCCGCCGAAGGCACGCTTCACCTGCATGACGCCACTGGGCCCTACCAGATACCCTATGGCACACTGGTCCCCAAAGGGCACAACGGCATCCTTTTCCCTGTGGGCATTTCCTGCACGCACGTGGCCATCTGCAGCGTGCGGATGGAGCCTGTATGGTCCTCGCTGGGTCAGGCTGCGGGTGTTGCCGCCGCCTTGGCGATCGACAACGAGCAGGAACTCAAGGACGTCCCCGTAAAGCAAATCCAGGATGAACTCCTCAAGCAGCGCTCCGTTCTGTTTTTCTACACCGACCTCCCCGCAGATGCGCTGGCATTCACTGCGGTCCAGAAGCTCAGTCTACTCGGTGCAGTGGCCGGACCTGATATCGATGATTACGACACGGCCGGGAAGGCCAAAGGTTTGAGCAGCCTGGAAATGAAGGCCTACCGCTTCCGCTCCAATGAGCCGATTACCATGGGCGAGTTTTCTCAATTGGCCGTGAACGGATTGCAAATCCCCCTAAGCATCACCGCCTCGCACTTCACGGATGTGCCACGCGGGCATGTTGCCTTCAAATACGTTGAGACGCTCTACGATTACTCCACGCAGTCCAAACAGCCCTTCTTTGATTTTGAACCGAGCAAGGACTTCAGGACCGCTCTCGCTCATCCGGATAAAAAGGTAAGCGGCGCACAAGCGGCAAAGATCCTTTCCGGTCTGCTCAAGAAGAAAGTCCTCGCGCCTGCCAAGCCGGATGCAGACCTTACACGGGGGGAAGCGGCTCAACTGGTTTATCAGTCTTTGTGAAATTGTTTCAACTTTATCCCGACTTACCATGAGAAAACCATATCACTTCATCCTGTTGGCCTTGTTTCTGGTCTGCTCCATCGCGTCGGCCCGGACATCGCCCAACGTCATTCTCTTTCTGGTTGATGACATGGGCTTGATGGACACCTCCGTCCCGATGTTGGCCGATCAGGACGGCAAACCAAAACGTCATCCGCTCAATGATTGGTATCGCACTCCGAATATGGAGCGTTTGGCCAAGCAGGGGATTCGCTTTTCCCAATTTTACGCCCAGTCAGTTTGCTCGCCAACAAGAGCATCCATCATGACGGGACAAAACTCGGCCCGTCACCGGGTGACCCAGTTCATTGCGCCTGGGAAGCGCAACAACGGTCCAAAAGGGTGGCGCTGGGAAGGCTTGACTCAAAAGGACGTCACTCTCCCTTTGCTCCTCCGCAAGCAAGGCTATCACACCATTTTTGCCGGCAAGGCCCACTTCGCTCCAACCGGATTCGAAGGCGAGGACCCGACCAGGTTGGGCTTCGATATAAACATTGCGGGGTGTTCATTCGGGCAACCGGGAAGTTATTATGGGGAGGATGGATATGGAAACCTGAACCCAAAACGTAAGAAGCGGGCCGTGCCCGGGCTCGAGAAATACCACAAGACCGACGTCTTCCTCTCCGAAGCAATCACCCTTGAAGCCAAGGATGCCATTGATCAATCGTTGAAAAAGCAAAAGCCTTTCTTTCTCTATATGTCTCACTATGCGGTGCATAGCCCATTCAATTCGGACCCTCGGTTTGCTGCCAACTACAAGGACTCGAAGAAGCCAAAGAATGCTCAGGCATACGCTACCTTAATCGAAGGAATCGACAAATCCCTTGGTGATCTGATGGATCACGTTGCAAGCAAGGGCGAGGCTGAAAACACTTTGATTCTGTTTGTCGGCGATAACGGATCGGACGCGCCTTTGGGTCCGGTTCACGGATACTCCAGTTCCGTTCCGCTTCGAGGAAAGAAAGGAACTTGCTACGAGGGCGGGATGCGCGTCCCCTTCATCGCGGGTTGGGCCAAACCCGGTAAGAAAAATACTTTCCCCATCGCAAGAGATTCTCTTCACAACGATCAGATCGGAACGGTTATGGATCTCTATTCGACCATTCTTGAAACCGCGGGGGTAAAGAATCCCTCAGACCACGTCGTAGACGGGGTGAGTTTGCTCAAGCAATTGTCGGGCAGAGGGAACCCTGACCGGCCTGATCATTTCATGTGTCACTTTCCTCATTCTCATCGCAGTTCCAACTTTACTGCCTTTCGCAAGGGTGATTGGAAATTGATCTACCGCTACAAGGGACGCGCCAAATACGAACTGTACGACTTGGGGAAGGATCCCTTCGAAACCAGTAACTTGGCCGAAAGCGAACCCATCAAGCTGAAGGAAATGACCAAGGCAATGGCCGATCGACTCGAAAAGGAAGGCGCACTATATCTTTCTGATGGCGACACAGTGTTGAAGCCGGAGATACCGGGCTCTGACTGAACCGTCATTACCCGGGAGTCGCCCGCGGTGAAATTTTTTTGTCCAAATTCAGGCCGCCGCGTGGACCTGGTATTAGAACTGGCTTGTCTGCCGAAGAAACAGCTTGTTGCTGTTGATTGTCATCCTGATCAGGTTTATCATAATCAACAGGCACCGATTTCCCGTAAAAAAGAGAAACCAAAATGAATAAATTCATCATCACCTTTTGTTTCCTGTTGGCTTGCTCTGTGCAGGCTGCCAAGAAACCCAATATCGTTTACATCATTTCCGATGACCAGGCATGGACCGATTATGGTTTTATGGGCCATCCCCATATCAAGACCCCCCACCTGGACAAGTTGGCCAGGCAAAGCGTTGTCTTTGAGCGCGGTTATGTTCCAACAGCCCTTTGTCGGCCCTCCCTGGCGACCTTGGCAACCGGGCATTTCGCCCACCGCCATGGCGTGACAGGAAACGATCCATCACCCAAGTACGCTGCGCGCGGTTCGGATCTTAACAACCAACGCCGGGCCAAGCTCATCTCTTATCTCGACAAATTCGACACCCTGCCGGAGCTCCTCGCTGAACGCGGTTATCTCAGTCATCAAAGTGGAAAATGGTGGGAAGGAAACTACAAGCACGGTGGATTCACCCATGGGATGACCCGGGGATTTCCTGAACGCGGCGGTCGTCATGGTGACGACGGCCTGAAGATCGGCCGGGAAGGAATGGAACCGATCGAAAAATTTGTTGACCATGCCGTTGCACAAAAAAAGCCCTTCTTTCTCTGGTACGGCGTGTTTCTCCCCCATACTCCGCATAATCCCCCAGAACGCCTTCTCAAGAAATACAAGGAACAGGGCCATCCCATTAGTGTTGCCAAGTATTATGCCTGCTGTGAGTGGTTTGACGAAACCTGCGGGCAACTCATCGACATCCTGGAGAAGCGAAACCTGCGGGACGATACTTTGATCGTATACGTTACCGACAATGGCTGGATCCAAAACCCAAAAAGAAACGGGTACGCGCCGCGCTCCAAGCAGACACCCTACGAGGGTGGGGTACGCACGCCCATTATGTTTTCCTGGCCCAACGGCGGCCTTGATCCGGCCAAGCGCCCCGAGCTGGTCTCTTCAATTGATCTCTTCCCCACCGTGCTTGCCGCTGCGGGCGCTCGAATTCCCAATGATGTGCCTGGCTTGAATCTCCTGGAAAATCTCCAGAAAAAGCAACCCATCAAGCGCGCGGGCATCTTCGGGGAAAGTCTTGCTCATGACATCGCAGATATCAAAAACCCCGAAGCCTCGCTTCTTTTCAGGTGGCGGATCGAAGGCAAATGGAAGTTGCTCTTAACCTATGACGGTGAAGTGAATCGTTACCAAAGCACCCACCCGCGAACGGAGAAGCGCCCCCAACTTTTCGACCTGTCAAAGGATCCCCACGAAAAGACGAACCTTGCAAAAAAACATCCCGAGGTCGTCGCTGACCTGGCCGCAAAAATTGCCGCCTGGTGGCCGCTCAAGGAGCGAAAGGCCATTACCAAATTCGAGTGATCTCCCAATTTGATAAAGGAGATCATTCCGTGAACCGGCCTTCTTTACTCCAGGTGGGTTTTACCCTTGTTGCGCTGTTGTTCATGGCGGCAAGCGAAGTCGCTGCCGAAGCAGGCAAGCCGAACATTGTCATCATCATGGTTGATGACATGGGCTATAGCGACATTGGCTGCTATGGGTGCGAGACCGAGACGCCGAACCTGGATGTACTGTCACGGAATGGGCTCCGTTTTACACAGTTTTACAACGCAGGCCGATGCTGCCCAACGCGGGCCGCGCTGCTAACCGGCCTTTACCAGCATCAGGCGGGCATTGGGCATATGACCCAAGACTACGGTTATCCAGCGTATCGTGGTGCTCTCAACGACAGGTGCGTGACGATCGCCGAAGCGCTGAAACCGGCGGGCTACTTCACCGCGATCACAGGAAAGTGGCACGTTGGCTCCAATCCCCCGCAATGGCCGCTCAAACGAGGATTTGATCGCTTTTACGGAACGCCGCAGGGCGGCGGACATCATTATCGAAATCTGCCAGGCCGCGATCTTGTGTTGAATGACGACATCATCCTCATGCCGAAGGATTGGTATTCCACGACGGCGTTCACCGACTACGCCCTGCAGTTTCTTGAGGAAGGAATTCAGGCGAAAAAGCCTGTGTTTCTCTATCTGGCCTACACGGCGCCGCACTGGGCACTGCATGCTCCCGACGAAGAAATCGCCAAATTCCGAGGGCGTTACGCCGACGGCTGGCAACCGGTGCGGGAGGCTCGTTTTGCTCGGCAGTTGGAGATGGGGCTGTTCCCGAGTCGCACCACGCTTTCTCCACAGGATAGCGGCGTGCCCGCATGGTCCAGGGTCAAGGATCAGGACGAGATGGACCTGCGCATGGCGACCCATGCCGCCATGGTTCATCTGGTCGACCGAGGAGTTGGACGTGTCGTGGCCAAACTCACAGAGTTGGACCAACTCGAGAACACGCTGATTCTCTTTCTATCCGACAACGGGGCCAGCGCGGAGTCGGGGCCAACCGGTTTTACAGGAGCTCGTGGCGGCGATCCCAAGGCGCGAACCGGGACGCCGAATTCCTACAACAGTTTCGGCATTGCTGGAGCGAATCTTTGCGACACGCCGTTTCGCAAGTTTAAGATGTTTACGCATGAGGGAGGCATCGCCACACCGCTCCTTGCCCATTGGCCCGACGGGATTCCTCAAGAGCTCAACGGCTCAATCGCCCGGCAAATGGGACATGTCATCGATCTGCTCCCGACTTGTATCGACCTGGCAGGTGTGAGCTATCCCGCTCAACACGCAGGGAACGACGTGACGCCGGTTGCTGGCAGGAGCCTGAGACCCGTTTTGACGGGCGGGAATCTCCAGCGTCCGGAAGGATTGTTTTTCGAGCACCAGGGCAATGCCGCTGTTCGCGATGGAAAGTGGAAGTTGGTTCGAGCACGCGGCGCCCCTTGGTCGCTGTACGACCTGGCCGCCGACCGCACCGAGCTAAACGACCTGGCCAGCGCTAATCCGGATCGTGTCGCTGTGATGAAGGCGAAGTGGCAGGACTGGGCCAAACGAGTCGGGGTACAGCCGTGGCCGTTGAAACGGAGGAAAGGCCAGTGAAGAATTGAAAGCCGAAAGAAAATGAAACACCTCCTACTTACAACAATCGCAGCCGTGCTGTTGGTGGGATTCGTTTCCACACAGCTCATAGCAGACGAGTCCCTGAAATACTGGCCACAGTGGCGGGGGCCAAACTGGAACGGCGTAGCATCAGAAGCTGACCCTCCCGTTACTTGGAGCGAGACGGAAAACTTGCGCTGGAAGGCTCTTATCGAGGGTAACGGGTGGGGAACTCCGATCGTTTGGGGTGACCGGATTTTTCTACTGACCGCGATCGCCCTCGACAAAAAAATGCCCGTTCCCGACGTTATTCCCGACGGCACTCCGAACATAAATCTGCATCCCCAGGTGATCCGTTCGTGGAAACCACAGAAGTTTGCGATCGTGTGCATCGACCGGATCACTGGCAAGCTGCTGTGGAGAGAGATCGTTCACGAGGCCATGCCGCACCAGGGTCATCACCGCAAGGGCGGGTTTGCCTCGGCGTCACCTGTAACGGATGGCAAGCACATCTACGCCTATTTTGGTTCGTTCGGCCTCTATTGTTACGACTTCGAGGGCCGGTTCGTCTGGAAAAAAGATTTTGAGCCGCAAGCGATGGAAGACTCATTGGGCGAAGGTAGTTCGCCGGCGCTTTTCGGGGATAGGCTGGTGATCATCGTTGACCAGGAACGGCAATCGTACGTGTTGGCGATCGACAAAAGGACTGGCCAGGAAATCTGGAAACAGAATCGCGACGAGACCTCAAACTGGAGTACGCCGCGCATTTTCACCCATGAGGGTCTTCGCCAGGTGGTGATCAACGGAGAGACAGTACGATCGTACGACCTAACCACGGGCGAATTGATGTGGAGATGTGGCGGCCATACCGCGAGCGCAATCCCGATGCCGGCGGTCGGCCACGGCTTGGCTTTCACTGCCAGCGGTTGGAAAAAAGATACGCTCCAGGCGATCGCATTGGGCAAGCGCGGTGACTTGACCGACAGCAAGAGCGTGGTCTGGTCGCTCCGTCGCGGTGTACCTTATGTGCCCTGTCCGATGCTCTGGGGCGAGGAGATCTACCTGCTGGAAGACCAGAGTTTCTTCTCTTGCCTCGGCGCGACCGATGGCGTGCGTCATTACCTGAAACACCGTTTGCCTGGGAACCTCAACTTCAGCGCTTCGCCAGTCGGAGCGGCGGACCGTATCTACTTGCTCAGCGAGGCAGGCAAAACGGTCGTTCTTCAGCGCGGCTCTGAAATTAAAGTGCTGGCGATCAACGAACTGGACGAGACGTTCTATGCTTCGCCAGCCATCGTGGGCGACGCCATTTACCTACGAGGCGACAAACATCTATTTTGTTTTGTGAAGCGCGATGATTAGGTTGATTCTTTGAGCTAGTCATTCATCTGTTGGACGGCTTGGTTCCCGGCGTTCGTTCTACCGCGAGCCAGTGCGCCGGGCAATCCCGGTGATGTATGGCAGGTGTACTCCCGAATTATGTTGCATCTGGTGTAACTGGTGGTAATCCGGGGTTGCCCGTCACCTGCCAAATGAAACGTCTCTATCCAACCCGATTGTTCAACTGCCTCATCGCTTTGATGCCGTTTTTTGTGTCAGCCGGCCTACTGTTCGCTGCGGCACCCACGAAAACAAAACCCAACGTGGTGCTGATCGTTTCCGACGACATGGGCTGGAAGGATGTCGGCTTTCACGGCAGCGAGATCCGGACGCCGAACCTCGACCGACTTGTGGCGGAGGGGGTCGAGCTGGACCGGTTTTATGCCTACCCGATCTGCAGCCCGACCCGAGTGGCGTTGATGACCGGGCGCTCTCCGATCCGCTACGGCATCCTGTCGCCGGTCGGGAAAAGTTCCAAGGCACTGCCGGTGGAGGAGTTCATTCTGCCGCAGGCGTTCAAGGCGGCGGGCTACCAGACGTTCATGACTGGCAAGTGGCACCTCGGTGTGCCGGACGAAACCGCGATGCCGCACCGGCGCGGGTTCGATCATTACTACGGATTTCTCAGCGGCTTCATCGACTACTACACCCACACCGACACCCGCCGCCGGCAGCTTGACTGGATGCGCAACGGCGAGTCGGTAAACGAGGAGGGGTACTCGACCGACCTGCTGGCCGACGAGGCGATCCGGCTGGTTGAGGGGCGCGATCGTGCGAAACCGTTTTTCCTCTACCTGCCGTTTGGCGCGGCGCACTCCCCGTTGCAGGCGCCAGAGAAGGTGATCGCCAAGTACAAGGATATCGCGGATCGCGACCGGCGTGTTTATGCGGCGATGGTGGACGCGATGGACTCGGCGATCGGTCGCGTGCTCAAGGCGGTCAGCAAACAGGGCGTGCTGGACGACACGCTCGTCATTTATTTCAACGACAACGGCGGCGCGCGGGCCGGGGCGGACAACGGTCATCTCGCGAAGGGTAAGGGCAGTGTGTACGAGGGCGGTATTCGCGTGGCGGCGGCGATGCGCTGGCCGGCGGCGATCCCCGCTGGCAAAAAGAGTTCGCAACTCACATCGGTGATGGATCTGTTCCCGACACTCATCGAGGCGGCCGGCATCGAGAGGGGCAAGGCCAAGCCGTTCGATGGCAGGAGCGTGTGGCCGGCGATCAAGGATGGAAAGGAGGTCGGGCGCGATGGGGTGGTCATCGCCAGCCCGCAGGAGCTCGCCGTGCTGCGCGGTCAATGGAAGTACATCCGGAGCGGCCGGGAGGACAGCCAGCGCGCTTCGAGACTGTTTGACATCGTGAATGATCCGGGCGAGACGACCGACTTGGCCGGCGAGAAGCCGGATTTGGCCGGGGAACTCGACAAGGCGACGCGGGAATTCCTGCCGATGATGGCCAACGTCGCGATCCGCGGTCGTGGCCAGGGCGGCTCGAGGACGCGCCGGGGATTGCCGTGGCGAAATGATCCGCTGTTGATCGCGCTGGACGAGGATCGCGACTCGCAGTTGTCTGCGACGGAGCTTGGTCAGGCGGAAGTCAGGTTGCAGGCGCTCGACAGGAATAAAGACGGCAAATTGAGCGCTGACGAGTTGGGTTTGCGGAGGCGCTAGCGCCTGGCGGTCAGGCGATGATGTCGTGGGCGACGTTGCCGTGGATGTTGGTCAGTCGGAAGTCGCGCCCGGCGTATTGATAGGTCAACGCCTCGTGGTCAAGTCCCAACAAATGGAGGATCGTTGCGTGCAGATCGTGGAAATGCATCCGATCCATGACTGCGGCGATGCCGTGCTCGTCTGTCGCGCCGTGGGTGATGCCGCCTTTCACACCGCCGCCAGCCATCCAAAAAGTGAAGCCGGTGGCGTTGTGGTCGCGTCCGTCCTTCTGCTTTGCGTGCGGTGTGCGGCCGAATTCCCCGCCCCAGACGACCAGCGTCTCCTCGAGCAGACCGCGTTCCTTCAAATCCATGAGCAGGGCGGCCAACGGCTGGTCGGTGGCCTCGCAGTTGCGCGTGAGTGTGGAGTTGAGGTTTCGGTGCTGATCCCAGTTGCCCTGCGAAATCTCGATAAACCGCACGCCGGCCTCCGCGAGGCGGCGTGCAAGTAGGCACTGGCTTCCGAAGTTCTCAGTGGCGCGATTGCCAATGCCGTAGGCATCGAGCGTGGCCTGGGTTTCGTCCCCGGTATTCATCAACTCAGGTACGGCGGACTGCATTCGGAAGGCGAGTTCGTACGATTCAATGACGCCCTCGACCTGCGAGCTTTTTCGTTTGCGTGCGAGCAGGTCGCGGTTGAGCGACTGTAGGAAATCGAGTTGTTTGCGCTGAAGATTGCCGGTGACATGCTCGTTGCTGAGGTTGCGCAGTGATGCGGTGCGCAGCGGACGGTTGAACTCGCCAATCTTCGTGCCCTGATAATACGCCGGGAGAAATGCGCTGCCGTAGTTTTGTGCGCCGCCGACGTTGGAGGGCGGGCCGAGCGAGATGAAACCGGGCAGGTTTTGATTCTCGCTGCCGAGACCGTACAGCACCCATGCGCCCATCGAGGGTCGTACAAATTGAAAGCTGCCGGTGTGCAGTTCAATGAAACTTTGCGGGTGCGCCGGCACGGAGGCGTACATGCCGTTGAGCATGCAGAGGTCGTCGGCGTGTCTGGCCAAGTTCGGGAACAACTCGGAAATCATCAGACCGCTCTGGCCGTGCGGGGCGAACTCCCACGGCGAGGCCATCAACTCGCGGTTCCGGTACTTGCCGAGTTGCTTGCCGTTGTCCCGCGCGAGGGCCGGTTTGTGGTCGAACGTG
>Ga0187827_10006103_pt1 | contig 13937 bp, 10 predicted proteins | sample ETNtaG_39_FD_167969 | JGI IMG/M metagenome (GOLD analysis project Ga0187827, IMG submission 167969) | Marine microbial and viral communities from oxygen minimum zone, Eastern Pacific Ocean - ETNP2014_SV_150_PacBio MetaG (Illumina Assembly) | ecosystem: Environmental > Aquatic > Marine > Hypoxic... | reverse complement strand
GGGGTTGATATTCATCAAACTCGCCATACCGAGTGCAGTACCTGAACTCTGCTCAAGAATCGAGAAAAACATCGGATCAACGCCCAGACAACTCCCCACCAACCACTCATCGAACTTGGTTTTATCCACAAACGGGCCATAACCCATATAGGTCCAGCCTTGTTCGGTACTGTCCTCAGCAAAGGCCGCGAACAAGGAATCACTGTGGGTGGCAATGTCCAGCGGCTCGACCCGCGCATAGTCGCCATGCAGCGGCGCTGCCAAAGGGATCGGTGGCGCCTTCCAATCCACCACGGCAACGCCAATCGGAAGATCAGGCAATCCGCCCTTGCTCACCAGGAACCCTTCATAATGCTGTCTATGTCTGCTGCTCTATGACGTGCCACTGAACGGTCCCGCGATAGGCCCGGCACCAGCCACTGTCGTGCGGCGCAGTACACGCCGATGCGCTGCCATGTCGTAGTCAATGGCCCGGTGCAGCAAGCAACGATTGTCCCACATCACCAGGTCACCCCTCTGCCACCGGTGGCGATGACAGAATTGTGGCTGCGCCACATGCTCGGCCAACTCAGCGTGCAGCGCCTGCCCCTCTTCAAGAGTCATGCCACCAATTTCATTGCCCGCGTTGGTCGTAATGAACAGCGAACGACGATTGTTACGATCAGGATGCACACGTATCACTGGATGTGTCACCGGTGGCACCATGCGTCGCTCTTCGATCGACACCGGTGGTAACTCCGGATACAGCCGGCGGCCAAACTCGTAATAATGCACCATGTGCAGCGGCTCAAGGCGTGCCCTGATCTGTTCAGAGAGAGCATCATAGGCTAGAAACATGTTGGAGAATTCTGTTTCTCCGCCCTCTGCGCTGTCCGGTAATACTTCCATCCCGTACATGATCGAGGCCAACGAAGGAATTGTGCGATACGAACTGTCCGTGTGAAAACGCGCGTTGACTTTCTGATAAATAGCACGGTGATCGTTGATATCAAACTGCTCGCCTTCTGGTGACACATTGGCCACGTTATAAATCTCGATCGCGTTTCTAGTCTTGTCAGCTTCCGGGAAGGCTTCCAATTGCCCGAACTGTTTCGAAAAAGCGACCTGCGCCTCATCGGATAGTGACTGATTCCGGAAAACCAACAGATGATGCTCGATAAAGGCCTGCCGGATCACCGCCAGTGCCCTAACATCCAGCGGCTCCGACACATCCAGGCCGATGATCTCCGCTCCGAGCACATTAGAAATCGGTTGAACGACATAATCGTTTGATCGCACAGCTTCAGTTGAACTCACGTTGCCATCCTTCAGACTGAAAAATCCGGTTGCCGATCATTTCATTATGACATCAGCGTGCCGATCAAGAAAACCGATTTACTACTGATGCAACGGAGATATTCGAGCATTTGCTCTCACGCGCACTCACCGCCCTGCCTGATCGAGTGCCTTTTGCAACGCTTTCACCTCGTCGATATCCAGTTTCCCCAAGGGCGGTCGTACTCGATCTGACTCTAAAACCCCGATCAGTTTGAGACAGGTTTTTAGTCGTGCGGTCGCGTGACTGGCGGGGTCACGACCATAAATCGCTCGAGCCAGCGGATAAACGATGGCGTGCGCGGCTTGCGCCGCCTTAAGCTCTCCGGACTGAACGGCTTCATAGAGAGCCACCACGACCTCTGGGATCACCGCAGCCAAACTCACAATACTGCCTTCGGTGCCGAGCACAAAGCTTGTCAGCAGGTGTTCATCACCAGATGCCATAACAGCAACGTGTGGTGCCGACTGTTGAACCAGGCGACGATTCGCCTCATATCGAGCCACTTCCCAACTGCCTTCCTTAATGCCTACCACCTGTGGCAGTTCAACCAGCGCCAGGATAACCGCCTCGGAATAAGCCATCGCACCAGACCCAACAGGCGCCTGGTAGAGAAAAACCGGCAGCTCGGTGGCTTGTAGTATTAACTGATGGTGGGCAATGATCGTCTCCGGCGCCACCGAAAGTGCCCATGAATTTGGCGGAAAGACCATTAATGCATCGGCACCTCTCGCGGCAGCATCTTTTGCTTGTAACGCGGCCTCGAGACTGGACTCATGGTTAATCCCCACAATCAGGGCTTGCTCGGAATTAACCGTTCGACGCACTACCTCCAACACCTTATTCTGCTCTTGTCGATCGAGGGAGAAATTCTCACCCGCGTGCCCATTGACCAGCAACCCCCTGATACCCCTGACTTCAGACACTGCGCGGCAATGCGCTGCTAGTGCCACATCGTCAGGAGAAAAATCGTCCCGCAACGGGCAAACAGTGGCAGCATAAACTCCGCCAAAGATATGTTGTTCAGTTGACATTATTTTTTAAATAGCTCTCATTATCGACTAAGCGACTTGGATCAAACAACGGGAGTTCGGGCTCGTGGCCGAGGATATATTCAGCCAGTAACTTTGCCATGAATGGACCGCTGGTGTATCCCGAATGAATACTACCGATCAAGAACGCGTTGTTAATGCCAGGCACCTCACCGATAACCGGCATCGCATCAGCCGTTTCCGCTTCGAATCCACACCATGCCCGAACCAAACGGGTATGCACCAGATTGGGGATCGCATGCACCGCCAGGCGGGCATTACCAATCAGATTTTCCGGTATTACCTGGGTTGCCCCAGTTGCTCGACTTCCTTTGCCCTGCCAACCACCGCCGATAACCACGGTGCCGTTATCAAACTGCTTCAACGACAGCAACCCCGACGCAATGCAAATCACCGTTCGCATCACCGGTTTGATTCGTTCGGTCACAGCAAGTTGGTTAACCAGGGTCTTGATCGGAACCCGGACCGCCAACCAGTTCAACATCTCTTCTAACCACACCCCGCCTGCGAGCACCAAACGCCGGGCCCGAACCACCTCGCCTTGGCCGATGACCGCATACCCACGATCCTCAGGCTCAACTCGCTCCACCCAATAGGAACCACGGATGTCTACCCGTGCTGTCTTCAGTGCCTGATACAACGCGAAGCCGGTCTGATTTGCCTTAGCAAAACCATCCATCGGGCAATAGGAGGCGGCCATCACCTCTGTTGACAACCCCGGTTCAATCGAACGCGCTTTTGCTGCAGTCACCAGTTCGATTTGCGCGCCACGCTCCCGTCGCGCCGCCGCCCGGTGTTCCAAAGTAGCGACCTCTTCCTCAGTAAACGCCAACGACAAACCCGGCGCCGCTACCACACCCGGGTTAATACCCAGCCATTCTTGACTGTTCGTCCACATCTCCCAACCCTTGATTGCATAGGGAATCAAATCAGCCCGAATCATCTGCATGGTCAATGTTCCGGCATTGACTCCCGATGCCTCACTGCATACACCACTTCGATCGAGAAGAACGCAGCGCATACCGCTGCGGGCAAGAAACAATGCGGTGCCAGCCCCCATAAGACCGGCACCAATCACAGCCGTATCGTATTCAATCTGACCCATAGGCGCTTACCAACCTAAGGACCAGGGCGTAACAGCATCACAACGGTGCGGCCTTGGGAATCGCGATGTCGTGGTAAGTAAATGCGCCGACGAGATCGTTCATTGGCAAAGGCACTAACGGTACTCGTGGCGACCATGTCCCCACTGCAGTTCGACCACCCAGGTGTCTTGACGCAATTGCAGCGACAGTATCACCACACACGCGTCCCTGACATGGGCCCATGCCACACCGTGTCCAAGACTTGATCTGATTCAGCCCCGTGGCCCCCGCAGCCAGGGCAGCTTGTACCTCAGCACAGGTGACATCCTCACACCGACAAACAACCGTATCGCCAGGGATGTCATCAATAAAACTCTCAGCCGGCATCATCAATGCCGCCATGCTCGCGCCGGCTCGGCTAACACGCAGGGTATGCCGCCTCAAAGACTGCGTCTTCATCTGATACATCTTGTCTGTTATTCGCCCGGTCTCGTGGGCCACTGCCAGTCCGGCCAATCGCCCCTCAAGCTGAGCCGCCTCAGCGCCCGTGATCCCCGTGCAATCCCCCGCCGCAAACAGACCGGGGATGCTCGTTCGCTGTTGATCGTCGATAACTGGCTTCCAACCACCAGCCTGCGCATCGAACACGTGATCCGCACCGAGTAGTCGCGTCACCTCGGTAGCGGGCAACAACCCATGGCCAATGCACAATGCATCCGCCGACAGGCGCCTTTCCTGACTCTCTCGGCGCAACGTGCCGTCCCGATTCCTTTCAATCACCTCCACCACTAGCGATGTTCCTTCCCGCCATACCTTTCGCACAGCAGCACTCGAGATCACAGGCACCTGCTTGCGTCGGACCGAGTGCATCCACCCCAATCCTTTCAAAAGATCAGTCGGTCTTGAAAGAAGCGCTGGCAGTGATGACACCCAACGACGAGTATCTGCCAGATCAATCACTGCCGCGGGCATTCCACCACCGGCAACAATGCCGCTCGCCACCGCCCACAGCAAAGGGCCGCTACCCGCGACAACCGGCCGTTGGCCGGGTAATACGCGCTGTGATTTCAGTAACGCCGTCGCGGCTGCCAAGCCCATCACTCCGGGCAACGTCCAGCCAGGGAATGGAATCACACGTTCCGTGGTACCCGATGCCACCAACAGTCGCTCCGCTTCCCACGTTTCTAGTCCCTCGGGACCCACAGTATCGATTCTGAACCCCCGCTCTACCGACCACACGGCTCGCCCAAACCGGCAGCTAACTGCACTTGAGCGCAGCTGTTCGCGAAGACGCTCACCTTTGACCTCGTCGGGCCATTGCTTCAACTGTTGATCCTCTAAAGGCCACGTTGGGCGCCGATACACCTGCCCACCCGCTGATGCGGATCGATCCAGGATCAAGACACTGACGTTGCATTCGCTCGCTGCAAGGGCGGCGGCCACACCAGCAGGTCCCGCTCCAAGAACAGCAAGCTCAACCCGACTATTCATGGCAACTCAGTCGTGCGAACCGACATCCCGGATTCGATCAGCACCTCACACGCCAGTCGGCGCTTACCATTAATCACAACCAGACACTCCTGACAGGAGCCCATGAAACAAAAGATGCCGCGCGGGGCACGGAGCCGAGGACTGTGGCGAAGCGTCGAAATACCTGCCGTTAGCAACGCCACCGCTACGCTGTCACCACGCCGTGCAGACACTGCGTGTCCATCCACCTCGATCACCACGGCATCCTCATCAACCCGGCCTCGATGCATTCGAAGATTTTTCAAAAAAGAATGAGTACTCGGTGTGCTAGCTAAAACTGACACCTGACTGGTGCAATGACTTAGCCTTTAATTGCCCCGGCGCCCCAGCCTGAGATCAGATAACGCTGGATCATGATGAAAAATACCAATGCCGGCACGGTCACGACAACACCACCTGCCATCATCATGCCCCAATCGGTAATGGTCGCGTTATACAGATCATTCATCCCTATTGGCAATGTTTTCATGTTATTTGCACTCGTCAACACTCGGGCAAAAAGGTAGTCGTTCCAGGCCACAATAAATGTAAAGATAGATACCGCAATCACGCCTGGGAACGCCAACGGCACAATCACTCTAATGACGGCCTGCGGCCTGGATGCGCCGTCCGTCATCGCTGCTTCTTCCAGATCTAAGGGAATGGACTGAAAAAATGATCGTAAAAGCCACATACTGAAAGGCAAAGAAAACGTTGTATAGGCAAGCACAAGGCCCAGTTTAGTATTGATCAAGCCGTAGTTTTTCATCAGGATATAAAACGGCACCACAATCAGAATCGGTGCAAACATATACGTGAACAACATGCCACCGGCGATATATTCTCGGCCTGTGAAACGAAAGCGTGTAATACCATACGCCGCCAATGTAGCAATAACGATGGTTAGCAGCGTCGCCGAAGTGGCCACTGTGATGCTGTTGACAAAATAGATCAGGAAATCTGTCTGATCAAACAAGTTACGGTAGTGATCAAGGTGCGTATCCCAGCTCCAGAAAACAGGCGTCGCTCGCAGAATATCACCGTCTGGTTTGATCGAAGTCAGTACCATCCAGATCATCGGGAAGCCGCAAAACAAAGCAAACGTGGCTACCCCAATGTAAAAACTGATGCGAGAGAGAATCTTTTTTAGGCGCGCATTCAAATGTGCTCATCCCGTTTGTACAATTTGAAATAGATGAGTGCAAACACAACCAGCATCAGGAACATCATCATTGACAACGCAGCACCCGCGCCCACCTGGAGCTCTCCAAACGTTTTCATAAAAGTATGTATTGGTAAGGTCTTGGTATAGAAACCTATGCCTCCAGACCCCGTGATGAGCCAAATCACATCGAACTTGGTGAACATAAACATGGTGCGCAGCAAAATAACAACAAATAAGACGTTAGCCAACTGAGGCAACGTGACATGCCAGAAACGACGTATGACTCCGGCCCCGTCAACTTTTGCCGCCGAATAAAGCTCTGGATCAATTGTCTGCAACCTGGCCAGAGTGCCAATCACAACAAACGGGAAAAATGTCCAAGTACTGACGAGGATCACGGTCACCATCACCCAATCGGAACCGAACCATAAAATTCGCCCAATACCTAGATTATCCATAACGTAGGGCAAGATGCCATACGCATCATTCAGAATCCACTTCATCAAAATAGCAACCACAACCGTTGGCACCATATAAGGAAATAGCGCAACACCTCTCATAAACGCTTTTCCAAAAAATGACTCGTTCAGCAGCAAGGCGGCGGAAAGTCCAAGAATAATCTGCAAGATGGTCGAACCAAAGCCGTAGATCGCGCCCAAGTACAGACTACGCCAGAATCCATCAGCAGATGAAAACGGCCAGGCAGTATCTGACCACAGGTCACGATAATTCTCCCAACCCACAAAGGTCTGCAAAGGCAAATAGGCATGCTTGAAATGGAAACTCAACCAGCCGGAATAAATCACCGGGTAAAGAATCAACGCCAACACCATTGCCACCGCCGGCGCGAGCAATAAATAGCCCCAGTAATGCTCGGGAATTCGTCGGCCACGCGTCGGTAGCGGCGCTTCCTGCTTGATTGGCACGTTTGAAACATCCGTGCTGACGGTGGTTGCCATAAAGATGATTAGCGCAAGCGTGACAAGTGAGGAAAAATAAGCGGGGACTGCCCAACGGGTTTATCCGCTAGGCAATCCCCGTCGATCAAAGAATCAGATCGTTACCACTTCTTGTAACCCAACTGGGTAATCAACTTCTCGGTGCGCTTTTGTGCCTTCGCAGCTGAGTCAGCGGCTGACAGCCGACCTTCCACCACATCGGTCACCATCTCAACCATGATGCCGGAACTGGCAACTTCCTGCACGAACGGCAGATCGAGATCGTCCCATTCCGTAATAAACAGCGGCTTGGGGTCGTGGTTTCCGATAATATTCTTCTGCGCATCTACCCAAAACTTCCATGTACCAAGATCTGGGGTCGCCAGATACTTTGGATCGTGCTGGACCGACTTACGAATTGGGAAGAAATGGATCGGTACTGTTTGAATATACTTTCGGTAATTATCGGGTTGGTAAAAGAACTTCAGGAAATCAATTGCTCCCTGCGGATTCTTGCCATCCTTGAAAATCATCCAGGGTTCGCAATCAAGCTGCGTCAGAAAAGCTTTTCCGCTTGGACCCGCTGGTTTACCCGGCATCACACCGATGTCACCGGCTGCAACGACGTCTGGGGCGTACTTTTCAAAATAACCAGTACCGCGACCCCAACCGAGGATCGAAGCGACTTTACCGGTCGCCAACATCGCAAAGGTATCCAGATAACCGTGACTCAACCAGTCGGGCGCGAGACAACAGTCCGAGACCTCTTTAAAAAATTCGAGCATCTCGATGATCGGCTTTTCAGTTAACGTCGGGCGACCCGTCGGATCAAAAAGACGACCGCCATTTGACCCTGCCCACATATACACTTCTTCGTTGATGAAAAAACCTGGTCCGGCAAGACCTAACCCATAAACGTCAACTTTGCCGTCACCGTTGGTATCAACCGTTAATTTCTTTAACTGCGCTAACCACTCATCCCATGTCTTGGGTGGCTCAGTCGTAGAGATACCGGCCTTACGGTAAAAATCCTTCCGAATGATATGAACGTCCGTGCCGATAGCGTGCGCGAGACCATAATAATGGTCACCTTGGCCAACATCGTGATAGTTCAATTTCTTCACGACGTCCCATATGTCATCAGCGCCAATAGACTCTACAACCTCATCAATCGGTAACAACAAACCCTTAGCCGATAGCGAACGCTCGACATAGGCCTGGCCGTGTGACGCATCGGGCGGCGCACCAGCAGCAAGGGCGGCCTGCATTTTCTGGTCGAGGTCGCCCCAGGGAATTGGCTCCTGATTCACCTTCACACCGGGATTGAGCTTTTCATAATCGGCGATAATTTCCTTCATCACACCGACAGTCTTGGGGTTAGGCTCGGTATGCCACAGTGTTACAACGCTACCCGCGACAGCCGCAATCGGCAACGTTAGTAATGCAGCACCCAACACCAGTCCACTGATCGCACTCGTGATTGCCGTGCGGGAACTTGTTTGCTTAGGCATTAGTTTTCCTCCTAGCTTGATCAAATTCGAAGCGGCCCGATAGCACGTGGTCACCACGCGCGAACAACAACCGGCCCCTCCTCCTATAGCGCGAACACTCCATATAGTTATAACGGCGTTCATATTCGGCGCCCGCACTCCAATCACTATACCTAGTTCCAGCGCCCACACAAAATTAGTTTTGGTAAGGGATTATCGAATATCGATGGACATTACCATGCAATCAAAGTGGAATATAGAACAACCCCAGATGTTACTCACCTGATTCGCCCGCTCGGGGCGCATTCAGATGGCCTCCTCTGCTTGCAGCATGTGCAACGATTCGCGAAACGCTTCCACGGTCTGTTCAAGATCCGTTTCACTGTGCGCAGCCGAGATGGTGCCACCCGGCCAGCCTGTGATGTCGACTCCATTGATCAACATCGCAAGACGCAGTTTGTCAGACACACCGGGTGGGTTTTGTTTGATTTCCTGCCAGTCGATCGCACTGGCCTCAAATGTCTGCGGATCAATCTCGCGTTGCCCGGGATTAGTAAAAATGTGAAAGCCAGAAAAGGTACCGTAGGCAGCCCAAGGCACCTGCTCGTCACAAAACAACTCGTTTAGTCTTCCGCGCAGTCGCTCAGCGTAGGCATTGGCCCGTTGGCAAGCATCAGTCGATTCTATAATCGACAAGGCGGCCGTACCGGCAGCAGCCGATACCGGATTCGCGTTGTAAGTGCCTTGGTGTTGAATCTTTTCACGACCACTGGCCGACGCCGCATCAAAATCGAGCGCATCGAGTATGTCCCGACTACCGGCGACGGCAGCCCCTGGCAAGCCCCCGGCAAGAATCTTAGCCAATGCGGTCAGGTCGGGACGGACATTAAAATGGGCCTGGGCCCCACCGGGCGACACGCGAAACCCAGTCACCACCTCATCAAATATCAAGAGCACGTTGTGCTGGTGGGTAAGGTCACGCAGTGCGGATAGAAACGATCCCTCTAGCGGCACCATACCAAAAGACCCTCCGGTTGGCTCCAAAATGACCGCAGCGATATCCCGATCCTGGATCAAGACGTCACGGACCGCATCAATATCACCGGGTGGCACCAGCACAATGCTCGCTGCAACACTATCGAGCACTCCGGAAGTCGGTGCACCATCATAGTGTGAGGTATAACCTGACGTCATATGATCATGCCAACCATGAAAATTAGACATAAACCGAAGGACTTTACTGCGCCCAGTAAAAGCACGTGCCAACCTGAGCGCTAAATGAGTGGCCTCTGTCCCCGAGGCCGTAAACCGAAGGCGGTCGGCTGTGGGCACCAGCCGTTGGATGACATTGGCCCATGCCAATTCCCCTGGATGATTGGAACCGAAATGCGTTCCTTGATCCAGCGCCTCATGTATTGCCGCCAATACTTCCGGGTGCCCATGACCGAGAAGCAACGCTCCGTGACCGCCGAAGTAATCGACGTATTCATTGCCATCGACGTCCCACTTCCGGGCCCCTTGAGCATGATCAATGAACACTCCGTAAGGATGCAAGTGTCGTGAATCGTGCGTAATGCCACTCGGGAACTGCACCGCGGCCTCGCTCGCCAGTTCAGCCGATTGACGAGTTCTGGATCGATAAGTCTCAACAATATCGGAATGTTCAAGTCGGGCACTACCCATGAATGATCCTCCTCCTAATAGTACAAGGTCGTACGCATTGCACTAACCATACGACGCGGATAACGTCAATCAGCGCACCACGAGTTTAGCAATTCTCACCCACTCGGACTGACCTTTTTCCGGCGACACATCCACTGTTGTTCAAGCCCAAAAAAGGGTGCCGACAAACATCGGCACAATTCGTGCGGTTGTAACCCTGCGCATCCATCACCTATGCTTATCAATAGACGTGACAAACTCTCACTGGGTAACACTAACATGCAGATAGAACGGGAAGAACTGGTCGAGCGGACAGAACGAATGCGTGCACAAATGAATGCACATGGCTTCGATGCGCTAATCATCTACTCAGACGAGTATCGCTCTGGCAATGGCACCTACTTTACGAATTACAAACCGATCAACCTGATCGAAGAATCTCCACAGATGCTCTGCCTCATCGGTGATTTACCACCCACTCTGTTTATCGGCCGTCTCAATTCTTACGCTGCAAGACAAACGGTGTGGATCGAGGATGTCCGTCCTATTCACAAACTGAATGAATTCATGCCCGACGTTTTTGCATCACTTTTGGGGCGCCCGTCCCGGATTGGCTTGATCGGAGATAACCTTCTACCGCTCAGTAATTACCGTGTGATTCAGCATCACCTGCAGGAAGCTGAATTCATTTCATGCACAGATCTCCTTATCCAACTCCGTCAGGTTAAGAGCTCCAATGAGATTGATCTAATGCGTAAAGCCGCACACATCGACGACGAAGTGTTAGCGGGCCTGTTAAAGAAAATACACGTCGGCCAGACAGAAACACAAGTGGCAGCAGAGGCTGAGTATATTGGTCGCAAGATGGGAGCCGATCTTGGCTCGGCAACAGTAGTGATGTCCGGCCCCAACACCAACTTCCCTGCGTGGCGACCCAGTGAGCGGATCATTGAACCGGGTGATTTTGTCCTCGTTGACTTCAACCCCGCTGTGAGCAATTACTGTAACGATGGAGGCATCACCGTACTGATGCCCGGTGCCAGTCAAGAGCAAACCGACGCGCTGACATTTGGCCACCAAGTGATTAAGGAAGTGATCCCCTTGATTCGACCTCACACCGTCGCGTCAACCATTTATGACTTAATGTTAGAAAAGCTCGAGCCGGCGGGTTATGCCGATAACTTTGTTCCCTATGCCAAGGGACAGCGTGGAGTCGGTCATGGGGTCGGTCTAGACGTTGTTGAGCAGCCCGATCTCACCATCGATAGCGATTTTGACTTGTTACCTGGCATGACGCTGGCGATCAAACTCGATCTTCATGGCCTAACCGGCGGCGGTTTTCGAATTGAGTGCGTGGTGTGTGTGTCGGAAACTGGGATTGACCCACTAAATGAGTTGATTCTTGCTGAAAACGATACCTTCACTATCCTGTCGTAACACGGTAAACGTTGCGACGGCCCCCTATCAGACGAGGTCCGCTCCCGTTGGGCGCTCTCTATTCACACTTCACGCAGCCCGTACCCGCCGCAGGTTTCCATGTGACCGCAAGATAAGGCACCGTTTGCCATACGCACTACTGCATCCCATAGCCTAAACACAGAGGCACACCTAATCGCTGCGCTTTGGCACTATGTATCAGGATTACAATTGCTGTTGGATTTTCGCCAGCGCTCCGAAGATTTCTAGCCACGAACCAAACGCATCAGTTAAGGTTGCGCGATTAAGCCGATAACAAAGCATGTGGCTGGCCGCCCAAACTAAGGAGGAGGACTCATGGCATGGCGTTTGGGAGTAGATATCGGGGGGACATTCACTGACGTTGCGCTGGTCAATGACGCCGATGGCACAATCGGCATTGCGAAAACGTCGACCACCCCTCGTAACTTTGGTCAAGGCGTCATCACCGGACTCAAACAGGCGATCGCCACCTACAATGTGCCTGTCGATGATGTCTCGCTTTTGTCCCATGCCACCACCGTCGTTACAAACGCCATCCTTGAGCAGAAGGGTGCCCGCACTGCGCTCATCAGCACTCGTGGCTTCAGAGATTTGCTTGAACTGCGACGCTCTGCCCGTTCCGATTTGTATGATCTTTTTCAAGACGCTCCTATTTCTCTGGTGCCCCGGCACCGTCGACTTGAAGTAACAGAACGCATTGACGCAGCTGGCGCAATCGTCACACCGCTAGCGGAGTCGGAGATCGCTGACCTTGTAGCGACGCTCAAGAAACTCGAAGTTGAAGCGGTTGCTGTGACGCTCTTGTTTTCATTTCTCAATGACAGTCACGAACGACGACTGGGTGAGGCACTGCGGGCCGCGCTGCCTGGCATTCCCGTTTTCCTGTCGTGCGAGGTGCTACCCGAGGTGCGTGAATTCGAACGCACCAGTACCACCGTTGTGTGCGCCTACGTCGGTCCCATTCTTGAATCTTACCTAACGCAATTGGAAACCGCGGTCACCGATCTGGGACTACCCAACCTACACATCATGGGATCGACTGGGGGTGTTTTCGACGTCAAAGAAGCACTGAGAATACCAGTGAACTCGATCGAATCAGGCCCTGCAGCCGGCGTCATCGCCGCTCAGTTGATTGGATCACAAATTAATGAGCCGGATCTTATTTCTTTCGATATGGGTGGCACGACAGCCAAAGCCAGCTTAATACGCGATGGGGAAATCGAGATCACTGCGGAATATGAAGTCGGCGGCAGCGGCAGTCAGAATCGCTGGGTCACAGGCACCGGCCACCCGATCCGAGTGCCAGTCATCGACCTTGCCGAGGTGAGCGCCGGGGGCGGGAGCATCGCCTGGGTCGACCCCGCGGGTTCCTTGCGCGTGGGGCCGGGCAGCGCCGGCGCAGAACCTGGCCCGGTTTGCTACGGCCAAGGCGGCATCGAACCCACCGTAACCGATGCCAACCTGGTACTGGGTTATCTTGACGCCAACTCCCTGCTCGACGGAGGTCTACCCATTGACTACAACCGTGCCGTGCAGGCCCTGGAAGAAAAAATTGGCAACCCCATGAACATGGATGCGCAAACGGCAGCGGCCGCCATTCGAGAAATCGTCAACAACGGGATGTCCGAGGCACTTCGCATTGTCTCCATTGAACGCGGCCACGATCCACGGGAATTCTGTCTGGTGGCCTTCGGGGGAGCCGGTCCTTTGCACGCTGCGGCACTGGCCCAGGAACTTGAGATTCCTCGAGTGATCGTCCCCCCGATTCCGGGAGGCTTCTCTGCACTCGGCCTGGTCGGAACCGATGTGCGACGTGACTATGCCCGCACCCTGTACCAACCTCTGAGCGACCTTGCGGCACAAGATATTTCGGCAGTTTGGTCAGAATTAATTACCGAAGGTAAGAAGATGCTTAAAGAATCGGGCATACCCGCATCCCGCTGGCAGTTTCACCGCTCTGCCGACCTGCGCTACACCCGCCAGGCCTACGAGTTGAACGTCACTGCAGACGAAGGTGAGTTCACAACAACCACAAAAGACCAGTTAGCTGATAAGTTCCACGCGCGTCACGAACAAACCTACGGTCATCAAAATCTGAATGAATCGGTGCATCTCGTGACACTGCGACTGACCGCTGTCGGCAAACTGGATCGCCTTGAAATTATCCACCACCCCGATACCGTTGGCAACAGTGAGAAATCCCGGCGTGCTGCCTGGTTTGCCGATGTGGGTACCGTTGAGTGCGCGGTGCACGACCGCAACC
>Ga0187827_10006102_pt1 | contig 13937 bp, 9 predicted proteins | sample ETNtaG_39_FD_167969 | JGI IMG/M metagenome (GOLD analysis project Ga0187827, IMG submission 167969) | Marine microbial and viral communities from oxygen minimum zone, Eastern Pacific Ocean - ETNP2014_SV_150_PacBio MetaG (Illumina Assembly) | ecosystem: Environmental > Aquatic > Marine > Hypoxic... | reverse complement strand
CCGGACAATCAGAAGCATCACATTCATAACTGCCGTCCCAGCACATACTACCATAATCACAACTGCCATCATCTGCTGTGGCATCCCCATTATAATTACAGGCGTCCATATCAGTACAACCATATACATTATCGTCAACTGCATCAATCACAATTGTTGTACAATCTCCTGTTGTTTCAAGAGCGCTGCCACTACTATCTGATATAACTATATCTGATAAACAGGCTGCACTGGCATCACCAACTACATCCAGTACCACAAGCACACCTTCTCCTGCCGGTATGGTCGCTCCTGTTAAACTAAATCCTATAACTGTAGTTGCACTATTAGACACAGTAAAACCAGCAGCTCCAGCAGCTCCGCCATAAGCACCGGTAACATCAACGCCATCTACATTAAACTGGAAGCCGGCTATAGGAGTATCACTGTTATAATTAATCTCTACACTGCCACCTGGCTGATCCGGACAATCAGAAGCATCACATTCATAACTGCCGTCCCAGCACATACTACCATAATCACAACTGCCATCATCTGCTGTGGCATCCCCATTATAATTACAGGCGTCCATATCAGTACAACCATATACTTCTCCATTATCATAGGTAAAATCAAGTGCATTCCCAGATGGATCAGACACAACAATTCCACTTAAACCGGAAGGTGTCCCTGTAAGATCTAATACCACTAAAGTTCCACTTCCTGCCGGCATTGTGTCCCCACTAAGACTGAAGGCTATTACAGTTGAAGAACTTGCTGAAATCATAAAACCATTAGCAGTTGCATCACCACCAGAAGCACTATTAATAGTTGCATCATCTACATTAAACTGGAAACCTGCGATGATATCTTCACTAGAATATGTTACATCCCAAGTTCCATCATTATTATTTGACAAACCTAATGTATTTGCCAAAAGACCACTTACCAAAAACATCATTGAAAATAATATATTTTTAAACATGATGCAAACCTCCGATTAATAATTCAATTTTTTCATATATATATGGTTAATTTCTTCTCTTTTAAGGATTATTTAAGTGAGCTTGATCACTTGATAGAGTTATTTACGTGATTTATATCACATAATCCGTGTCTCATCAGTTCCAACTATTACATTAAATATCCAATGGAAAATTAAATATACTGTTTATTTTAATTTATAATTAAGATGTAACGGATTGTAATTAAGATGTAACGAAATGTAATAAAAAGCAGGGCTTAAAACGTCCTGCTTTTTTATCCATTATATTTATAATATTAATTATTTCAAATAAAGCATTTTTCGGGTAATGGCTTCCTCATTGTTAATATAACGATAAATATACATACCTGAAGCAACATCATGACCTGTATTATTCTGGGCATTCCATTCCACTATATAACTACCCGGCATATATACACCGGAAACAAGTGTTGCAATTTCTTTACCAGTGAGATCATATACTACCAGAGAAACCTTATCCATTTGAACTACATCAAAAATAATAGATGTTATGGGATTAAACGGATTGGGGTAGTTCTGGGATATGGAAAATTTATCTGGAATATAAGAACTGATTTGGGTAATAGCCATATCATCACAAACACCATTACCATCAGCATCTGTTTGGCAGTCACCACCACATACTCCAATTGCATCATCCACAGAAGTACCACCACAAACATCTGCACAATCTTCTAGTACAGGTGTCAAGCTACATGCATCATCGCATCCCATATATTGGTCTCCACCACTAGAACCACACCAACAGGGGCCAACCTGAGTTGGAATCTGAATATAATTAGGATCGGACATAACCGGAGTATTATCAGTCCCATCTATACTATCATTACCAGCTAAATCTATACAATTATGTGGATTACCTGTAATACCACAATCTTCCTGTAGTGGAATACATATAATTCCAGTTGAATTTACTGCACTGAATGTTACTGTTGTCAATAAACCATCACTCTCAGGAATTGTTCCTCCTGATAAACTAAATCCTAAAATTTTACTAGCTTTATCATCATTGACCTGAACTGTCATGTCATTACTTTCAGCTAATCCTCCTGATGCTCCTGTGATTGTTATTGCTGGTATAGTAATTTGGAAACCAGCCACATTGCCATCAAAATATTTACCATTAGCTGTAGTGCATGCTGCGCCATCCATCTCTGGATCAAATAACCAAATACCATCAATAGTAGTTCCGCCATCAGAAGAGCCATAGCTTTCACATCCATTTTCATTATCGTATGTGTCATCACTACAATAAGAACAACCAGACTGGTTAGTCATATAAATATCTAGGGTCCCAGCAACTGTATTAACATTTTTTATTTCAAGTAAAACTTGAGAAAAGCTAATAGTTGTAATAAAAAATGTTATTAGACATCCTATAAAAGAAATTTTTCTCAATTGCATTAATATATCTCCATAATTAATTTTTTTGCAGCTATTTTATTACACTTTAAGAATAGGTATTACTATTATGTATTTAACTTAATGAATAGTGCGAAAATTACACTAATATTAATTTAAAGAAATATAATTTTTTAACTCTTTTTTTAATAATATTTTTCTATCAATAATAATTTTATAATTACCCCAGAGCCTGTTTTAAATCAGCAATAATATCATCTTTATCTTCAATTCCAATAGATAAGCGTACCAACCCATCTGTTAAACCTCTTGCCAATCGCTCATCCTTGGGAACATCTGCATGGGTCATGGTCGCGGGGTGGGTAATCATAGTTTCAACAGCTCCAAGGCTTTCTGCCAGAGAACATAATTCCAAGTTATTCATAAGTTCAATCCCAGATGGTATACCTCCTTTTAATTCCATAGATATCATACCGCTGTATCCATCCATCTGGTTCTTGGCTATTTCAAATTGAGGATGAGATCGTAACCCTGGGTACGTTACTCTTTCAACCTTTGGATGGGCCTCTAAAAACTCTGCAATAGCCTGTGCATTTTCACAATGACGTTGCATTCTAAGTGAAAGTGTTTTAATCCCCAGTAAGGTTAGCCAGCAGTCAAAAGGACTTGGTACTGCTCCCACCGATTTCTGAATAAACTTGAACTTTTCATTTAACTCATCATCATTTGTAATTAGTACACCCCCTATAATCTGATTATGTCCACTGAGGTATTTTGTAGTACTGTGCATGGTGATATCTGCTCCAAACTCCAAAGGTCTTAAGAGAGCAGGCGTAGAAAAGGTTGAATCTACTCCATATAAAATACCATGTTTCTTCGCAATCTTCCCCACTGAATCCAGATCTGTCACCTTGAGAAGTGGATTTGTAGGTGTTTCAATCCAAATAAGTTTTGTATTATCCTGAATCGCTTCCTCTACATTATGTGGTTCAGATGAGTTTACATATGTAAAGGTTAAATCATAATTAACCAAGAGGCTATTAAATAAGCGAGATACACCCCCATATACATCATCGGAACATACAATATGATCTCCAGATTTTAATAACTTCATAATACTATCGACTGCTGCCATTCCAGATGAAAAACAAATTCCATATTTACCATCATCTAATGCGGCTAAGTTATTTTCCAGAACTTCCCGAGTCGGATTGGATGCTCTGGTATAATCATATCCTTTGTCTTTTCCCACCTGTTCCAAAACATATGTGGCAGTTTGATAAATTGGTGGAACAATGGCTCCTGTTGAAGGATCAGGTGCAATACCAGACCTTACTACTTTTGTATCAAATTTCATTTCCTTCTTCCTTTACTTTTTTAAACTGATTTTCCGCAACATTTTTTATATTTTTTTCCACTTCCACATGGACAGGGGTCATTTCTGCCTGTTTTTTCACCCACTGAGACAGGTTGCCTTTGCTGATTATTCATGGAATTAATCTGTGGTTGTGCACCTTCTCTAATTCCCTGGGGAGGTCCTGTAAATCCTGACCCAGTAGATTCATCATGTTGCATTTTTAAGTTACCAGGCATGGGTCTAGGTTTAACTGGCTGTTGTCCAGTATGTTGAATATTGGAACGGAAGATACGTTTTAAAGTCTCCCTGTTGGTATCCACCATCATTTCAGCAAACATAGCAAAACCTTCCTGTTTATACTCGATAAGAGGATTTTTCTGGCCATATGCTCGAAGACCGATCCCTTCCCGCAACTGATCCATTGCAGCCAAATGCTCCCGCCAGTTTTCATCAATGGTTCTAAAAATCACCCACTTTTGAAACTGATCAAATACATTTTCATCAACCGTTTCTTTTTTATAAGATAATATTGCATGAGAACCCTGGATAACCATATCTTGAAATTCTTCAACTGAGCTAATCCGTTCATTGTCTGATTTAATATCCATTGAAAAAATATTGAGAATTTCACTGGATAATTCATCCCACTCCCATTCCAGTGGTTTATTACTAGGGGCACAATGCATTTCAACAAGACTATATAGGTATTCTCTCATAATTTCATCTAACTCACCACTTATATTTTTTCCATGAAGGGCATAATTTCTTCGGTTATAAACAATTTCTCGCTGTTGATTCATTACATCATCATATTCCAGCAGATGTTTTCTAATGCTAAAATTGCGTCCTTCAACTTTTTTCTGTGCACGTTCGATGGAATTGGTGACCATACTATGACTGATCACTTCACCTTCTTCTACCCCCATACGATCCATCACCTTTGCAATACGATCACTCCCAAAAAGCCTCATAAGATCATCTTCCAAACTTAAAAAAAATATAGACTCTCCTGGATCACCCTGTCTTCCAGAGCGGCCTCGTAATTGCAAATCTATTCTCCTGGATTCATGTCTACCAGTTCCTAGTATGAAAAGTCCACCAAGGTCTTTCACTCCTTCACCAAGTTTAATATCTGTACCCCTGCCTGCCATGTTTGTAGAAATTGTAACAGCCGATTTCTGACCAGCCAAGGTAATAACTTCTGCCTCCCTTTGATGTTGCTTTGCATTTAATATATTATGAGGTAATTTTGCCCGTTTAAGCATTCTGGACAGGGTTTCAGATTCTTCAACAGATGTTGTGCCGACAAGGACAGGTTGTCCTTTCTCGCATAATGCCTGAATTTTTTGTATAACAGCATTATATTTTTCCCGTTTACTTCTGTATACTAAATCATCATTATCCTGTCTTATGACTATTTTATTGGTAGGAATTTCAACAACATCCAGTTTATAAATTTCCATTAATTCCTGAGCTTCTGTAACTGCTGTTCCAGTCATGCCTGCCAGTTTGGAATACAACCTAAAATAATTTTGAATTGTAATTGTGGCCATCGTCTGGGTTTCTTTTTCAATAACAACCTTCTCTTTTGCTTCAAGAGCTTGGTGTAAACCATCGCTAAAACGACGGCCATGCAGAACACGACCTGTGTGTTCATCTACAATTAGCACTTTCCCTTCCTGGACAATATATTCTATATCTTTTTCATATAATGAATATGCTCTCAATAGCTGATTAATCGCATGGATGCGATCACTCCTTTCCATATGAAGAGCCTGAGCTTCCTCTTTCTTATTAAGTATCTGATGTTGAGATAATCCATCTGTATTCTCAATTTCATGGAATAGTTCACCTAAATCGGGTATAACAAAGTTTTCAGGGTGTTCAGGGGATAAATACTGCCGACCAATTTCAGATAAATCTATAACATGAGCCCGCTCATCTATACTGAAGAATAACTGGTCATCCAACTCATGCATTTTCTTATCTCGAATAAATTCACTTTCCATTTTATGAACAAGCTGTTGAACACCTTGCTGCTGAAAGATTTTTATAAGACGCTTGTTTTTTGGTGCTCCTCTAGATGCCATAAGTAAGTTAACTGCCGCTTTTTTATCATCTTTTTCCAACACTTGTTCTGATTCAGCAATCAGAGTATTTACCATTTGATGCTGTTTTCGAATTATACTTTCTATACTATTACGCCATTCATTATACTGCTGGTTTGAAGGAGCATCCACATTGCCTGAAATAATAAGAGGCGTTCTTGCTTCATCTACCAAAACAGAATCCACCTCATCAACAATTGCATAGGAATGTCCTCTTTGAACTTGATCTTCCGGTCGAATACTCATATTATCCCGAAGGTAATCAAAACCAAACTGACTATTTGTACCATAAGTGATATCTCTCTTATACATTTCTTTTCGCTGTTCATTGTTCATCTGGTTCAGTATACAGCCAACACTTAATCCCAAATAATCATATAGTAGTCCCATCCATTGACTATCTCGCTCTGCTAAGTAGTCATTTACTGTAATAACATGAACCCCTCTACCACTCATTGCATTTAGAATAATTGGCAAAGTCGAAACTAGTGTTTTTCCTTCTCCTGTCTTCATTTCAGCAATATTACCTTTATGAAGTATAACACTGCCCATAAGCTGTACATCAAAGGGAACCATTTCCCATGTCATTTTTTGGTTCATGACAGTAAATTCAGTGCCACAAAGTCTTCTACATGCATCTTTTACAATGGCAAATACTTCTATCATCTTGGTATCAATAAATTCCTTTTCAGCATTTTGCACTGCATCTTCCAGATTTACTTCTCCCATACCATCTGCTTTAAATGTTTTAACTGAATTATTGGATAAATTGATTAATTCTTCTTTAATAGACTGGAACCGATTGATTAATTTATCATCAGATAATGATTGAAGAGGCTGGGATGCTATATTAATTTCATCTACAAAAGGCAAAAGAATTTTCAAATCCTTTTCAGATTTTTTTCCAAAAATTCCAGTTACAACTTTGGTAAATATTGACATTATATTATGTTTGTTTTTTTTACAATCATTTCATTATAGACAGAATCTAATATTCCATTAATAAAGCTACTACTATCTTCCGTACTGAACTCCTTGGCTATTTCTACCCCCTCGGCAATGGATACTTTGGGTGGGATTTCATCAATATACATCATTTCAACTAATGCCATTTTGAGTATCAATTTATCAATGAGTGTAATACGATCAAAATCCCAGTTTTGAGAGCGATCTTGTATTAATTTATTTGTTTCATCTGTATGCGCAATAACTAGATTACTTAACTGTTTGCCATAGGTAATAACACCCTTTTTTGGAGACTTACCAGAATCCATCATAAACTTACAGGTGTCATCCAAGCTAGAACCTTTTAACTCATGAGCATAAATTGCTTGTAATGAAATAATACGTGCCTGACGTTTTTCTTTTGGTGTCAAACTAGGCATTTCAGATTATTATTTATTTTAGTCCTAATAATTAACGATATACTATTATTATAAATCAAGTACTGTGATCCACCCAAATTCATCAGAATCTTTCTCAGACTGAATATTTAGTATCCTTTCCCTAAGTTCTGCCGTAACAGACCCCATTTCTCCATCTCCAATAATATAGTCTGAATTTTCAGAGCTTATTTTCCCAATAGGGGTTACAACAACAGCGGTTCCTGTACAAAACACTTCATCTGCATTCAGCATATCATCAATCGTCATATCAGTTTCCTGAACATCTAATTTCAAGTTGTGTTGAGCAATTTTAATCACTGCATCACGGGTAACACCAGGCAAAATAGAACCTCCTAACCTTGGGGTTAATAAAACATTTCCTTTTAAGGCAAAGAGATTGGCAGAACCAACTTCTTCCACTAAATTTTCATTCCCTGCATTAAGGTAAATAACCTCATCAAATCCTGCTTCTAATGCTAATTGTCTTGGATATAGCGATGCTGAATAATTCCCGATAGCTTTAGCATTGCCAATTCCATTTGGAGCTGCCCGGTGAAATTTATTGGTTACTTTAAGGCTAAGTGGTTTCAATCCATCTTTAAAATACGGACCCACAGGAGAAACAAAAATCAAAAAAGTGTATGATGGAGATGGTTTTACACCTAAAACAGGGCCTGTCCCCCAGGCTACAGGACGGATATACAAACTGCCCTTACCAGCGGGAGGCACATAATCTGCATTATCTCTTACAACATCTTCAACTGCTTTCATGAACATTTCTATAGAAACTGGCGGAATACATAGTCGTTTACAGGATCGATAAAAACGTATGGCATTTCTATCCAATCTAAAAAATACTATCCTGTCTTTGCATGATCTAAATGCTTTGATCCCTTCAAAAACACCCTGCCCATAGTTTAGAACACCAGATGCAGGTGAAATTTTTATATCCCCATATGGAACTAACTCACCTGAGTTCCACTCGCCACCTTCTTTACAGTTCGCCACAAACATACTTCTTGCTGGATTTAAATTGAATGTTAGACTATCCCAGTCTGTATCTTGTAAAGAGTCTTTATCTATCATTATTTCATTCTCCATTGTAGTTATCATAATTTACTCTCCTTTTACTTTAATATTTCTCTAGCAATCACAATACGCTGAATCTCAGAGGTACCTTCATAAATTTGAGTTATTTTGGCATCCCGCATCAATCGTTCAACACCCGACTCCTGCATATAACCATACCCTCCATGAATTTGGACACATTGTGTTGAGGCCCTCATGGCAACTTCAGACGAATATACCTTAGCCATAGAAGCAAATAAACCAAAGTTTTGTTTTTTTTGATCTTTAGTCATTGCCGCCTTTCGCACCATTAATCTAGCCGCTTCAATTTCCATAGCCATATCTGCGATTTTAAACTGGATTGCCTGATTGGATGCAAGAGGTTTCCCAAACTGAATGCGATCTTTTGAATATGATACTGACGCAAGCAGAGATGCCTCTGCAATACCCAATGCCTGCGCAGCAATCCCAATTCTTCCTCCATCTAATGTTGCTAAGGCTATTTTAAAACCTTCACCTTCATTTCCAATTAAATTTTCTACAGGCACTTTCACATGATCAAAATAGAGTTCGCATGTATCTGACGCACGAATTCCAAGTTTATTTTCCAGCTTACCTGTTTCAAAACCATCCCATCCTTTTTCAAGAATAAAACAAGAGACTCCATTATGGCCTACACCTTTTTCTGTAACTGCAAAAACTATAACATAATCAGAATTAATTCCATTTGTTACCCAGTTTTTAACGCCTGATATAATATAATGATCTTTCTCTTTTTGTACAAATGTATTCATGTTAGATGCATCTGATCCGGATTGAGGTTCAGATAGAGAAAAAGCACCTAATTTTTTCCCTGAAGCTAAGGGTTTTAGATATTTTTCTTTTATATGATCACTGGCGTATTGCTCCAATAAATAACATACAAGGGAATTATTAACAGACATAACTACACTTGCTGAAGCATCAACTTTTGAGATTTCTTCAATCGCAATGGTATAGGAAATTGCATCCATTCCCTCTCCACTCCATTTGGGATCAGTCATCATGCCCATAAATCCAAGTTTAGCCATTTTTTCAATACCCTCTCTGGGCCATATTTTTTTGCTATCTCGTTCGATTACGCCGGGAGATAATTCTGTTTCAGCAAACTTACGAGCTGTTTTCTGTACGAGTATTTGTTCTTCAGTCAGTTGGAAATCCATGTTAATATAATTTAGTTATAATTATAAAAGCCTTCCCCAGATTTTTGTCCTAATTGACCTTCTGCTACCATTTTTACCAATAAAGGACATGGTTTGTATTTGTCATCACGCAAATCGGTAAACAACACATTAATTATATTAAGACATACATCTAGACCAATCATATCTGCCAGAGACAATGGACCCATCGGATGCGACATACCCAACTTCATAATAGAATCAATCGCTTCAGGTGTACCAACTTCTTCATAGAGACAAAATATAGCTTCATTAATCATAGGCATGAGTATCCGATTTGATATAAATCCAGGGGAATCATTGCATTCAATCGGAATTTTATTCATCTTGTTTGCAAGATCAATTACAGCATTTGTAGTATGATCACTGGTTTCCTTACCTCTTACAACTTCGACTAGTTTCATGACAGGTACCGGGTTCATAAAATGCATGCCAATTACTTTTTCACCCCGTTTTGTTGCTGAAGCAATGTTTGTAATGGAAACTGAAGAAGTATTGCTCGCTAGAATAGTACTGTGTTGACAAATATTATCAAGTTCTTTGAAAATATCAGATTTAATTTTTTCATTTTCAGTTACAGCTTCTACCACTAAATCACATGTAGATACTTTTAAATAATCTGTTGCCGTCTCAATTTTTGCCAGTGATAAATCCATTTCTGCCTGTCCAATTTTCTCTTTTTTTACCTGTCGTGCCATATTTTTACAGATTATATTTAATCCTCGCTGGACAAACTCATTTTTGATATCTACTAAAACTGTATCAAATCCAGATAGTGCACTTACATGGGCTATACCATTGCCCATAGTTCCTGCTCCAATGATACCTATTTTTTTGATTATTAAATCATCAGTCATTATTTAAGATACGATCTTTTAAATCATTTCTACGACTACTGCAGCAGCTTCGCCGCCTCCAATACATAGAGTGGCTAACCCACGCTTTTTATTTCTTTGCTTGAGGGCAGAAATGAGGGTAATTAAGATCCGAGTACCTGATGCACCAAGTGGATGCCCAAGTGACACAGCACCTCCATGTACATTTACTTTTTCGGTTGGGATATTGTGCTCTCGCATAGCTGCTAGAGCGACATTTGAAAATGCTTCATTAATTTCAAAGAGATTAATATCATCAATTGATAAAGCAGATTTATCCAGAACTTTGCTAATTGCTTTTCCTGGTGCAGTAGTAAAATAAAGTGGTTCTTGTGCAATTGAGGATTGAGCAATTATTTTACAAAGAGGCTGAATATCTAACTCAGTAGATTTTTCATTTGACATTAATATTAGTGCAGCAGCTCCATCATTGATGCTACTGGCATTCGCTGCCGTTATTGTTCCGTCTTTTTCAAAAGCAGTTCTTAACTTAGACATTTTTTCAGAATTTACTTGTTCAGGCTCTTCATCTATTTCTACAACGATGGGATTCCCCTTCCTTTGAGGAACTTTAACTGGAACAATTTCATCTTTGAAAAACCCCATCTTTATTGCTTCTAAGGATCTGCGATATGATTCCCTTGCAAATTGGTCCTGTTCTTCACGACTATAATTTCCTTCTTTTGCTAAAACTTCAGCACAGTTCCCCATATGCATGTCACCATAGGGATCCCATAATCCATCTCTTATAATTGCATCAACTACTTGCTTATCTCCAAGCCGCATTCCATGCCTGGCATCCATTAGGTAATATGGAGATTTACTCATATTTTCCATTCCACCAGCAACAATTACATCTGCATCTCTGCAACGGATAGCCTGATCAGCAAGCATGACTGATTTTAATCCTGATCCACATACCTTATTAATGGTCATACATTCAACAGATTTTGGGAGTCCTGCATATATTGAAGCCTGTCGAGCTGGTGCTTGACCTTCCCCCGCAGATATTACATTTCCCATAATAACTTCATCTATATGGTTAGGATCTATCTTAGCACGTTCAACTGCAGATTTAATTGTAATAGCCCCAAGATGAACAGTTGGTACAGAACTGAGTGCACCTTGAAAACTACCGATGGGAGTTCGAGCCATACTAACTATGAAAGATTCAGTCTTCATAATTTATTATTAATATTTCTAAGAATCATTCCGGGCATAGGCTTTAATGATATTTTTAACCAATTTGTGTCTTACCACATCAGATTCATCAAAATAAACAAATGATATACCATCCACTGTTTTTAAAATACTTACAGCATCAATAAGACCAGATTTTTCATTTGTAGGCAAATCAATTTGTGTAATGTCTCCCGTAATAATTGCCTTGGATGTTACACCTAAACGGGTTAAAAACATCTTCATCTGCATTGGAGTAGCATTCTGGGCTTCATCTAAAATAATAAATGAATTATACAATGTTCTTCCCCGCATATAGGCAAGAGGTGCAATCTCAATGGTACGCTGGTCAAGATAATTTTTAAGTTTATCACGAGGGATCATATCATTAAGGGCATCATATAAGGGTGTAAGATAAGGATCCACTTTTTCTTTCAAGTCACCCGGAAGGAATCCCAGTCGTTCACCTGCTTCTACAGCAGGCCGTGTGATAATAATCCGGTCTACTGCTTTTCTTTTTAAATCTGAAACGGCCATAGCCACTGCTTGATATGTTTTACCTGTTCCTGCTGGTCCAATAGCAAAAACAATATCACTATGATTTACTGCATCCAGATATTTCTTCTGTCCATCTGTCCTAGCTTGGACCGAACCTTTGTGGGTAAAAAGGATAATTGGCACTTCTTCACTTCCGTTTAAAGAAGAAGGTTTATCATTTGAATCGGACGTTAAATATGAACGAATATCCTCAGGGTCAACATAACCCTTATTATTAATTGTAAACATCATTCCATTTACCACTGATTCAATCAGTTTTATATCACCCTCGCTACCATCTAACTGCATATCATTACCCCTGATGACTATTTGTGCATCAACTTTTTCCTGTATGGTTTTAATATTTTTGTCACCAACTCCCATAAAAGACAATGAGTTAACACCTGATATATCAATTTTCTTTTTCAGAAACACTCCATATTAAATACCCCCCATTTTCAAATAGAAATCGAATCTGTTTTATAGATGTAAAATTCGGTTTCATCAAGCCGGGTAATTTATGCCCTCATACCATTGTATTTCAATTACTCTTCAGAATCACTTATAACAGCTAAGTGGAGTTCACATAACTGCTCTTTCGATACCTGTGAAGGGGAATTATCCATAAGAGATAATGCGGAGGTTGTTTTTGGGAATGCAATCACATCTCTAATTTGGTTGGAACTAGCCAAAAGCATAACAATTCGGTCAAAACCAAACGCCATACCACCATGGGGAGGAGCGCCATATTTGAAGGCATCCATAAGAAATCCAAATTTTTCTTGGGCTTCATTATTCTCAATCCCTAATAAAGTAAATATTCTGGATTGAAGTTCTTTATCATGTATACGTATTGAACCTCCACCAAGTTCATATCCATTCATCACAATATCATATCCAAGAGACCTAACTTTGTCAGGTGTTTTTCCCAACATATCTATATCTTGAAGGTTTGGTGATGTAAAGGGATGATGCAATGCATCCCAGCGGGATTTGTTTTCATTCCATTCTACCAAAGGGAAATCAACTATCCAGAGAGGTGCCCATGAATTTATATTGATAAGGTTTTCTCTCTTCCCTAATTCCAAGCGTAATGCTCCCAAAGAAGCAAAAACTATACTGGCTTTATCTCCAACCATAAAAAGTACACTATCATTTGCAATATTTAGCTCTGAAATAATTTTATTTTGGACCGATTCAGAAAAAAATTTACTGATGCCGCCATCTAGATTCCCATCTATACACTTCATCCACGCCAAACCTTTTGCACCAAAATATTTTTTTAGGTAATTAGTAAGTTCATCTATGACTTTCCGGCTATAACTTGAAGAATTTGGACATACCAAACCTTTTACTCTTCCACCTTCAGCTAAAACAGATTTAAATGCATTGAAATCTGACTCCTCAATATAATCTGCCATTTCCTGAAGTTCAATATTAAAGCGGACATCTGGTTTATCTGAACCATAGCGTTCCATAGCCTCATGATAGTTTAGTACTGGGAATATTTCAGGAAGTTCAACATTATTAACAGTCTTCCATATATGGCGAGTGAGATCCGTTCCCATTTTAATAATATCTTCCTGTTCAACAAAAGACATTTCTATATCTATTTGTGTAAATTCCGGTTGACGATCTGCCCTGAAATCTTCATCTCTAAAACATTTGACTATTTGAAAATATTTATCAAACCCTGAAACCATTAGCAGCTGCTTATATGTTTGAGGAGATTGAGGTAATGCATAGAAGCGTCCAGAATGGAGTCTGCTGGGAACAAGAAAATCACGCGCACCTTCCGGTGTTGATTTCATTAATACAGGTGTTTCTACTTCAATAAAAT
>Ga0187827_10006093_pt1 | contig 13954 bp, 14 predicted proteins | sample ETNtaG_39_FD_167969 | JGI IMG/M metagenome (GOLD analysis project Ga0187827, IMG submission 167969) | Marine microbial and viral communities from oxygen minimum zone, Eastern Pacific Ocean - ETNP2014_SV_150_PacBio MetaG (Illumina Assembly) | ecosystem: Environmental > Aquatic > Marine > Hypoxic... | reverse complement strand
TTTTACACTCTTTTTTAAGTTGAATTTTTAAAATTAATTCTGGTATGACATGTGAAAAACCCATCCTTGGTCCATAAATATTATGAGGTCTTAAAATCAAATATTTACATTTTCTTAGCATAATTATTTTTTCATTTAGAATTTTTGATATAAGATATGAGTCTCGTGCATTAATTTTGTTTGGGAAAAATAAATTTGTACTCTCTTTGTGAGGTAAAATTTTCTTTTGAGTAAATACATGGGGCGCATAAACTTCACTTGTTGAAAAAAAAATTAAATTAGTTTCCTCTTCATTTTTAATAGCCTTAATCAAATTTAAGGTTGAAGATATATTGTTCTGATAAGTATAAATTGGATTTTTTGTTACATTTTTGACACCAACTATTGACGCTAAATGAAAAATATATTTAAAGTTTTCTTTTAGCTTGAAAGGTTTTGTCATATTAATTTTTTTAAATTTAACATTCTTCAATTTACAAAAACTTTTAAAATCTTTATCCATTTTACCTCTAGAGAGGTTATCAAGTAAAAATAATTTGAATTTTTTTTTATGTAAATATTTTGCTAATTTAAATCCAATAAAACCTGCAGCTCCTGTAATTAAAATTTTAGAATCCATGCCTTCCTAAAATAAATAATTTAAATTTTTTCTTTTTCATTGAGTGTATTTGATTTTGGTTTAGTACATTATTCAGGTCAAAATAAATTGGTTTTTTTGAGAAATTACTAAACTTTAGTTTTAAATAGTTTGAATGTTTTACACATAACAGAATAAAATGGAATTTTTTAAAATCTGGTAATTTTTTGCTAAAAATATTTTTTTCATTAATTAATGGATCATGAAGAGTAATAATTGATCCTTTCTTTTTCAATTTTTTGTAAAGATAAATTGTTGGGCTATTTCTTATGTCCCCGACGTCATTTTTATAACTGACACCTAATATTAAAATTTTTTTATTTTTGAATGATTTAATATTTTCTTCCACAAATTCTAATGAAGAATTTGGCATTAAATTGTTGGTTTTTGAGGCTAAATCAATAAATGGAAATGACAGTTTTTTTTTTAAGATTATCGAGGCGGATTTTTTTGCAAAAAGAGCATCTTTTGGAAGACAATATCCACCAACACCCAAACCTGGCATCATTATATTTGAGTGTGTTGGTCTTATTTTAATTGCTTTTATAACATTTAATAAATCTATTTTGAGAAAATTGGCATATTTAACCCATTCGTCAATTAGGGCAATATTGGAAGCTCTGTAAGAATTTTCTAAAATTTTAACAGTTTCGCATTCAGTTATGGATTTCATCTTTGTTAATGGAAATTTTTTATAGTTAATAAAACTTTTTAAAAAAGTCTCAGCTCTTTTTGTTGAAGCCTCATTTATTCCCGAAAAACATCTGTAATTATTAACTATCGAATCATAGTATTTTTTCCCCGGCATTATTCTTTCAAATGAGTAGGCCAAATATATATCACTTAGTTTTAAATTCCTTTTTCGCAGGACTTGTTTTATATGTGGAACTAAAATTTTTTCAAATGTTCCAGGCGGCAATGTAGTTTCAATTATTAAGATAGTTTTTTTTTTAATAATTTTGACAGTATTTTCCATAACTTCAATAATATTTTTAAAGAGTTTATTTTTTTCAAAACTAAAACCAATGCTTATTAATATTATATCCATATTTGTAATTTTCTGAAAATTATCTGTAAAAATGATCTTATTTTTTTTACAAGAATTTATAAATTTATTTTTAAGAGAAAAGTCATTAGATTGAAATGGTAGAACACGTTTAGCAGATTTACCTCTTAAGGTTTTTATTCTATTTATATCTCTATCATAACCATATACGTTAAAAATATATTTACCTTTTTTTATTGCACTTGCTAATGCAATAGCCATTGGTAAACCAACATAACCAACTCCCATTACGCAAATATTCTTTTTCATTTTTTGAAATTAAATCTTATTGTAATCAGGGTCATATGGTATTCTTAAAGCAGCTTAATTTTTTTGTTTAAGGATATATTTAAAAGGTCATTAACCTGAGAAAAGATTAAGTCTATATCTTTTTTAGAAATGAAATTTTTATAGATTACACATCCATTATTCCAAAATTGTTTAAATTTTTTTTTTTTATTCATAATATTTCTACTTTATATTTTTTTAATATTTCAATGCCTTTTTTAAAAGAACTAAAATTTACTATATCATCAGTATCTAAACTTATTTTAAATTCTTCCTCAAGGGCTGATATCAAGCTCATATGACCAATTGAGTCCCATTCTTCTATATCATTATATTTTAATTCTTTAATAACAGTGCCATCTTTTATATTAAGAGCATTTTTAAATAATTCTTTGTATTTTTCTTTTTTTAACATGTTTATAAATTTTTAAATTTTTCTGTAATGGACTTTGAGATATATTCGGGATCCAAATTAAATTTTTTAAGCAAGTATTGGTATTCTCCCCCGTCACCATATGTATCATTAATTCCAAAGAAAACTTGTTTAGGCGAGTTGGACAAACTTGAAAGGCCTTCTGACACTGCACTGCCAAGCCCACCAATAATATTGTGTTCCTCAATAGTTGCAATCATTTTAAATCTTTTAGAACATTCTTTAATTTTATCAATATCAATTGGCTTTATTGTGTGAAAATTAATAACTTCACATGAAATATTTCGGGCACTTAAAATTTCTGAACATTTTAATGCAACACCTACCATCGTGCCCGTAGCAAAGATGGCTACATCATTGCCTTTTTTAAGTGTTATAGATTTACCTATCTCAAAATTATAATCTTTGTGGTAAATTTGTGCGATATTAGAGCTCCCGGACAATCTTATATAAGTAGAGTTTTTGCTTTTATAATTGGTAATTAATGCTTTTGCTAATTCTCCTGTATCTGCAGGAGAAATAATATTTAAATTTGGAATAGACCTTAAAACTCCAATATCCTCTATACAGCAGTGGGTAAAACCTAAAGTTCCTAAAACTAAACCACTAGCTAAACCAACCATACAAACTTTTTGTTTCATGTAACCCAAATTAACTTTTATTTGTTCACAACATCTCATTGTCTGAAATGGTGCAAAAGTTGTAGTTAATACATTAAAACCCTCACTAGATAGACCAGCAGCAATTCCCAATAAATTTTGTTCAGCAATTCCAACATCTAAATATTTAGAAGGGTACTGTTTCTTAAATCTATCCAACCCAGCCGAAGTTGATACATCGCCTGTTAAGACAATCATTTCTTTATCATTTTTTGCAAGTTCTAGAGCCATTAATCCAAATGCCGCTCTCATTCCAAGTTTGGGCCAAATTTTTAAATTTTTTTCATTTATAAATTCACTATTCATTTTTTAATTCCAACAAAGCTTCATCATATTGTTTTTTTGACATGATTTTATGATGCCAATCATTATTATTTTCTGCAAAACTAAAACCTTTACCCTTTATTGTTTGTGCCAAAACTAATTTTGGTTTATTTGTTTTTTTCTTAAGTGTTTCTAATAGCGCTTCAACATTGTGACCATCAACTTTATTTACTTCCCATCCAAAACTGCTCCACTTTTCTGCAAGATCATTAGTTGACATTATTTCTATATTACTTCCAGTTTGTTGAAGTTTATTATTATCTAGAATTGCAATTAAGTTATTGAGTTTAAAGTGAGAGGCTGACATGGCAGCTTCCCATACAGATCCTTCATTACACTCACCATCACCCAACAACACATAAACATTATTTTTTAAACCTCTTTTTTTTGAAGCTATAGCTACACCAATGCCCAAAGAAAGCCCCATACCTAAACTACCATTTGAGAATTCAATACCTTTTTGTTTATTAATTACAGGATGTCCTAATAAAAAACTGCCATTTTTTTCAAAAAGATTTAGTTCCTCTCTTTTTATAAAATTATACTCACATAAAACTGAATAAAATCCCAAACATGCATGACCTTTGCTTAAAATGAAACGATCTCTTTCTACCCAAAGCGGCTCTTTTACGTTAAAATTTAGAATGCTATGATAAAGAGTTGCTAAAATTTCCACAGTTGATAACGAACCACCGAAATGAGAACTACTGGCGCCAGCTATCAAGGACATATCCAATATGTTTTTTCTAATTTTTTTTGTCAGTTGTTTTATTTTTTTTATCTCTTTTTGATTATCCATTTTTGCCTTAATACCCTCCAGTAACATATATTACTTCTCCATTAACATAACTTGATAAATCAGAGGCAAGAAAAAGCGCAACATTTGAAATTTCACTTGGGGCAGCTGGTCTTTTTAAAGGTATTTTTTTAATAGCTTCATCAATAATTTTTTTTGAGATATTTTCATCCATCATATTTGTTTCGGTGAGCCCAGGAGCAATTGCATTTGTTCTTATATTATATGGCCCAAGTTCTTTTGAAAGGACTTTAGTGAAAGAAATTATAGCTGCTTTACTTGAAGAGTAAGCTGATCTTCCAATGTCGCATTCAGTAGCCGCATTAGAAGAAATATTAATTATCGAGCCTTTTTTATTTTTAATCATCTTTTTAATTATTTTTTGCGTTAATAATAAATGTGAAAAAAAGTTTATATCAAACACCTCTTTTATTTTTTTTATTGAAGTCATTTGAAAAAGAGCAACGTGATTTATGCCTGCGTTATTAACTAAAACATCTATATTTAAATTTAGTTCTAAAATTTTATTTGCATTTTCTTCCACCTGACCCATATCTTTAAGGTCAAAACAGAAGCCTTTAATTTGGTTATTGTACTTTTTCGAAATTTTATCTAAATTATCTTGAAAATTTGGCTCGTTTTTTCTTGAGCATGCAATGATATTTGCGCCATTTTCTGAGAATTTTTCAAGAATAGAATATCCAATTCCTCGATTTGAACCTGTTATTACGACCGTTTTATTTTTTAACATTTTAATGTTTTTGTTGAAAAACTAAACAATAAGTTATATCGTTCAATATTTGAACAGTAAAGAGCTAATTGGTCAATATTTGTTAGTAAAAGATAATGAATTTGTTAGTAAAAGATAATGAATAACGTGATTGTAATTGCAGAAGCAGGCCCTAATCATAATGGGAAAATCAGGCTAGCTTATAAGTTGGTTGATATTGCAAAAAAATGCGGTGCAAATTTTGTAAAATTTCAAACTTCCGTTCCTGAAAACCATATTTCCAAGTTTGCAAAAAAAGCTGTCTATCAGTTGAAAAATACAAGTAGGAATAAAAGCCAACTAGAGATGTCAAAAAAAATGACGCTTAGTTTTAATGATTTTAAATTGCTTAATAAGTATTGTAAGAGAAAAAAAATAAATTTTCTTTCCACTCCATTTGATCAGGAGTCAATAGATTTCTTAAAAAAATTTAAAATGAAATATTACAAAATACCTTCAGGAGAAATAACGAATTTGCCTTATCTGATCAAAATAGCCAAGCTTAGAAAAAAAATTTTACTTTCTACAGGGATGTCAAATATTAACGAGATATCGAAAGCAATAAATATTTTAAATTTAAATGGAACGCCAAAAAAAAATATAACTGTTCTTCAATGTAATACAGAATATCCAACACCTTTAAAAGATGTAAACTTGAAAGCTATGAAAATGATGAAAAAAAGATTTGGAGTTAATGTAGGATATTCCGATCACACTTTGGGTATAGAAGCATCTTTAGCTGCTGTCGCACTTGGGGCCAAAGTTATAGAAAAACATTTTACTTTAAATAAAAACTTACCTGGACCAGATCACAAAGCAAGTATTACTGAAAAAGAGTTAAAAAACTTAGTAACAGGAATTAGAAAGATCGAACTAGCTTTAGGAAAAGATAAAAAATATCCTACTGAAAGTGAGAAAAAAAATTTATTTATTGCAAGAAATTCAATAGTAGCATCCAAAGATATAAAAAAGGGTCAAAAATTTACGAAAGAAAATCTTGCTATAAAGAGACCTGGATATGGGATTTCCCCGATGAAATATTTTAAAATTTTAGGAAAAAAGGCTAAAAAAAATTTTATTCCAGATGAGTTAGTTAAGATATGAAAAAGATTTGTTTCGTAACATCGTCAAGAGCAGATTATGGCACTATAAAAATTTTGTTAGAAGAAATTGTAAAAAATAAAAAAATCAAATCTCAAATTATAATCACAGGAAGTCATTCAAGTAAAATATTTGGGAGTGATAAGGAAATTAAAAGAGATAAACGATTTATAATTAGAAATGTTAGGATAAAATCAAAAAATATTAATCCTCATTCAGTTCTTAACTCTTTTTCAGAAGCGACTAAAAAAATAGGCTCTACACTAAAATCGCTAAAACCCGATGCACTCGTGGTATTTGGTGATAGATATGAAATGTTAGCAAGTACAATTGCTGCTTACATCCTGAGAATAAATATTGTTCATATTGCAGGAGGTGAGAAGACAGCAGGATCTTTAGATGAAGGATTTAGGCATTCAATATCAAAACTATCAAATTTACACTTTCCAGTCTCAAGGGTATATAGAAAAAGACTAATCCAACTTGGAGAAAATCCTAAAACGGTATTTAATTTTGGCAGTTTAAATTTGGAAAAAATAAAGAAAAATAATTATTTAAACAAAGATATTATCCGTAAAAAAGTAAATATAAAATTTTTCAACAAAAATATTTTAGTAACTTATCATCCCGATACTATAGATAGTGAAAAAAGTTTAGAAAACTTAAAAATTGTTTTAAATTCGTTAAAAGAACTTAAAAATATCAATTTTATAATAACCTCTCCAAATGCCGATTCACAGGGAGTGATCTTTATAAAATATATTAAAAAATATATTAAAAAACATAAATTGAATAATTTTTCTTTCCATAAATCTTTAGGAAGTCAAAATTATCTATCTTTATTAAAATATGTAGATGGAGTTGTAGGTAATTCATCTAGCGGCATATCCGAAGTGCCTTTTTTTGGGATAGGCACAGTAAACATAGGGGATAGACAAGAGGGAAGAATTACTACACCAAGTATTATAAATTGCCATTTGTCTAAAAAAAAAATAGTTTATTCAGTCAAAAAATTATTTAGCATTAAATTTAATAAAAAAATTAAAAAACATTATAGGATGTATGGCGATGGAAAATCTGCCAAAAAAATAGCTAAAAAAATTGCTAATTTTGAATACAAAAAGTATAGAAAAAAAATTTTTTACGATCTTAATTTTTTTTAATATTTGAAATAATTTGTCGTGGGTAGTTCACTACAGAAGAGTTATTTTTAACGTCTTTTATTACTAAGCTGCCCATTCCTATTTTACAATTTGAGCCAATTTTTATGTTTGGGTGTATTAAAGCACCTGATCTAATGAGAGTTTCTTTTTTAATGATGCAGTTACCTCCTAATGAGACCGAAGGCATAATTGTTGTGTAGTCACCAAGACTTAAATTATGACCGATATCACAAAAATTACTTATTAAACAATAATTTTTAATTTTAACATCATAACTTATGTGGACATTCCCGAAAATAATATTGCCAATTCCTAATTTTATAGATCCAGGAACAATAATCGATGGATGAATTAAATTTGGAATTTTATAATTATTTTTTAGAATTTCTTGGTTATAAATTTTTTTTCTTGTAGCAGGATCCATTATCCCACAAATTGCATAAATGTTCTCTTTATAAGGTTTATTTATTTTGTGATAAACTTTTTTTTTATCAATAAATTTTCCTCTTTTTTTTAAATCAATATCTACATAACCAATGACTTCCCATTGGTTTTTTTTCATATTGATTTCTTGAATTAACTTAAATAATTCTCTACCAGCTGAGCCTGCAGTAAAAATGAGTATTTTTTTTTTCATTTCTAATTAGATAGTCCTAACTATTTTATTTCGTCTTTAGAAAAAATATCTTTTGCTAATGCCGGTCTAAAAATACTTTGTTTTTCTTTTGTCATGAATTTAGAGATAAATTTCTTGTCTTCTCCAGCTAAACAAAGATCACTATGCTCTCTAAAATATTTTATTCTAAAACCAAAATCGACAATTTCTTTTAAAGGTTGTTCAAGAATGTTGCCAATTTTAATGTGTACGTAAGGACAAACAAGAACATCACCCAAAGGAGTTATGTAAAGTCTGTTAACTGTTGTACAGCCTAAAATTTTTTCGTTATTTTTATCAAAAGGATTCCATAGATTCCGTACTAAATTGCCATATTTTTTTCTTAAATTTTGAATATGTTTTCTGTCCTTGTCATCACAAATTATTTCTTCCATTTTTTGCCACATGCCTGCAGGCACAGCTACGTTCAATAGTGTTTTATATTTTTGTTTTTTTGAATATTTTAATAATTCCTCAAAATCTGAGTTGAAGGCGTTATAACGACCAACTGTAATATTTAGATAGGGATCCATTCCAGTTTCTTGTACATGTTTGAGACCTTCAATTGCTCTTTTCCAAGATTCTTTTCTTCCTCTAATCTCATCATGAGTTTTTTCATCCATACTATCAATACTTACAGAGACTCTGCTTACCTGATATTTAGCAAGTTTTTGAGCTATTTTTTTATCTAAGTAATAGCCATTTGTTGTAAGGTATAAATAAAATCTTTCAGGTTTTATGGCTTCAAGCGTTTCAAACAATAGATCAGGACGCAAAAGTAATTCACCGCCTTGTAAATCAAATTCAAAATACCCCAATTCATCTGCTTGATCTGCTAAATTTCCAATAGTTTTCGGTGTTAAATATTCTTTTACATGGTCGCCTTTGGGCGAATTTGTAAAACAATATTTACATCTCAAATTACATGCATTATTTAAATTTAAATCTATTCCTCTTGTTTTAGTTCCAACTTTTCCATCGTTATTATTTACGTAAACGTAAAAATCCCTTAACTTTTTAACTAATCTTGGTTTTTTTAGTAGTGGAGAATTTATAGGCATTTATCTATTAACCTTATAGTAATTTATGATATGTGGCAGTACAACGGTGAATTCCGCAATACAAACTGTTTGATTATCAATTATTCCTTTTGCGCTGCAGTCTGCAATTCCTCTTTTAAAGGTATTTATTTTAGTTTTAAGATAAAGTGTACTATTTGGGACTACCTTTTTTTTGAACTGCAACTTTTTTGCTGAAGTTAAATATACTAATTTACCCTTGTTCTTTGGCAAGGTAAGCAAAGCCATGGCGGCCATTTGAACCATTGCTTCCGTTTGTAGCATTGCAGGCATATTAGGATCTTCAGGCCAATGAACTTTAAAAAACCACTCATCTTTACTTAAAATTTTGTATCCATCGGCCGAAACTCCTGGCATAACTTTTTCCACACGATCTATCATCAGATATGGATCTCTGTTTTGTTGATACTCTAAAATATCTTTTTTACTTAATTCCATATTACAAAGTGACTATTCTAGATAAAATTCTTATAGTGTCGTATCCGTCCCAGTTGACATCAAAATTTAAACCATCTCCAATTTTTACAATTCTGTCTGCACCAAGTAAGTTGTTTTTTGTCAATAAAGATTTAAAATTTTTTTCATCAAAGCCAAAATAAGTAATGGTTTGACATTTTTTATTTACATATTTTGCTAAAAAATTTAAATTTTTAAGATTTTTTTGAAAAAAGGTTCCATTAACGCCCCTAATGTTTTCAATGTTTAAGTGGTCTTTTTTGACATCTAATACATACAATCTGTTTTTATACATTTTAACTTTTTTAAAAATAGGTTTATCAATCACATTCTCAACTAAATTGGAAAATTTATCCATTACATGAATTTCGTCAAACCTGAATTTTTCCTTGGCAATTAAACTTAGTTTTTTCCAAAAATAATCTTTAATTTTTTTGTCCATTGACCCAACCCAAAAAACAAAATGAGGGGAATTACAAGCCATTTGATTCATAGTATATGAATCATAAAAAAATTTTTTAATAATTATATTCAATTTTTCTTTTTTAATATTTTTTAATTTATTGGAATTTAATACTGATAGTGAGTATCTATCAGAAAAACAAAGATCTATACATCTTTCAGGAGTCCATATTTTTTTTATTTGATTAATAGTTTCATCTCCTCCCCATATTATACGAGCATCGGAACTAGATGAAACAATTTTTGTTTTTTCAGGATCTGCTCTATGATCGTATTCAATAAAAAAATTTGATTTTTTTAGACATAAATATTTTTTCTTTAAAAATACTTTATTGAGCGATTTAATGATTATTTTCTTTTCAACAAAGTCCTTTGATGGGACCTTAACAATATTAGAATTTCCACTCAATAAACCTAAGAAGAAAGAGTAAATAAAGTTTACAGGAACATTATTTGGACAGATATGGAAAACTAATCCTCTTCCAAGTCTAAATTCATGATCATGAAAGCTATCTTTAATTTTTTTAATGTTATTTTTGGAACACCAAAGCATTAAATAGACTAGATTCGGGTATTTGTAACTAACTTTATCTTTTTTGATTTCTTGAGAGAAATCTTTTAAAAAGTTAAGAACTTTTAGGTTAAATGGTTTATTAACATTTATTTTTAAATTTTTAATGAATTTCAATTTAGCTTGTATCACTACATCCCCTTATTTCAGCCTCTTTAGCTCTTCCATGAACTAAAAAATGTTTTCCATTTAAATTACACTTGCATCTTCCATCATAAATTTCACCAATATCCTCCGTGATTAAATTGTGACCTGGATAACTAGTGGGCAAAATAGACAACAGTTGAATTAGACCTTTACTTCCATTGGGAAGTAATTCGAAATTCTTATTTCTAATTAAAATATCTGAAAAAACTGATGTTACAAAATATCCATTCTCACATTCTAAGAAAATAGAGCCTGTTTGTTCAACCAAACCATAATAGTTATGAATTTTTTTTATTCCCAGTTTCTTTGTAATTTTAGATTTAAAAACATTGTTACTTATTTTAAATTTTTCTAATTTTTTCCAACCCCCTCCGTGTATTAATATTCCATTTTTTAAATTATAATTTTTATCTGAAATTTTTCTTAAAAGATATTCATATATGTTATAAGTAAATCCAAAAATTAAAAAATTTTCATTTGAAATTTCTTTTAAAAATTTATCTAAAGTTTCGTGATCAATTTGATTTTTTTCATTAATTAAAAAGTATTGTTTTTTTGCGAATATCGAAAAACCATATATTGCAGCTGTACTTGCTGAAAATTTTGATCTTGCATTATAAGATGGATTTTTATCTATAACCAACATAGGCATTCGTTTTTTACCAAAATGTGACGAAAGTATTTTTGACAAAACTTTGATTTGATTATTTGAATTTTTTTTATCTAAATAAATTTTGGATCTTTCTTTTGCAGAAGTTCCTGATGACAGGAGTGTTTTAAAAATATCTTTATCATTAATGCTTTTTAATTCTTTGTTTTTGAAGATTCTTGCAGGCAAAAAGGGCAGATCGGATATTTCTTTAATATTTTTTATATCAAAGTTTAAAATTTTAAAAAAATTTCTATAATCTTTACAATTTTTTATATGATGTTTGGTTAGCCCTTTTAAGGTATTTTTAAAAAACTTTCTATGATTTTCGTTTAAAGTATCAAAAATCTTTTCTTTATTAAAATATTTTTCAATGTCGATCATAATTTTTAAGTTTCAGTAAATCTATTTTTCCCCTGCTGTTTAATGGAAATTTATCAATCTTAATTACTTCGAAATAATTTTTATTTAACTGAATATCAGAGCACAAATTATTTAATGTGTCCTCAGTTGTTGTTTGATTTTTTGTAAATACTTTTATTTTGTTATTATTTTGTAAAAATTCGCATTCAATACCTTTTCTTCTCGCGATCTTATTAAGTTCTTCAAGATCAATTCTATTGCCTGCTACTTTCACAATTCTATCTTTTCTTCCAACGACGTAATAGTATCCTTCACGATCTTTTTTTGCTAAATCACCAGTTTTCAAAATTGTAATTTTTCTTTTGGATTTTTGTAAGTCTTTTTGACCAAGGGTGTATCCCATAAAAACATTATTTCCTTTATAACTTAGTTCTCCGACTCCACTTTTTTTATTTTTGTTTATTAAAAAAATTTTACCTCCCGGTATTACTTTTCCTATGCTTCCAATTTTAGTTTTTGCTTTTTTAAATGGCAGATAACTAATTCTTGGAGAGGCTTCTGTTTGACCATACATTTGTATAAATTTAATCATTTTTTTTTCGCAGAGATTTATAAAATATTTTATTATTTCTTTTTTTAAAGCACCGCCTGCTTGGGTAAGGTATTTTAGGTGTGGCAGTTTAAAATTATGAAATTTTAATTTTTTTAACATTTCATAATGGTAAGGAACAGCGCCAAAGCTTGTAATTTTATATCTATTGATTTTTTTCCAAAACTCTTTTTCAAAAAAAGACTTAGCATTCATTACAATTTTAGCGCCAGAGAAAAAATGAGAATTTATAATTGAAAGGCCATAGCTATAACTAGGGGGCATTGTGGTTATGGTTTTATGATTCTTTTTAATCTTTAAATATTTGCTTATATTTTTTGCATTATCAAAAATATTTAAATAGCTTAATTTTACAAACTTGGGCGATCCAGTACTTCCAGAAGTTGGTAATAAAATAGCTAAATTTTCATCTATATTTATTTTTTTTTTAAAAAATTCATAAACAAGATAGTTTCCTAATTTTGATTTAAGTTTCAGACCTGTAATTTTTATTTTTCTTTTCTTGTTTATTAAAATATAATTAGGTCTGTAAGCGATTACAATTTCCTTTAGATTAGTATCGCTTGAGTTAAGATCTATTAACATTTGTGCTACCTTTTTTTTAAGAAAATAAAAATAAATTTCTATAAAAGATGTACAATTTTCTGCCAGTATTAAAGCAAAGGATCGTGATTTTATAAAATCTAGTTTTTTTGACGCTTTAGATAAAATATTTTTATATTTTATGCTTTTGTTATTTTCGTCTATTAAAAACGTATTTAATGCAAAATTTGAAATTTTCTTATCAATTATATTAATCATCAAAAATAATGTTTAGTGTTCATTTATTGAACATTATGTCAATATATGATAGTTGTAAAGTATAATCAGTTAATAAAAAAAATGAAAAAACTAATAATTATTTCTTCCTTAAATTTCGATAATTATCTTTTTAAAAGATATCAGATTGAAAATTATATTAAAAAAGAAAATTTAAATGTAGAGTGTTGGAGATTAAAATTTCTAGATAAAAAGATAAAAGATAAAAATAACAAACTTTTTCAATTATCGCTCAAAGAAGAAAGTTTAAAAAAAAATATTGTTAGAATTTTTAGCTATAATGAACTAATTAAATATCTTAGAAAAAATAAAAATAATTTTTTTGTTTATGATCTTAATTTTTTTCAAAGAAATATTTTAGTTCTTATTTTGTTTAAAATATATGGAGCAAAATTTATTTTTCATAATGGTACCACAAATATTCCTATAATTAAATTTAATTTAAGTGATTATAAAAAAATTTTTTTTGGAAATACATATTCCAGTTCTAGCAACTCATTAATTTTTGATACTTTAAATTTTTTAAATAATTTTGTTAAATCAAAATTTAGGAAAGTTTTAGCACCGAAATTAGATATTTTTTTTTCAAATGGGCTCACAGAAAAAATAATATCTAAGTCAATATCAAAAAAAAATATAGATCTACATCCGTATGATTACGATAGTTATATCATGGAAAAAAACTCAATCAAAAAAAGAATCATCGATAAGGAATATATATTACTTTTAGATCAGGGTTATCCAGTTCCTTATGATAATCTATTTAGCAAGGAGCGACCACTAACAACTGAATTAAATTACAAAAAAAACATTGTAAAATTGTTAAGATCCTTCCAACTTAAATTTCCACAAAAAAAAATAGTAGTCGCCCTTCATCCTAAATCCTCTAGACAAGATTTTTATGGTTTTGAAAGTTTTGAATATATGA
>Ga0187827_10006092_pt1 | contig 13954 bp, 4 predicted proteins | sample ETNtaG_39_FD_167969 | JGI IMG/M metagenome (GOLD analysis project Ga0187827, IMG submission 167969) | Marine microbial and viral communities from oxygen minimum zone, Eastern Pacific Ocean - ETNP2014_SV_150_PacBio MetaG (Illumina Assembly) | ecosystem: Environmental > Aquatic > Marine > Hypoxic... | reverse complement strand
AACCTCTTAATGGATATTTAGACGAAGTAAGATTGACTAATACAGCACTCTCTACAACAGACTTTGATGTTCCAGCTAGTGCGTATGGTACATCAACGGCTGATGTTAATATAAGGGTTGGTGGTATCTTGCCCTTATCTGGGATCAGCTTTACAGTTTCAAATGCCAATACATCTACAGGATCATTAAGTATTTATTATTGGAGTTCTACTAATGAATGGACAACGGTTACCAACCTTACTGATAATACAGCTTCTGGTGGTATTCCCCTGGCTCAATCAGGAACCATTACATTTGATTCAACGGAAGATATTGCCAGGCAGAAAATTATAGATGGTGTTTTGGGGTATTGGTATAAAATAGAAATAACAGATGCTGATGCTGCTACTGCTTTATCTAATGTAAAAGTGATTGAACCATTCCAGAAGTTAAGAGATTTTTGGGACGGTCAATTTAGATCGGCAGGTTCTTTTCAGTTATATGAAAACGGTATATATAAAGACAATACAACAAACATATTTATGGATGACTATGTATATGATGATGTTTCTGGTGGTGATGAATCATCTTATGCAATTATGAATGGTCTTACATCTACTGAATATGTATTATGTGGGTTTGTGGAAAGGCAACAGGGCCTTCATTGTAAGTTAATACCTAACCATACTAATACTACAGCAAGTACAATTATTACTATTTCATATTGGGATGGGTCTGACTGGATTTCAGTGGGAACAGTTAATGATGGTACATCTACCGAGTCTGTATCATTTACCAAATCAGGATATATAACATGGAATCCTGTCGCAGAAAATACAGAGTTTAGAAAAGAGATAAATAAAGAAGACCCTCTATATTATTATAAACTATCATGGAGTCAGGCTTTTACTGGAGATGTATTACTCCATCACTTCTCAGGGATACCAGTACAGAAGCCACTTGGAAATTATATATTCCCTTTATATGCACAGGGAAGGACATTCTTATTTGGGGATAATGCTGATAGGAAGAATAGGTGTATAGCCTCTTCTCTTGGAACACTTAATAGTTTTGTTGGTACAGGTTCAGGTGACGGGCTTATATTTGGAGATAACACTGCAGTTGTTGCGGCTGCCGAGATATATGTTAATTCTGCTTCTGTAGGGTCAACAACTTATATATTAGTAGCAAAAGCAGGTGCTATGTTTGTGATAAAGGGTGGGGGTCCAGAAGATTGGGTTATTACACAGGTGGATAGTACTGTAGGATGTTCCGCTCCATATACATTTAAGGCAAGCCCTGTAGGGCTGGAGTTTTCCCCCCTACAATCACAGCAGGTTATAGTATGGCAATCATCAAATTCTATAATGATGTACGATTCTAATTCTATATACCCTATCTCTGCTTCTATCAGTAATTACTTTGACCAGACAAAATCAGAATCTATAAATCTTAGTAAAGTGGCAAATAGCTATGGTTTCTGGGATAATACAAGTGGTAATTATGAATACCACTGGTTGTTTGCATCTGGCTCTTCCACTACACTTGACAAGGAACTGGTGTTTGATTTAAGAAGGCAGAAGTGGTATGAGATTGATAGGGGTAGTGGTAACAGGTTACAATGCGGAGCTGATGTTTCTGACGCTAACGGTGCTCATTATAGTTATGCCGCAACTGATTCTGGATACCTACAGAGATTGGAAAATGGAACTGCATTTACAGGAGATGGTGGTGCTATAACATATGAGTTTGAACTTGGAGACTTACCTCCCACTGGTGGTTTAAATGTTGAAACAATATTAAGATATATAAGACTGATTATGGTGGCCAAGGGAACAACCTCCAGTTCGGTTACAGTAACTCACTATGGTGATATGAACCAGACAGGAAAAACAATTACCCTTTCTCCTTCCAAGTCAGGGTATGACGTAACAATGCCAGCTCGTAGTGTGTCTGGCTCTACATGGGGAAGCCATGTATTTCACAGGTTAAAGTTTACAATCAGTACTGATGATGAGACGATAGGATTTGAACCGTTATGGATCAGCGGTCTTTATGAATTAAGTAGATTAAGGTTAAAGGATTAAAGGGGGATATAATAAATGGCAGGACTAGGTTTACAGGAAGAATATAAATCTGGAATGACAGGGGGGTTAGCTCCACAGGCTGAACAGCAACTTGCACAGACTGCTGCCAGGCAGCGGTTTGCAGGCAATCCTAATTTTGGAGAGACTGCAAGAAACAAACAACTCCAAACAATGCTTGCGGCTCAATACGGAGAGCATTCCAAGAGAGCTTTCCAGCAAAAGGAATTAGCACATAGAAAAGAACTGGCAACAGAAGCCCAGAGGCAGTTTGATGCACAGCTTAGTCAACAGCAACAAATGCATGAGTCACAGTTGGCTGCAGAGTATAACAGAGATAAAAGAGGTGGTAGTGTTTTAGGTTCTATGTTTGGTAAATAATGAAAGAGCTTAATGTAGTTAAAATACCATATGAAGAGTTCTGCGGTAACCTCCATCTTAAAGATACAGATGAACCTGACTTTATATATACATGTGATTTAGATGATGAATATATAGGGTTTATGATTGCGTATAAACATAACAAAGAGTGTATATATCTTCAGTATGCGGCATTTGATGAAAAGTTCAGGGGTTATTATGCACCAATATTGTTTAACAGGATTGTAGATAAGTTACTCGATGAATATAAAGGCATCATATGCAGGATAGATAATACAAACATTAAGGCTATTAAGGTAGCCCTTAATGCAGGGTTTTTGATAATAGGAATCAGATTTGACGGAGCTTTATTTGTTGAATTAATGAAAGTTAGAGAGGAGAAATAAAATGCCAAGATTGATAGATACAGACAAGGACCTTGGCCTGCTGGCAGCAGCAGCATTTAAGGGTTACGCTGGTTATAAGGGGTATGGTCTAGATGATGAAGAAGAAGTATCAACAGGGAAGAAGATAGGTAGGGGTCTTAGTGCGTCTACGCAGCCTTATGGGGACTTTTTAACAGAAGAGCGGACTGCTGAATCAACTAAAAGTAAAATGAGGCTTGATGCTGCTAATGCAAGGAAAATAGAAATAGAGAATGAAAATATGACTAAGCCTTATAAATATAAGGAGTTAATAGCAATTTTTGATCCGAGCGGTGTAACGGGCGATGAGGTGGGGAGATTATTAAATGACCGTGGCCTTGACCTAGACGGAAGCGGTACAATTAATGAGACGGAGTTTCAAGAAGGGTTTAGAAAAGGCGACATCTCTTGGAAAGAAATTAATCCAATTCTCACCAAGGCTTATCAGCGTACAGCTGAATCTATTAAACAACTAAAAAAAGATTTAAGTGCCAGGGTGGATAATATGGCGGCAAAATCAGGCGATGGTAGTACTGGTGCAAAGTATAATATAGAAAGTCTTAATAGACCTGAAATTGCAGCGTTGTATCCAAAGGAAAAAAAGGTGTATGACCAGTTAAAGGCCACGGAAGCTCTGTTAGAAAGTCAGGCGAAAGAAGTAGAAAAGGTAAGGCGTATATCTATTGAGGATGAACAATGGACAAAGGCAGATTATGAAGGATTGAATATCAAGAATAGAATGGAAACTATTAGTAATGCACATCCAGATATGGATACTAGGGATGTTTTAGAATTAGCTGTTATGGATAATGGTGGAAGAGATTTAAAGCTTGGCTTATATAGAGCCCATGGAATTTCGTTTGACCGAAATACGGCAACTAAAGCTGAAGCGGAAAATATATCTACCAGAGCTATTGAGGCTGCCCTTCTTATAATGGGATATACCGAAAAGGTAGCAATTCAAATTGCTCCAGGTATGAAGGAAAGTATAATGGTTCAAGCCGACATAAATGATAAGGAAGCAATAAGACAGCTTGGAATTAAGGCACAAGGAATTACCCACGATGGTGGTGCATCAAGAGAACTGGGTACTCCTAAAAATGTCGGGGAAGAGTTAGGTACTAATTTAGAGGATTTGTGGGATAAGATGACACCAAAAGAACGGGCTCTGTGGAAGCAATATGGCTATGGTGGTTAAATAATTATTAAGGATTAATTATGGCAACTTATAATATGAAGTACGGTGGTGCTACAGGTAATACAATAACAATCAAAGATTTTATTGAGTTAGCAAGGGATACTAATTCCATAGGCATATTATCACGGAAGAACAAGAAGCTGTATGATGAGGCTGTAAAAAAGGGCCTGCTTCAGAAAAATGCCCAGCCTAGAAGTATTACATTAAGTCAGGCAGAACGGGCCAAAACCGATGAGCCAACAATTCCTTTACCAGAATCCGCTGGCTATAAGTTTGATAAACTGTCCCGTGATGAAGAAACGGGCAAGATGACAATGGGCCCCCGCCATCCTGATTTTATTAAATCTCTTGAGGCTGATAGACGGGCAGGCTTGGGTACATATATGTCTACGGATAAAGAGGGAGGTTTATATTCCTTAAAGCCATCATCCCTACGTTCAGATTACACAAAGAAATCTACAACTGGATACATTGGTAAACATAAGATGACCGATGGTAGCGGCAGGATGGTTACAGATTTAGCTGTCACGGGCAAGCTTCTACATAAAGGTGAACTCGTTTCATATCCATTACTTGTTCCTACCTTAACACCAGACGAGCTCAAGGAAGTTCTTAAAGGCAACATACCTCCATCAGCAGGAGAGAAAGCACTTGCCCATGCCAGGGGAAGAATTGAACGTGGACTGGATCCGTTTCATGCAAAACGACTTACACAATACATGCCCCTTGGTCTTACGGGAGCAGTACTGAACTCTAGCAGTAATGAGGGGATTCTTAGTGCCATCGGTTATGGATTTGCACAAGGTCTAACCACAGAGATTCCTGCATTATTTGGTAAGGCTTTGGAGTTTGCAACACCCACTTTCCTTAAAAATAAAGGTATTAACCCAGGTAAAGTAATAGCTGACTATGCTGATGAGAAAGCTGTTGAGTGGTATGGCGAGCATCAATATGAGGGGCTCGCTAAAATAATACACGAAGGAACTAAGATGTTTGCTCCTAGTATATTTCCACCTATTGCAGGGTTTACAGCAGGAAGACTTCTTCTTAAATTGGCTGCCGTTTCTTCGTTTGTTGGTGCTGCCAGAACCGCTAATACTTCTGGTAGGTTGTTAAAATATATGAGATTCAGCCATAAAGGGTTTAAGGGTTATCCAAAGTCAAAGGCGTTTAAATTATTAAAAACTTCTGGGGAAATAAAAGACGCTACGGCTGCATTACGTTCTGTGGATAGAGCACTTCTTTTATATGCGTCAACAGCAACCGCTGCAATGTTCGGAGCATCACAGGGACAGAGAACAGAAGATGAAATATATAAAAGAATTAATGAGCTGGAGGCCCAAGGCGAGTATGCAGAAGCTGAAAAGGTAAGGCGTACATTATGGTATGCACCTTATTCTACTGCTATTATTGAAGCTACTGGTGAATTAATCGGAACCAGATATCTTGCCAAGTTGTTTAAGGTGGATATTAATGATATATTAAAAGGAGGAGGCTCGTTAAAGTTCGTCCAAAACTGGTTCAAAAACCTCCTTAAAACAATGGGAGTCGAAGTAGGTACGGAAGTGGGTCAGGCAGGAAGCCAGGCTGCAGTAGAAAAGTATAGTGATATAAGACCAGCTGCAAATGTGTTGTATGAAATGATAGAGGTGGTTGGCCCTACCATATGGATGACATTGATGACGGCAGGCTTAGGTGTTCATGGTCAAATGCGTGAAGTTCGTGATAAAACCTTATCAAGAGAACAAGCTAAAATTGACATGCATAACTTTCAAGAATCCATAAACCCTCATACGTTTAACACATCCAAGGCTCGTACGCTAATACCACGGGGCACAGAAAAGGGAGATAATAATAGTATAACACAGATCTTTCATGACCCTGGAACTGGAAATGATATTCGCCTTAATACATTCAGCGAAAAGGATGGTATAAAAAAGGCAAGGGCAAGAATTAAGAAGTTAAAAAATATGATAGCATTTTCTACTACTGGTACATATTCAACCCCAGGCGGTAGAAATAAAGCCAGAGCAGATATAGATAATTTAGAAAGTTATGTGAAGGGAGTCGAGGCTCATCTGGGAGGTTTAACTTATGAGTTAATGGATGACAACACGTATGATATAATACGTACAATAAAGACACCAGAAGAAGATATGAACGAGTTGGGAACTGATGAGGATGTTGGTATAGAACTTGCCCGAATTTCTATACTGGAAGCTTCAATTAAAAACGATCAAAATTATATAAACAGGACGGAGAAGGAACTAAAAGGTGGTATATTCCGAAGGGGAAGGGAGGATAAAGGATATAGGGTAAAAATTGATAAAGCTAAAAAAAATATAGATGAAGTAACCAAGGAACTTGAGGAAGCCCGTGGAAGATTAGAAGAGGCCAGGCACCGTGAAGGGCCAAATGATAAGACCAGGTCTAGTACTAAAAAGCGAAGCTTAGTTGATAGATTTCTGCATAGAAATAATAAACCCAGGGTGCTTATAGCTACTGGACTAAAAACAAAGGAAGATGTTAAAGAGCATATGTCTAAATATAGAGCTGCCGCTGTAGAATATTATAATAGACAGGTGGGGCGGTCAAGGGTTGCAAAAACCGATGCCCAGGTCGAAGCCCTGTTTAAGCAGACCAGGGCTGGTACTTACCTGTTTAAACGCCTGGGGATGCTAGGGAGTGAAGCGGTAGAAATCAAGTCCTATATAAAGAGAAGAATAAAAAAGTGGGAAGGTGTAATAAAGGCAGCGGAGGAGACGTTAAAAGCCACACAGGTAAAGAGAGCTGAAGCGGCTGGGTTGAAAGCGTCAATAAAAAAACACCGAACATTAATTAGGCGGTGGGGTATCTTCTTAAAGAAGATTGAAGCATATATAAAACATATTGATACGGCAATAGCGAAGGCAAGAGAAAAAAAGGTGGGGGCACCAGATGATAAAGATAAAGAGGTGCAGGTGACTGAGGGTGATCAACAGGAACTGAATGACGATGCGAAAAACTCGTTATTCGGAGATAATAAGCCAGAGGGTAAGATTTCTAGTGACCCTAAGCACCCACATAGAGGTTGGGGCTGGAAGAAAAACTCCTATGCCAGTAATTTCCAGATGCTTAATATTCTTCCCAGTGGAATGTTAGCTACTATGATTAGCGAATTAGACCAATCAGTAGAAAATAACGTATTAACCAAAGCCGAAAGAGAAAACGGTGATGCATACAATAGACTAGTCTTTAAAGTATTAGGTATGCCTGATAATGATGTTGACCAGAGAATTATAGGGGATTATGGAAGCGATAACGTAGGTGAGGCCTATAAACTTAGGGCACTAGACAAGAAGTACCGAGATGAATTATTAGAGAAGGTTAGAGGTAAAGATGCTGTAAAGGAAGATGATTCAGGTATGGCAGAGGTTGTAGGCATGGATAAAGATAGTACACGGTATTATTATGACCCATACCCTTCAACTAATCCAACAGTATCATTGAAAGAAACTGTAGAAGAGGTAGAAAGTGACGGAAATCCCACAAAAATTGAAGCGATAGAACAAGTAATGAAAGCAACGATGTTTGGTGAGTATTATACACTTAAAGCCTTAGAGGCAGCTGGAGAGATTAAGGACGTAAAAGGCTGGCATTATTACCTTAAACATGTTTGGTCCGCACACAAGAAAGAGGTGAACAATTCACTAGGGTTTTTGGGGAAACTTACTGGTGAAGTGAGAAAAGGTACAGGTGCAATGTATTTTCGTCAGTTACAAACAGATTTGAGGGTTATGCAGGCCAGTAATGCCTTTAGGGAATCTTTAAATCTGGGACATGTTATGGCGATAATAGTACCATCAGTTGGAACAGAAAGAAATGAAGACGGCAGTCCCACAGCCAGGGAAATAGCAATTACTAAGACCTTTAAACGAATTGATACCCCTGGTAATATACTTGAATGGAGGATTGGTATTGGTATAAGGTCGGGGAATACATATTTAGGGCGTGTTCTTGAATTTGATATGTGGCTTGATCGTTTTATAAGCAGTATAAAGGATCCTGATAGATTATATGAAGATTATGGTATAAAATTAAATGAAGATGGCACTCTTAATTGGGGTGAAAGCAACATGGACCGTTTCAAAAAGGTTATGAGCGGGTTTAAACACCACCTTGAAAGTCCTAAAGGTACGAAGAAAGGTAATATGCCTAATACTGTGATAAACAAATATACAGCTATAAGAAAGTTAATTAATCCTGAAAGATACCCAAGATTTAGTATGGATGAGGTATTACAGGATCTATACCCAGACAGGGACCGAGCATCAGTTGCTAGTAATAAAGTGGCAAGTCGAAGATTATTTATAAAGGCTATGGATGCACTTAACGAGACAATACGAGATAAAAGACATCGTATAAAACAGCTTCTTGATGATGCAAAAAATAAAACATTAAGCAAGGAAGATGCAGAAACAATAAGAATAGAAGAAGCAGAATTAACTAATCTCACAAAACGAAGAGCTTTAAATTCAGTATTGCCAGACTCTATGGGAAGAATAGGCGAAGTGTTAGATATGGAGATGGATGATGTAAAACTAAATAAAAAACGGCTACTTTTTAGGTTTACTAAAAAAGAAAAGAGCCGATATGCAACATTACATGGGCTTTTAGATTCAAACACTATAAGATATCAAGAAGAATATCTTGATAGCAGAGAGTCATATATAAATAAATATCACCCCACTAGACATGATGCAGCAATCGCCAACTCGTATTTTATAAGTATTGACGGAAAAAGGAACGAGATAAAATTAAGCAGTGCTGCTAATGAAAATCAAGCAAAGGTGTATGCCTGGCATAACACTCCTTCAACACGATCTAATAATAATCGGGGTAGAAGTTACACATATACTGAGGCAAAGAAGGATATAATAAAATTTTATAAAGATGTATTGCCTAATATGCATGAAGGCTTCAATATTACTGATTATAATATGAGGCCGTACGGCTTGAGGCATTTAGGTGCACATCTAAGACTTGAGGCTGGCCATCTCCCTGAGACTGTGCAGACAGAACTTGGGCATGAGGGTCCTGAGATAGTAGCAAACTACTTACTGAGTCAAAAAGCCGAGGCAGAGAATATTAACAGAAGAATATATATGCATAACTTTGCTACTATTTTACAGGTTTCAGGTTTAGCTAAAAAGTTTCCCAATAAAATTAATAATGATAAGGAGGGTCTGGCGAAGCTAGAAGATGCTTCTGGTGTGGGAAATGCTATTAAAGATATAAAAGGAAATGTATGGGGGTTTGTTGCCAACCCTGGCACTTTTAGAATTAAAGGCACTGCGGAATCCATTTACGATGTTAGGAATATGGCTTTTATATGGGATGGTAAAAAGGTTCAGTTATATATACCGATAAACGAAACAAATCCGCTTGTGTTTGATAGAAAGTTTGACCCAAATATTTTGGAAGATTACAGGCTTGAAGAAACAGGGGTTAATGTAATTATAAATGACCAATGGGAAAAATTTGAAAGGGCGTTAAATACTGATATAGAAGGGGAATCTAAGATACCATCTTCCTTAGACGATAAAGACTATGTCGGGAATATAATGAAAGATATAAGTGAAGGGGATGATGCTCCGCATGTGCAGAGGCGAAAAATCTTAGGGCTTATAAATGATAGCAGGGATGATATATTAGAGAAAATTTTAAAATCCTTCAAGAAAACCAATATTGAAAAACCATCGAATACCGTTATAGAGGAAATAGTAATAGCACTTAATAATAAAGCAGAAGCTCTTGACGTTATAATGGATGAAGAAAATACACCAAGTGCAAAGAAGTGGAGAACATTATCCAGAGATTTTAATAAACTACAAAAAAAAGCAAAACAAACAAAAAAAAGGGCAACCGAAGAAACTATAAAAAGACGTAAGAAGGGTAAAGGTGAAGAAGTAGAATTAGAGGACATGAGTGACATACTCGACCGAGAAGCACGTCTGCCTAAGAGCAGTGGTGGTGGCTTAAGGGTAAAAAGTATACAAAGGCAGGGTATATATACAAAGGAGGATGCGGACAGTGCTATTGAAAAGGGAAAAGCGGTTGATAAAGCACTGGGTATTGAGAATATTGAATATATTAATAAGGTGGATGAACATGGGGAAGAACTTCGTCCACTTGAAAATAAGGATGACATGCTTCATTTATTAGCACAGGGAGGGTATAAAAATGAACAAGAAGTACGAAGGGCCATTGAGGACGGGGAAACCTTTGAAATCACAGGCACCTACGAAACCAATATCGAGGAAGGTGAGGGAGGTGCTGGTGTTAAACAAAGAGGGCAAAAAATTACGCTCTTTCACGGTGCTAACCTAGAAACTCTTCTGGAAGAGAAAATTCATGCTGCTCTTCACCAGGGGGCTATACCTGCAAAAGAGATAGCGGAAGGCTTTGAGTTGGGTGATCTATTTGATGAAGAGTTTGCTGCTAAGGCACTGGCAAAGAAATTGTTAGCTATTATGTCTAAAAAGGCAAAGAAGGGTAAAAACATCACAAAGGCTGATATTCAGGGGCTCTTTGCTAAAATTGCAACTGGTAAGTTGATTGAAATATCAGGGATGAATCCGACTCTTAGGAGATTTAACGTAATAAGTACCACCCTTAACGATGCGGGCGATAGAGTAAGCCGTATAAATGATAATATATTAAGAATGGGTGGTGATCTTGCGAAGGCTTCAGGAATTATGGGTACAAAGGAGTTTACAGAAGAAATAAGTAATTTACAAATTGAACTAAGGGAGGCAAGTAGAGCTAAGGATTGGAAAAAAGCCAAGAGGCTTGAAAGGGAAATATATCTATATACGGGAGAAAAGTATACAGGTATGTATAGAATGTTAGCTAGGCTTGGAGAAAGATACTGGTCATTTAAAAAAGTTCTTGAGTTTATATTACCCTTGTCAACTATAACTAATAGGAATTGGATATTAGGGCATAGGATGCTTGCTGAGGGAATTGTTGGGCAGGCGAATAGATTAGGTAAGGATATAAATACGGTCTTAGATAAGATTCCAGCCAAGGACCAGATAGCTATAATGAATTATATTGCTGGGCTGGAACAGGGCATTAATAAAGACCAGCGTCCTCTTCTTGTTAGTTTTGAAAAACATGAAGAACGATTAAGGCAGATTGAAAAAGTAGAAGGAGAAATAGTAGGGTTAAAAGAAAAAATCAGTAAGGCCAAGAAGTTGTATAATAGGGAAAGTTTGAGGAAAAAATTAGTAGAAAAGAATGATGAATTGAAAGGCCTTGGCGATAAGGAAACGGCAAAAAAGGAGTTTGATAGAATACATGCCGAACTAAAGAAAAAGTTCTGGGAACAAGACGAAGTCCTTCTGAGGGATGTTAAGCCTAAGTATCATAAATTAGCTAAGAATATCAAAAATATACAAATACAGTTAGGTAGTATGTTATTAGACCGAGGTATAATTACAGGAGAGACATATTGGAGGTGGTATGGTAGATATACCCATTATATGTATTTAAGAAACATGGTTGGCCATAATGATGAGGCTCTTGCAAAACTGGAAAAGATGGATGTAAAAGCTGTTTTAGATGGCGGGTTTTTAAAACAAAGAGAAAATATGTCACCCGAAGAGCAACACGCTATGGGGCTGGTACGTGATTTAGCTGTAGTAGTACCAACTGGACTTGCAACTACTCTTGGATATGTGGCTAAACATGATTACCTTAGTAAGCTTGCTGATCCTAAAATAGGGGTAGTTTTTGATCCTTCACGTATAAAGGGTGTTACGTGGAATAAAAACCTTGGGAGTGTTATTGTTGAGGAACTTAGTGATGAAGAATTTGAAATAATAGTTCCTGCAAAAAAGGGAGAAGACTACCCTGAAGAATACCAGGGAATAATAATTAATAAAAAGGACCGTACATGGACATGGTCCCTTGACAGACTAGCATGGGAACTTTCTAAGCAAGAAGCCGTAGTAAAGATGGCAAGAAAAAAGAAAGATTTTTTTAAGCTTGATTTAACCGAGAAGAGGTTGGAAAGGTTAAAGAAGCTCTATGAACCAGTGAAAAAAGCTTTAGATGCAAGGGGTGAAACATTAACTAGAAACTATACTAAGATGGGAACTGTAGGGGGTAAGTCATATGGTGCCTTGTCAGGTAAATTCCTGGCAAAACCTGTAGCTGACGATATAATGCCGTTAAAAGATATAGAAACCTGGAACGATAGTCAGTTGTGGTCAACCATGGTTAGATTTAACGAGCAGACAACTATGATGTTTAAAGCAGGAAAGGTGGCCCTTAACCCTCCAACGATGTTCAGAAATATAGTTTCTAATTTCCTACAGAATAACCTGAGGGGAAGGCCGCTTCCTCTTGTATTTAGCGATTACGCTCTTGCTATTAAGAGTTATATAACAAAGGATAGACATTTCAAAGAAGCATTAGATATTGGCCTATTTCAAGGAACACTATCTACGGCAGAAATAACTGAGGTGTCTAATAAATATGAGGCTTTATCAAAAAAAGGTAAAGGGTTAGAAGGACGCTGGTATACTTTCTTGCAGTGGCTTAGTAGATCTACAAAATGGTATGGCAAAATAGATGAGTTGGCAAAGTTATCTATATACAGACAACTGAGAACAAACGGTAGTTTAAACAGGCTTGGAATTGGGGATGGTAAACCAGTGGGTTCAATAGAAGCTGCCAGAATTGCAAATAAATGGGGAATGGACTACTCTTTAGCAAGTAGAAGTGTTAAGCATTTAAGGCGACAGTTTATGCCGTTTGTAACCTATCAATATAAAGTTGCCCCTCTTATACTTGAATCACTCGCTGCAAGACCATGGGTAATGGTTAAATGGATGGCATTCCTGGGAGTAGGGGGTATGAGCCTTGCACAGATGATGGTTAAGTCTTGGATGGATATAGATGATGAAGAGTGGGAAAGGTTACTTAGAGAACTGCCTGATTTTATTAGACATAACAAGACCTTTATACCGCTGCCATGGCGTTCTGCCCAAGGAAAGATGATGTGGTTTGATGGTTCATACTTTATGCCTTGGGGAACATGGGGTGGTGTACTCAGAGATATGTGGGAGGGTGAAATAAGTATGTTATATAGACAGGCTGGTATCAGTAATCCTCTCCTTACTGTACTTGGAGCCTTGGGTTCTGCTAGGCGTGGAAAACCATTGGTAGACCAATTTACACAGCAGGAAATATATAGCAACATTGACAGAACTGACCAGAAAATGATTAAGCTTTTATCATGGATGCATAATATAGTAACCCCTGGTGTATTTGAAAATATAGCCTTTAGTCTTCCTGGGATGCCAGATTATACAGAAAGGCAGGGAGCATTAGGAAGGTCTATTGCTGTTATAAGGGGTTCAATAAAAGGCGAACCATATTTAGATAAATGGTATAGAGAATACGGAAGGGAACAGTTCTGGAGAGGTCTTGGTTTTAATGCCCAGATAATAGAGAGGCGACAGACATTTGCTATAAGAGCAGCTATGGAGACTGGACTTTGGGCTGACTTCAATGAGCTGGCGAGAAAACCCTATTACCGTAAACACCGTGATAAATTACGAAAGGTATACGAATTAACCCGAAAAAAGATAGAGAAACTTAGGTCAAAGGACCCTGGTATATTTAAAAGAAGGAGATCTCAGTTATGAAAACTAGACTACGTGATATACTATTACTGGGTGTAGTTATAATACCAGTGTTTATATTTGCACTGGTACTGACAGTAACAGGGTGGTTTAAAGGTACTAATTAAACCCACCTTCCTTGGTAACCTCAACAGGCAGGGCCATGTTCTGCATTGACAGCTGTACAAATGCCTCAATATCAATATCATCCCTATCATTAGCAGGATTCTTAAG
>Ga0187827_10006086_pt1 | contig 13959 bp, 13 predicted proteins | sample ETNtaG_39_FD_167969 | JGI IMG/M metagenome (GOLD analysis project Ga0187827, IMG submission 167969) | Marine microbial and viral communities from oxygen minimum zone, Eastern Pacific Ocean - ETNP2014_SV_150_PacBio MetaG (Illumina Assembly) | ecosystem: Environmental > Aquatic > Marine > Hypoxic... | reverse complement strand
TCCAATTGCCACCCCAAGCGCTACTGCCAGGCGAAGCCCCCACGGTGAAATGGCTCCTGTTGACACTTCCTTCGCTTTGAGGGCTACGGCTATCAGGGCAGGCTCTGCTATCGTAGTAGAGAAGCCGATACAGAATCCAAATACATACGTCCAGAAATAGAGTGATGGATGAACAGATCCTGTAATGTTGATCTCTTTAAGTATCGCTGCATTTCCCTTTGCCAGAAAAAATAAATTAGTCAGCTGCCTGGACATAGCTTCACCGAGTGGGAAAAGGCCCTCTTCCAGTCCAATCATGAATATAGCCAGACCACCAATTACCAGGCAGAATCCATATGCAAGACGGCCCGGATTATCAATCTTTTTTCTGATAATAACCAGTTGAAAGAAGAGGATCACACCGATAATCGGGGACACATCATTAAGTGTGCCAAGTAAAACTTTTGCAGAGTGGTAAAGTAGTTCCATCTGTTTATGTTGTTGCAATCAAAAATAGAATAATCAATAAATTATAAACCCGTATAGCATGACAAAAAACATGGGGGTCAAGCTCGCAAAGGCAATCAATCCAAAACCATCGACTATGGGATTTCTTCCTCGTATACTGGAAGCCAGTCCCACTCCGAGTGCGGCTACTAAAGGCACGGTAATAGTTGATGTCGTAACACCTCCTGAATCATAAGCAATCCCAACAATCTCTTCAGGTGCGAAGGAGGTAATGATAGAAACACAAATATATCCCGTGATAATAAACCATTGAATTGACCAACCTTTGACTATACGGAAAACCCCTATAGCAATTGCCAGCCCTACTGAAAATGCAACAGTAATCCGAAGTCCTAAAGCGTAGTTTGCGATCGACTTACTCGTGTGTTGAATAGCATTTGCTTCAGCCGCTATTTCACCGGCTTTTTTTGCGATGGCAATAAGAGCCGGTTCGGCAATTGTCGTGGAAAAACCAAGTGCAAATCCAAAAATGAGCAGCCACCAGATATTTCCCTTGGCAGAGAACTGGAAAGCTATTTTTTCGCCGAGCGGAAACAAACCAATCTCAAGACCCTGTATAAAGAGGAACAATCCGACTAAAACAAAAATCATACCTGAAATAGTGGCAGCAAGGTCCGGAAATGGTTGCTTAATAACAAATAACTGGAAGGACGTAACAACCACCAGGATAGGCAGGATGTTTAAAAACACACTGAATATGTTTTTAGCTAAATTTATAAGAAATGCAATCATGGCAATATGTAGAAAGAAGTTAAATATGACACGGATTTCCTGAGATAAAAACAGATTTTATTATCTTGATTTAACGGGATACGGTTTCAGTAGTGTGCCTAATGCCATACTCCTGGTATTGGATGTTCACAATTTCCGCATTCATTTCCCTTCAGGGTATTCTCTAGGATTGTAAATCCCACTCTTTTTATGACTGTCTTCTTACAGCCGGGACAGTATGTGCTCTCCCCGGGATGGGCTGGTACGTTACCGGTATAAGGAAAGTTCAAGCCGGCTTCCAGTGCTATGTTCCTGGCCATTTCTAATGTCTTTGTTGGTGTAGGTGGAAGGTTCTTTATCTTGTACGTAGGGTGAAAACGTGTAAAGTGGATTGGTACATCGGGACCAAGGTTTTTGTTTATCCACTTGCACATATCCCTGAGCTCTTTTTCACTGTCATTCAGTGTAGGTACCATGAGCATGACAACTTCGAACCATATGCCTGTCTCTTTTAAAGTAGTAAGGGTTTCAAGGACCGGCTTTAATTCACCACTACAGGTCTCTTTATAAAATTTTTCTGTAAATGCCTTGAAATCTATTTTGACTGCGCTTAATTCCTTGCATAGTTTAATCAAAGGTTCGCGCTTTATGTATCCGTTAGAAATCATAACACTTCCAACGCCTTCACGTTTCGCTCGTCTGGCAGTATCGTACATATATTCATAGAAAACTACGGGCTCTGAATACGTATAAGCAATAGTGCTACACTTTCGTTCCTTCGAGAATTTTACCACTTCTTCGGGTGTAATCCTAATACTGTCTATCTGTTCAGGCCGAAATTGTGATATCTGCCAATTCTGGCAGAATTTGCATTCGATATTACATCCCGCCGTTGCTATCGAATATGCTTTTGTGCCTGGCAAATAGTGGAATAAGGGTTTCTTTTCAATGGGGTCAGCATTTAAAGAGCATACTCTGGAATGAACCAAAGTATAGTATTTTCCATCACGGTTTTCCCTTACACCGCAATAACCTCTTTCAAGATCTGCTACTTTACAGCCTCTGGGACAGAGTTCGCACTCTACACGTGCTTCCGGAAGCAGCTTATAATACATTGCCTCTTTTGCAGGAAATTCATCATCATATGAACCGGAAGCACTAGTTGCAGATACGAAGGGCTCATAACCGGTGCAAAGCGCACAAGTCCCTGCGATACCTGTCTTTAAAAACCCTCTTCTTGTGATCAAATTATCACCTCTTTAATTTGTGTAGCAAAATTCTATTTTATTTGCCATTTAATGTCAAGCTGGATGTAGTGCTTCACGTGTACGTTGGTACGTATTCTGACTTCATATGTTGACAGCATAATATCAAAGTGATACACTTTCCTAATATTATATTGTAACTGATATATCTACTGATTTCTTGTATTCTTAACTGAAAACCGTTTTTGAAAGGAGGGTTGAAGGAAGGATGAAGAAGACTATAAGTTGTTCCATGTTCCTGCTTGTTTTGATGATGTGTGTCGCTTTCTCCGCTGTTTCTCATGGCATTGAATTAAATCCTATTAATGAACGGATTGAAGAAACAATCAAGCTTGGCGAAAGAAATCCGGGTAAGAAAGTATTCGAGACAGATCTTGTGAAATCTGCAACATTTGGTAACTGGCCAAATTATGGTGGTGGCCTTATAAAGACGAAACTGGTTGATCTTGCTGTAATGGCAGCTATGAAGAGAAAGGCAAAAAAGAATTTTAAAGAAGAAGACGCGCATGCAATGATGGGATCAGATGTGTTAACAATCAGTTATAGAGGCGGTGAAGATGTTTTCAAAATCAAATTAAGCCAGGGTGGCAGGGTAATAGAATCCGTAAGAATGATGAGGCCTGATCTGTCCAAAGAGAGTGCAAATGGCCATGCTGCCTTCTATTCGGTAAGTTTTCCGTATGCGAAACTCGATTTGGAGGAGAGGACTACAATTTTAGTTTTAAAGGATTTTGGAGATGAGAAGTATGATGTTGACTTCTCAAGAATTAAATAATATGTACAGTGAACTGTGATTTGTCTATATTTATAAACAGGAAGTTATAAATAAGGCCAGATAATGAATGATATCCCACAAATATATACCAATACTTTTTTTGCTTGTATTCTTTTCTGTTGGTTGTACGAGTACGAATTTTGCCAGGATATCCAGTAACGAGCATCCACCAAAGAGCGAGAGTGTTGTGATTCCTATATTATCCGGAGACTCTGATTTGGTCTACGAGAGAATTGGAGTCGCCTTTGTTTTCGGAAATGATACATTAACGGAAAAAATGATAAACAAGCGCATGAGAGATCAAGCTGTTCAGATGGGTGCTGATGCAATTATTTTTGCCAAGTATAAAGATATAGAGTCCGACAAATATTTTGAATCATATGGAAGTGCATTTGTAGATTTTGATTGGGCAAAAAAACAGGGAACTGGCAATTGGTTGATGAAGGGGAAGCCGGTTGGTGCGGGGCTTGCCATAAGTTTCAAGTCTTCACAAGACAATTCTATGAATTTAAACCTCAATACGGAGGAAGATTAAATGCCAATCGTAAAACAGTTAACAATGCTTCTTGAAAATAGTCCCGGGGCTCTGTCAAATGTATGTTCTGATCTCGCCAGTAAAGACATAAACATATTAGCAATGTCGGTACTGGACACAATAGATTCAGGCTTCGTCCGAATGGTAGTTGACGATCATGAACATGCAGTAAAAGAGCTTAATAATTCTGGGCTTAATGTTATTGAAACTGATGTATTGTCATTGGAGATGTCACATAAACCCGGAACTATGGCAGATATAACAAGGCAGCTCAGTAAAGCAAAGATCAATATTGAGTATGCGTACGGCAGTGTTCCACCCGGTGATGGCACATCCATCGGGATCTTCTGGGTTTCAAATCTGAAAAAGGCAATAGAGATACTGGAGGCGTGAGTGTGGCTCAGCAGATTGCTCAAGAAGCGCTGTTTTATTAATTTACAGCCTGGCAGAGGCAGAATACAAAAGTATATATCTTTTATGTGTTCAGCTTCTGCCAGGTTTTTTTAGCTTAATCAAGTATCACCCTCACCTTACCTGCTAAAAAGAAAGATCCTGTTATGCAGATAAGGTCATCGTTCTTTGCAATTTCTTTCGCCTCTTTCAGCGCTTCATCAATATCTTCAATTACCATCAGGTTCTTGTGAAAAAAACGTTTTACTATAACGGCCATCTGCTCAGGCTCTGCCTCGCGAGGATTGCCTGTTCTTGTAAGAATTAAATCGTCGGTAATACATGCTATTTCCTTCAGAACACCTTCAGTATCCTTGTCCGATGACAATCCCAGGACCAACACTAATTTTCTATAAGAGAAATTTTCCTTTATTGACTCCCTCAATATCTTCATTGAAGCTACTGTGTGTGCTGTGTCTACTATAATTAATGGTTTTTCTGATATTACTTCAATCCTTGCAGGGCACCTGATCTCTGCCAATGCGTTTGTGATCAATTCACTGTCAACCTTTATTACGCCTTTTCCAGACAAGACCTCCAGGGATCCTATTGCAGCAGCACAGTTTTCAGCCTGATGTCTTCCTACCAGGGGAAGAAAGATATCCTTATAACTGTTTCTCCATGTTTCTATTACGCACTCTGTTCCATAAATTCCGTTTCTCTGTGCAACCTTAATATCATAGATCAAAATATCTTCCCCCACTAGATACAGAAGCGACCTCTTTTCATTACAAGTCTTTGAAATTACTGCGAGGGCGTCGGGTTCCTGTATTGATGAAATAACGGGAACTCCTTCTTTGATTATTCCTGCTTTTTCGAATGCGATCTTGTCCAGCGTCTGCCCCAGCCTGTCAGTATGGTCATAACCAACAGGTGTTATGACGGAAACTTCAGGCAGAATAATATTGGTTGAATCAAGTCTGCCTCCCATGCCGACTTCCAGGACTGAAAGATCTGTTTTTTCTCTCTCGAAATGGAGAAATGCAATCGCAGTGACTATTTCAAAGAACGTGGGCATAAGAATGGGATCTTCGATCGTTATTCTATCAATATACGGCTTGAGCATATTCATTAATTGTACAAACGTTTCCTGTGAAATTGTATTATCATTGACCTTCATCCTTTCTCCCAGATAAGTGAGATGTGGTGAGGTGAAAAGGCCGGTCTTCAGGCCAAGCCCTTTCAGGGCAGAGGCAATTATTATAGCCGTTGAACCTTTGCCTTTGGTGCCTGTTATGTGGATAGCCTTTCTCTTTTTATGTGGATTACCGACGAAACACATCATCTCTTCCATCCTCTTGAGATCAAAAGTTGAGGTGTCATATTTGTACTGTGTAAGCTTCTCGAAGTCTATTGTTTGTAGTAAGAACTCTTCTGCCTGTTTATAGGTACTAAAAGTTATGGATTTCATTGAAAATAAGTGCCTAAAGTTAAGGTGGTCAAAGGATTAATATTAAGCGTTGACATTAGTTTTTCTTTGTATTTAACATCAGTGTTTGATCAGTGTAAGTCTGTGGCTAAATTTTTCTTTTTTTCCCTGAGTTGCTTGCTTTCCTTTGCGTTCTCTGCGCCTTTGCGGTGAGAAGTCTTTTGCCTTTTTGCTTGACAAAAAAATCAACATAATTTACAACGTTACCATCATGAAAGAAATCTTCGTCAATCTCGGTTCGGACAGCTACAATATAACCATTGATAAGGGTATTATCAATCAGGTTGGTACTCTCATATCGAAGGCAATCACTCCACGTAAGGCTATTGTTGTAACAGACAATATTGTAGAGCCGCTTTACGGAAAAATCGTTCTTGATAGCCTATCTGAATGTAAATTTGATGTCAAGCTGGTTTCGGTAGCTCTTGGGGAAGAGCAGAAAACGATGGCAAAGGCAGAAGAACTTTACGGGCATCTGTTCGACCATGAGATGGACAGAAAATCGCTTTTAGTTGCGTTAGGGGGTGGTGTGCTGGGTGATTTGGCCGGTTTTGTTGCTGCGACATTTATGAGGAGTATACCATTTGTTCAGATCCCGACTACTTTGCTGGCGCAGGTTGATAGTAGTGTTGGGGGCAAGGTTGCCGTAAATCATCCGAGAGGTAAGAATATGATCGGATGTTTCTATCAACCAAAGGCCGTTATTATCGATACTGACACCCTTCGGACACTGCCAAAAGGTGAAATAACAACAGGAATGGTTGAGGTAATGAAATATGGAATGATTAAAGAGGCCGGTTTTTTTGAATATGTTGATAGGCATCTTTCAGAAATTCTGGCACTTGATTCTGATGCTTTAGAGGAAGTTGTGTATAACTCCTGCAAAACCAAGGCGCACATCGTTGAACTTGATGAAACTGAACAGGGAATCAGGGCTATTTTAAATTATGGACATACGATCGGGCACGCATTGGAGGCCCTTACATCATACAAAAAATATAGACATGGGGATGCGGTAGCTATGGGTATGATATATGTGAGTAAGATAGCTAGATCAATGAATCTGGCGGATGAAACCGTATTAAGAAGGCAGGAATCTCTCTTTACGAAATTAGGATTGAATCTGAAAGACACTGAACTGGATCCTCATGATATTGTCAGTAAATTATATCAGGACAAAAAAACGATTGCCGGAAAACTGCGATTTGTTCTACCTACCAGAATAGGGAACGTCATAATTGACGACAGTGTAAGTGAACAAACTATCTTGAACGCTCTTACCGAATAGTTACGATTCTCTTCATCATTGATAATCGCATATCGAGAATTCTATAACTTGTAGCAAACTAAGTTTAATTTCTGCTAATGCAAATCACGGAAGATTTTGAAGGCCTGCTTCGTTTAAATATGATTAGCGGCATAGGAACTATAACCTATCGCCGTCTAATAGACCATCTTGGTTCGGTTACGTCTATATTAGATTGTCCGAAAAGTACACTGGAGAAGATACCCGGTGTAGGGCCTAAAATAGCTGCACGAATTGTAAATGGTTCGAAGGCGGCTGATGTTGATAAAGAGATTAAACTGGCAGAGAAGAATAATGTTAAGATAGTCCCTTTCACAAGTGATCAATTCCCACACAATCTCAAAAAAATATATGATCCGCCGCTGCTGCTCTATATTAAAGGAGATATAATAAAGAGCGATACGCTTGCATTTGCTATAGTTGGTGCGCGCAAAAGCAGTTACTATGGTCTGGCACAGGCGGAAAGATTTGGTCGGCAACTGGCACAGGTAGGGTTCTGTGTCGTGAGTGGAATGGCAAGAGGTATCGATACTAATGCGCATATTGGGGCAATCAAGGGAAAGGGCAGAACGATAGCGGTACTGGGTAGTGGTCTTGGAGTAATCTATCCCAGTGAGAATAAAGAACTATCTGAAAAGATTGCCTCCAATGGGGCTGTGATTTCTGAATTGCCGATGAGCACGCCACCCAATAATCGTAATTTACCTCCTCGAAACAGGATAATCAGCGGACTGTCACTTGGAGTACTGGTGGTAGAATCTACACTCAGGAGCGGTTCCGCTATTACTGCAAAATGGGCGCTTGAACATGGCAAAGAAGTATTCGCTATTCCCGGTAACATAGACAGCAATTATAGCAGAGGTACCAATAAGCTTATCAAAGACGGAGCAAAACTCGTTGAAGATATAAGCGACATTGTTGAAGAGCTGGGGCTACTAGCAGAATCTATTCATATAAATGATAGTGAGAAAGTTGCGGACATTAGAAGTCTCATGCTGAATTCTAAAGAAAACAAAATATTCTCACTTCTTTCGAGTACCCCTGTGTCAATAGGCGACATTACCAATAAATCCGGCTTACCACCATCAAATGTATCAAGCATATTAATGATACTGGAAGTAAAAAGGCTGGTAAAACAACTCTCAGGGAAAAGGTTTGTAAAGGCATAGCCAAGGAAAAATAGTCTTTAGTCGTGTTATGAATGAGTAAGTGGAAATATCTTAATTTTTACGGTTTTTGAAGCAATTGTGGAACAGCGGGTAAGAAACAATATGATTGATAGGGATGTATTTGAGAGGCTGTGTGGTGCAATTGGCAGGGAGAACGTTTCTGATAGTATTGAGGAGAGGGGATGTTATTCATTTGATGCCACAAATGTAAAATTAATACCAGATCTGGTAATAACTCCGCATTCCACGGAGCAAGTATCTGACATTTTATCAATTGCAAACAAACATAATATTCCGATCTGTACACGTGGGGCTGGAGCTGTTTTGTCAGGTGGAGTGGTTTCCATTGAAGGCGGCATTGCACTTGATCTGAAAAACATGAACAGGATAGTGGAACTAAATGCAAGAGACCTGACGATAACAGTGGAGCCCGGTGTTGTTACTAAAGATTTGCAGGACGAGGTAGTAAAGTCTCGGCTTTTCTACCCGTCAGAGTCAGGAAGCGACAGTTTATCAACTATCGGTGAAAGAGTGGCGGTATGTACGGGAGGGATGACGGGTATGAAATATGGGGTAACGAGAGACTATGTTCTTGCCCTGGAGATAGTTATCCCTGACGGTTCTGTCATAAACGCAGGTCGTAAAACGCTCAAGAGTGTCGCAGGGTATGACTTAACCAGATTTTTTGTTGGATCTGAAGGGACACTGGGGGTATTTACAAAAATAACATTAAAATTGCTGCCGATGCCGGAAAAAATAGGCACTATCATGTCCTGTTTTAAAGACATTGAAAGTGCGCTGAACGCTACAGACTCAATCTTAGTGAAGAGTCATCTGAATCCCCGAGCATTGGAGTTTGCAGATAAAACTTGTATTGATGCTGTCAGAGAGACTGATAATGGAAAAATTCCAGAAGAAGCGGAGGCTCTGTTGCTAATTGATGTGGATGGAAATGAGAAAAATGTGACAAATGACATTAACAGGATAGATGCTCTTTGCAGGGAAAACAGTGCCTTAAAAACTTTAATTACGCATACTGATGAGGAGAGAAACAGATTATGGGATATCAGGAAATCGATATATCCATCTCTCACTAAGGTCGCTTCCGTGAAGTTTGACGAAGATCTTTCTGTGCCGAGAAGTAAGGTTAGAGATGTTTTGAAAAAGGTATATGAACTCAGTAATACGTATTCATTAGAAATGTCAGCATTTGGAAAGATTGGAGAGGGTCATGTCCACCTAAACGTGACAGGTAGTAGTGTAGGTGATGCTGATGTATCAGCTTACGACCTGGTATCTCAAATATTGAATGATGTTGAGTCTAATGGCGGAACTAGCATATCAGGGCTTGCTTCTCATGAGACAGAGATAATGAAAGATCTGAAGAAAATGTTTGATCCAAAAGGTATCATGAGTCCGGGAAAGATTTTTGTTTAAAGAGAGATGTGTGAATAATGAAACTTTTTCAAAAAACTAAAAGAGAAGTCAATAAACATCAGAAGGCGCTTAATGAACTGATACGGGTTGTTGGGGAAGAGAGGGTGCTTTCTGCTATTGAGGATAGGATATGTTACTCTTATGATGCTACAAAGCAGAAGGTGATTCCCGATATCGTAATCAGGCCGGGAGATACAAATGATGTTTCAAATACTTTAAAGATTGCAAACAAGTATGAAGTGCCAATATACGCGAGGGGTGCCGGTTCCGGACTTACCGGGGGGGCGGTACCGCTGATGGGCGGAATTGTTTTTGATCTTAAAAACATGAATAGGATAATTGAAATCCGCCCAGATGATTTTGTTGCGACGGTTGAACCCGGTGTAGTAACAAAGGATTTACAGGATGAAGTTGCGAAGTTTAATCTTTTTTATCCCCCTGATCCGTCAAGTGCTGCTTTTTCAACTCTTGGTGGTAATGTTGCGGAATGTGCTGGCGGGATAACCGGGCTGAAATATGGTGTGACGCGCGATTATATACTTACCCTGGAGATAGTCCTGCCTGATGGATCTGTGATTAACACAGGGGGGAAACCAGGATATGATCTGACAAGGCTTTTCATAGGCTCTGAAGGAACTTTGGGGGTCTTTACCAAAATAACGGTAAAACTGATTCCAAGGCCCGAAAAGATCCAGACACTGGCTGCTTATTTCAGCGATAAAGATGATGCTATTGACGCGGCTGATTTGATTATAGATAACAATATTCTTCCCCGTACGTTGGAGTTTCTGGACCTGATGACTATAAACGCGGTACGTGGCTATACCGGAACTGATATTGGCAAAGATGTAAAAGCACTATTGTTAATTGATATTGATGGCACAGATGAGAGTATCGGCCATGAAATGCCAATAATTGAAAATACATGTGAGGAAAGTAATGCGTTCAAGACTAAAGTAGCAGAGACTGCAAAGGAGAGGGATGCTATCTGGGCGACCAGGCGCTCTATTTCGCCTGCGCTATACAATATTGCTCCACACAAGATAAACGAGGATATATGTGTGCCTAGGAGTAAGATTAAAGAAATGTTAAAAAGGGTTGATCGAATTAAAGAAGGCCATACAATCTATATCGCTAACTTCGGGCACATAGGCGATGGCAATATACATGTAAATATAATGTATGGCGATGATCCTAGCCAGAAGGAGTTAGCAGAGATTATTGTAAATAAAGTCATGAGGGAAGTTGTGGAATTAGGAGGATCGATTTCGGGTGAACATGGCATAGGAAATATGAAATCTCAATTTATGGAACTGGAAATTCCACCACATGAATATGAGATTATGAAAAAATTTAAAAGTTATTTTGATCCAAAAGGGATTATGAATCCCGGTAAGATGTTTATAAGATAATGACTACGGATTGGAAAGAAGAAGTAAGTAAATGCTCGAAATGTGGTAAGTGCCAGACTGTCTGTCCTGTGTTTCTGGAAACAGGTGATGAGTCATCGGTTTCGCGTGGGAAAATTAGCTTGGCTGAAGCATTGCGGGATAAACAGATTGTGTATACTGAAAAGTTGCGTGATCATGTCTATTCCTGTAAAAAGTGTATGAGGTGTAGGACTGTCTGTCCATCAGATGTAGATTACGAGGTAATCATTTCTGCTTTGCTGCGTGGAGTGGCTGATGAGATGGGTGTCCCATTACTGCCAAAGATAATCTTCCGATACATACTGCCCAGAAGGATCCTATTTGATCTCATGCTCAGAATAGGTTCTAAAATCCAGAGGTTCATACCAGGGAGGAAGAGAGGGCAGATGCGCCATCTTCCGCTCCTGTTTATGGGTAAGCGGTGGATGCCTACATTGGCTGAAAAAACTGCATTGAGTAAATTTCGTACAACACAGAAATTAAAGAATCCAAAAATGCGTGTTGGGCTGTTCACTGGATGCTTGATTAATTACATCTATGTGGATATAGCAGAAGCCGTGGTAGACGTGCTTAACAGGATGAATATAGAAGTAGTTATACCACAAGGCCAATTGTGTTGTGGTACACCATCGTCTTCAATGGGTGATCACAAATCCAGTAAGCAACTTGCCGAGGTTAATAGAGAGGTGCTTGAATCACACAATCTTGATGCAATAGTGAGTGCCTGTGCAACGTGTACCAAGAGTATCAAGCTGGATTACCTGCGTACGCTGGGTCCTTCATGGCAGAAGATGTCTGATAAAATCTATGATATATCAGAGTTCATTGAAAAATATTGTGGAGATGATTACAAGACGAAGCCTCTTGGCAAAAAGGTAACCTATCATGACCCCTGCCACCTTATGTGGGTACGCGGTATTACTGATGAACCAAGAGATATATTAAAGAAATCTTCTGATTTCGTTGATATGGATATGGCAGGTTCATGCTGTGGCGGCGGTGGGATATTTACCATAATCCATTACGATCTCACTCTCAAGATGCTTGAGAGAAAGGTGAAGTCGATCGAGAGGAGCGGGGCGGACACCGTTGCAACTAACTGTCCGGGTTGTATCATGCAGATAGCCGATGGATTTGCAGGTAAAGATTCTAGTGTAAAGACAACCCACTCAATACAAATACTTCAAAAGGCGCTGGCAAATGGTGATGTCAGTAAAGAAAAATAACAAGTAAGCTTTTCTGCACATCTTCTCATACTTCATTTCATATCAACTCTTTAGAAATGTTTTGCATATATATTCGTTTATCCTATAATGCCATTTACATATATACCTCAAATGGCAGCGGTTACAACAAATCATATTAAGAAAACTATATCACGTGCGTATATTAACGCGTATTAATAAATGTTGATAAATGTTTTGCATTCGATTTTTTCAACGATAGAACAGCTACGTAAGGTTTAGACGATTTTTTCTGGAAAATAACATGAACAGAATATAAACATTCTTAATTGGCGTGAGTCTTCTTGTGCTGTTAATTGGAATTATATCGTTATATTCGGATGCAGGAGAGATAAGTACCAATCCACAAACTGTAACAGAAGGCACCGGGCAAGAATCCGTCTTTAAGATGTCGCTGGATGAACTTCTAGATGCTAAAATCTCCGTTCCCGCTGCCCTCACCAAACTGACCAGTGCTGAAGCGCCAGCATCGATCACCGTTATCACTGCTGAAAACATCAAATATACACCTACTCGTAACATCTATGATCTTATCGAAGTGTACGTCCCGGGTGCTATCTGGATGAACTTCGAGGATGGACCTCAACTTGGGGTTCGGGGGATTATGGGTTTTATCAGTCTGGCAGAATTGAATGCAAATTCAAATAATGGGATTAAAGAAAATTTAGAAAATGCCAGAAAAATAATTTTCCAGTCAAAGGACTTGACCAAACAACTACTCACTCTTTCCAAGGGCGGAGAGCCTGTAAAGCGAACCATATCTATATCAGAATTGATAAAAAGTTCTGTCTGTCTTGTGTTGAGTGGTTCAAATGTTAAGAGCGAACTTTGCATACCGGACAATCTCTGGAATGTAGATGCCGATAAAGAGCAGTTAAACCAGGTTTTCAATAATATTGTTATCAATGCCTGATGGAGGAAGCATAAAAGTATGCGCAGAAGATATTAATGTTGTAGGAAAAGATTCATTTCCGTTGAAAAAAGGAAAATATATAAAAATATCATTTTCTGATAATGGAACTGGCATATTACAAGAAGATTTGCAAAAGATCTTTGACCCTTTCTTTACAACTAAACAGGGAGGAAGTGGCCTAGGACTTGCAACTTCGTATTCTATTATCAATAAGCATAAAGGGGACTTTACCGTAGAGTCTGAAATAGAAGCCGGTACAACCTTCCTCATATGTTTGCCTGCTTCCCGAAAAGAAATCCAAAAAATGCCTACTTTGAGCAAAGCAAGAGGAGCATGTCCTGCGTCTGTAGAAGAAAAGGATGAAGAGACACCTGTTAGAGAGGGGAAAATTCTGATAATGGATGATGAGCATATAATCAGAGTTATGTTAAGCAAGCAACTAATGGGTTTGGGATATGAGGTTGAAACGGCCAAAAACGGTTCAGAAGCGATACGCTTATACGAAAATGCAAGCAGGAGAGGCAACCCTTTTGATGTCGTCCTAATGGATTTGACGATAGTCGTTGGTATAGGTGGTAAAGAGATCATTAAGAGAGTGCTGGAAACAGACCATGAAGTCAGAGCTATTGTTGCAAGTGGTTATGCAAATCATCCGGTAATGGCTAACCATAAAGAATATGGTTTTAAAGGTGTCCTGGCTAAACCGCATGAAATTCATGAACTTGACGAAGTGTTACAGATTGTGCTAATGGAAACAGCTTAATACTCTTCGATGATAGTGGTTTCGG
>Ga0187827_10006081_pt1 | contig 13965 bp, 14 predicted proteins | sample ETNtaG_39_FD_167969 | JGI IMG/M metagenome (GOLD analysis project Ga0187827, IMG submission 167969) | Marine microbial and viral communities from oxygen minimum zone, Eastern Pacific Ocean - ETNP2014_SV_150_PacBio MetaG (Illumina Assembly) | ecosystem: Environmental > Aquatic > Marine > Hypoxic... | reverse complement strand
ATTTTCTTTCTTTCTCCTTAATTTATTTATTGTTTTTTGAAATTCCCATAATGTCAGATTCTTTCATTATGCTATATTCTATTCCATCAATCTTTACTTCCGTGCCCGACCATTTACCAAAAAGAACTATATCACCAACTTTTACATCCATTGGTGAAATTTTTCCATCATCCGATTTTGCTCCAGGTCCAACGGCTACAACCTCACCTTCCTGTGGCTTTTCTTTTGCCGTGTCTGGAATAATTATTCCTCCAGTAGTTTTTTCTTCGCTATCCAAAACTTTTATTAATACTCTATCGTGTAAAGGCTTAAATTTCATTGCTTTCTCCTATTAAATTCTGTGAATGATATAAATATATAAACGTATAATTTCAAGATGGGGATAAAATTAACTTGATCTTTAAAAAACACTGAAAATACTATATTTTTTGCATTGATATTATCTTTATTCATGAATTTTTTACACTTAAAAAATGGATTGCAAGAAATAGCCGACAATTATGAAATTTTCTCTATTGATTTATGGGGGGTGGTACATAACGGGGTATCATTAAATTATAGTGCTATGGAAGTTTTAGATAACTTAAAAAAAAAAAACAAAAAATTTATTTTAATGACCAATGCACCTAGGCCAAGACAAAATGTAGCCAATTTTTTAAGCAAATTAAATTTTAATAAAGATTATTATCAATATATTTTCACCTCAGGTGATGCAGCCTTAAATTCACTAAGATCAAACTCTCATGGTAATAACTTTTTTCATTTAGGCCCAAAGCGAGATACAAATTTGTTTTTTGAATTTAAAGAAAAAAGAAAAGACAAAATAGAATCAGCAGAATTTATCCTATGTACCGGTTTATTTGAAGATCAACAAAGTGATCTTTTTTATTATAAAAATTTATTAAGAAAATATGTCAATAAAAAAATGGTTTGTACAAATCCTGATTTAATAGTGCATAGAGGCAAAAAAAAAGAATATTGCGCAGGATCAGTTGCTAAAGTTTTTGAAGAAATAAATGGGAAAGTAATCTATTATGGAAAACCTTATCCTGAGATTTATAAAGAATGTATTCAAAATGAAAAAAAAGTATTGGTGATTGGAGACAATTTAAATACAGATATAAAAGGGGCAAATAATATGCACTATGATACTTTATTTATAAAAAACGGAATTCATCAAGAAGAATTCAAAAATTTAACGTCTGATAGCTTTGATAAGATATTAAGCAAATATCAAGTTAAAATTGATTATTATCAAAATCATTTATTGTGGTAAAAGCTATGCTTAAAATTTATAACAATTTTATCATTCCAAGAAAGTTAAAAAAATCTATTTTATTGATAGGAAACTTCGATGGTTTACATTTGGGTCATCAAAAGGTTTGTAAAGAAGCAATAAAATTTAAAAAAAAATACAAATTAAAATTAGGTGTTCTAACATTTAATCCTTTGCCAGCTATGTTTTTTAATAAGAAATTAAAAAACTATAGACTTACAAACAATTTTCAGAAATTTTTATTGCTAAAAAAAATTGGAATAAATTTTATTATTAATAAGCGTTTTGATTTAAAATTTTCTAAGACAACATCTAAGAAATTTGTTAAAAATATAATAGTAAAAAAAATCAATCCTAAATTTATTTTTGTTAGTAGCAATTTTAGATATGGAAATAAAAGAAAAGGCGATGTTAAAGAATTAATTAATGAGGGAAAAAAATTTGGGTATAGCGTTATAAAACCTGAACCAGTAAGAACAAAGAAACAAACTATTTCTTCCACATTGATTAGGAATTTTTTAATAAAAGGAAAAATAAAACAAGCAAACAAGCTATTATCAAGAAATTGGGCAATAAATGGAGTTGTCCAAAAAGGGAATCGATTAGGTAATAAGCTTGGTTTTCCAACGTGTAATATTGACATCAAAGATTATATCTTAGCAAAACCAGGGGTTTACTCTATTAAAGTTACTATAGATGATTCAAAAAAAATGTTAAACGGCATAGCTTATTTAGGCTATCGACCAACTTTTGAAGGAAAAAAACTATTACTAGAGGTAAATCTATTTGGTTTCAATGGAAATTTGTATAAAAAAAAATTAAATGTTTATTTTTGTAACTTTATTAGAAGAGATAAAAAATTTAAAAATAAAATAAGTTTGATTAGTCAAATGAAAAAAGATTTAACAAAAACAAAATTTGATTTGAGAAGAAAAATAATTTTATGACAAAAGAAAATTTGAATTTGCCCAAAACCTCTTTTTCCATGAAGGCCAACCTACCTCAGAAAGAACCAGATATTGTAAGTTTTTGGGATAAAATAGATTTATATAAGAAACATAGAAACGCGAGAAAAGGAAAAGAAAAGTTCATTCTTCATGATGGGCCTCCTTATGCAAATGGACATATTCATATGGGCACAGCGCTAAATAAGATACTTAAAGACATAGTAACAAGATTTCACCAAATGGATAACAAAGATTCAAATTATGTTCCAGGGTGGGATTGTCATGGTTTACCAATTGAATGGAAAATAGAAGAACAATATAAAAAAAATAATAAAAATAAAGACGACGTTCCAATTGGAGAATTTAGAAAAGAATGTCGAGAATTTGCAAATAAATGGATAGGCGTTCACACAAAGGAATTCAAGCGACTTGGAGTAATTGGTGACTGGAAAAATTATTACTCTACAATGAGTTTTGATGCGGAAGCTGAAATAGTAAGAGAACTTGGAAAATTTTTATTAGATGGGAGTCTTTATAAAGGATTTAAGCCAATTTTGTGGTCAACTGTTGAAAAAACAGCTCTTGCTGACGCAGAAGTAGAATATAAAGATCATGTTTCAAATACCATTTATTTAGGGTTTAAAGTTGAGCATTCTAAAATTGACTTAATAAAAAATAGTAGTGTTATCATATGGACAACAACACCCTGGACAATTCCCGCAAATAGAGCATTAGCCTATAATAAAGATTTAGAATATTCTTCTGTGAAAATTGAAGACTCTTCATCAGATTTTAAAAATCAGAACATAATAGTTGCGTCGAAATTGTTAGAAACGATAGTAAAAGAAAATGGATTAGAAAAATATAAAATAATTGATACATTTAAGGGTAGCGATTTCGAGGGAACAATTTGTTCTCATCCCCTAAAAAAACTTGGTTATAATTTTAAAGTGCCAATGTTTGAGGCCCAATTTGTAACACTTGAACAAGGAACGGGAATTGTGCATGCCGCACCAAGTCATGGACCTGATGACTTTAATCTTTGTCTTAAACATGGAATAAAGGCTGATGATACAATTGATGATAATGGGTGCTACACAAATAATATACCTTCTTTTGAGGGTATCCATATTTTTAAAGCTGATCAGTTAATCATTGATAAATTAAAAGAGGAAAAAACATTGCTAGGAAATGGAAAACTTACCCATAGTTATCCGCATTCTTGGAGATCAAAAGCTCCATTAGTACATAGAGCTACTCAGCAATGGTTTATCTCAATGGAAAGTCATGAACTTAGAAAAAAAGCTCTTAAAGCTATTGATGAAACACATTTTTATCCAAAAAAAGGAAAAGAAAGAATTAGATCAATGGTCGAATTACGCCCCGATTGGTGCATATCAAGACAAAGAACATGGGGTGTTCCTTTACCAATATTTGTTTCAAAAAAAACAAGTGAACCATTAAAAGATCCCGAAGTTATCGAAAATATTGCAAAAATTTATGAAAAAGAAGGATCGGATTGTTGGTTTATAGATGATCCTCAAAAATTTTTGGGTAAAAAATATAAAAAAGAAGATTTTATAAAGTCTACGGACATCTGTGAAGTTTGGTTTGACAGCGGATCAACACATTCCTTTGTTCTTGAAAAAAGAAATGACTTAAGATGGCCTGCTTCAATGTATTTAGAAGGGTCAGATCAACATCGCGGATGGTTTCATTCTTCTTTATTAGAGTCATGTGGCACAAGAGGTAGAGCTCCCTACGAAAGTATTTTATCCCATGGATTTGTAGTTGATGGAAAAGGTCTTAAAATGTCGAAATCTACAGGAAATATAATTTCACCTGAAGATATATTGAAAAAATATGGTGCAGACATACTAAGAGTTTGGGTCGCTGCATCTGATTATTCAGAAGATCTAAGAATTGATTTTTCAATATTAGATCAACATGCCGAATCTTATCGAAAAATTAGAAATACCTTAAGATTTTTACTGGGCAACCTTCGGGATCAAAAAAATTATTTTAATTTTGATTCAAATGAAATTTTAAATTGGCCAGATCTTGAAAAATATATGTTACACAAAATTTATCTGATAGATCAAAAATTTAAATTTTATTTTGGAGAATACAGTTTTCATAAAATTTATAAAGAACTATTGAATTTTTGTTCACAAGACCTATCAGCTTTCTATTTTGATATTAGGAAAGATATCTTGTATTGCGATGATAAAGATTCGCAAACTAGAAAAGCTTGTATAAATTTATTAAATATTTTACTAGATTCATTATTGAAATGGTTTGCTCCGATTTTGTCATTTACAACGGAGGAAATTTATAAAATAGTTAATAAAAATAAATCTGACAGCATTCATTTAAAAAATTTTCCAAATATACCACAAGCATGGCAAAATGATCAGTTGTTTAAAAGATGGAATAAATTAAATTATGTAAGGCAAGTTTGCAATGCAGCTATAGAAATAAAAAGGTCCAATAAAGAATTAGGATCAAGTCTAGAAGCAGATCTAGAAATATATTTAGATGATCAATACCTAAAGCTTGCTAAAGAAATTGACTTATCCGAGTATTGTATAACTTCACGAGCAATCGCAAAACCCCTTGATAATAAAAAAGAAAACTTGTTCCAAATTGAAAATATTTCAGGTGTTAAAGTTTTGGTGAAAAAAGCAGAGGGTAAAAAATGTCCAAGATGTTGGAAAATAACAAATAATAAATGTGATAAGAATATGTGTGTTATGTAGAGAGGAAAAATTGAACAATATTAAGTTTAAAAATTTACTAAATCATTTTATTATTATAATTTTAATTTTTATTACTGATCGAATAAGCAAGATTTATCTCCTAAATTTATACGAAAATGGCACAAATGTAGATTTTTATATTTTTCCTTTTCTAAATATTTATTTGGCTTGGAATACCGGTATAGGATTTGGTTTATTTTCTACAGACCCAAATATTTTTTATCATTTATTAACTGTTTTAATTGGAATTATTAACTTGGTGTTAATAATTTTATTATTTAATCTAAATGATATTAGAAAATATTTTATTTCCATGATTTTAGGTGGTTCATTTGGAAATTTTTTTGATAGGATATACTATTTTGCTGTGCCAGATTTTATGGATATGCATATAGGAAATTTTCACTGGTTCATATTCAATATAGCAGATATATTTATTACAATAGGTATAATCTGCCTAATTTTGGTTGAAATATTTAACAAGAATATAAATATGAATAAAGAGAACGATGCAAAAGATACATAATAAAATAATCATAATAATTTTTTTTCTTATCACAGCATGTGCTTCATCCTGGGAAGATGTCAAAGAAGGGTTGGGCGGTAAGAAAAGAACATCTAGTGATGAATTTTTAGTAAAAAAAAAGGATCCTCTTGTTATGCCACCAAAATGGAAAGATTTGCCACAACCAGGACAGAATATGAAATTAGATGGCGATGATGAGGTGACTGATATTGAGGAACTCATTCAACAGGACAAAGATCAAAAAAGTTCAACAAATCATGGGCAAGGTAGTGATAGTTTGGAAGAATCGCTTCTGAAAAAAATTAATCAAAAATAATGTTGGTTAAGACTATTCTTTTCAAAAATAATTTGATTAAGAAAATAAAATCAAAAAATATTTTAAAAGCTAATAAAAAATTTTTTGAGTTAAAAGAAGATTATAAAAAGAAAAAAATTCCCATACTTGCTAGCTTCGAAAAAAATTATAAATTTAGTTACTCGAAAAAATTAGTTAATATTTTGAAAAAAAGAAAAAATATAATTTTGGTGGGAATGGGTGGTTCAATTCTTGGAGCAAAAGCATTATATTCATTTTTAAAACAAAAAATTAAAAAAAATTTTTTTTTTCAAGATAATTTAAGTGAAAGAAATATTTTGGAACTGAATTCAAAAAAATTTTATAAACCGGCCTATATTTTCATATCTAAGTCTGGCAATACTCTCGAAACTATCACGAATATGAATTTAATCATTCAAAACAAAAAAAAAAATATTATGAAAATTTTTGTTACTGAAAAAACAAATAATGCAATCACTGAAATTGCAAATAAATTAAAAGCTGAAATAATAGAGCATAAAAATTTTATTGGTGGAAGATATTCCGTGATGTCAGAGGCTGGAATGTTGCCAGCTGAATTAATGAATTTAAAAGTAAAAAAATTTAAAAATTTAAATTACCTAATTAATAACAAGAATTTTGTTAATAAATTAATTTCCAATGTATCCTGTTTATATGGCTTATCTAAGCAGAAAACCGTAAACTCAATAATTCTTAATTATGATCCCGATATGAATGATCTCTGTTATTGGTATCAACAATTAGTAGCCGAAAGTCTTGGAAAAAAAGGTAAAGGCTTTATCCCAATGATTTCTACTATGCCAAGAGATCATCACAGCTTACTTCAATTGTATTTAGATGGACCTAAAAATAATTTTTTTACAGTATTTGCGTCAAGACATCATAAAGAATATAGACTATCTAATTATTTAATACCAAAATCTATTAAATATATAGCGAAAAAAAATTTAGAAACTGTTTTATATGTACAAAGAAAAGCAATGGAGAAAGCTTTAATTAAAAACAAGATTCCTTTTAGAACTTTTTTCTTTTTAAAAAAGCGCGAAGAAGAATTAGGTACGATTTTTACTTTTTTTGTTTTAGAGACGATTCTTTTATCAAGATTAATGAAGCTAAATCCTTTTGATCAACCAGCTGTTGAGACTGTAAAACAAGTTACTAAAAAAATTTTTTTAAAAAACTAAATTTCCAAAAATAATTTTTGAAATACCATACTTTCTTATATCTAATATTTTAAAATTGTTTGGATAATTATCTTCCGATTTTTTATTTCTGTGAATGATAATGATTCCATTTTTTTTAAGGATATTTGTTTTAATAATATTATTAATTAATTCAAAAATATTTTTTTCTTTATAAGGAGGATCCAAAAAAATCAAATCTACCCCATAATTCAAAATGTCAATATTAGACAAATAATTTAATACCGAATATTCAATCACGGAGGTCTTTTTTTCAACATTAAGTTTATAAATATTTTTTTGTAGTATTTTTAGGGCATTTTTATTGTTTTCAACAAATGTGACTTTACTGGCGTCTCTAGATAGACATTCTAAGCCAAAAGATCCTGTACCCGAATAAAGATCTAATATTTTTGCATTTTTGAATTTAAATGGAAACTTATTAAAATGAAGCAAAGTATTAAAAATCGACTCTTTAGTAATATCCTTAAGTGGCCTTGTTTTTTTATCTGAAGGAATAAATAGTTTAGTACTTTTGAACTTTCCAGAAATTATTCGCATTATTATTTTATTATTTATCTACTACAAATGAATTAATATCTTTTCAAAAAAAAGCATTTTTTCAATTAATCTTATATTCATATAATATTAATATATTAAAAATATACAATTATGGATGATATTATAGCGAAATTAAAATACGGACCTAATGATTTTGAAGTATTAGAAAAAGGCAATCATGTTGTTTGCGCAGTTTCAGGAAAAAAAATTTCTTTGGATAAACTTACATATTGGAACGTTGATTTACAGGAAGCTTATTTTTCATCGAAAGAGGTACAAATAAGATTTGAAGAATTAAAAAAACGATAATTTGCAAATTTATTTCCAACGATCGTGAGACCAAAGCCACTGTTCAGGTTTCTTTAGAATCATTTTTTCGATCTGTTTATTAGTTTCTAATGTAAGGTTGTAAATGTCTTTCTCATAGCTGTCAGTTTTTTTGTACTCAAAGGGTTTGTAAACTGTCATTTCAAAATTATTATATGACAATCTTTCCATGCGCAGAGGCACAATTTTATAGTTATATTTTAAAGATATTTGAGCTGGTATAGTTGATGTTAGAGCAGGACAATTAAAAAATTCAACCTTTTTCCCTTCACTAGTTCTTTGATCGGCTATTATAATTACCGAATATCCATTTTTGATATTATTTAATAGTTCTCTGATGTTTGATCTTCCTTTTTTAATCATCATAGGACATACATATTTTAATCTCAGATATTCCATGATTGGATTTAAAAATATATTATTTAGAGGTCGATAGATGGCACAAAATCTAATTCCATATCGATTCAATTTAGTTCCTAGCAATTCAAAATTTGAGATATGTCCAGATACAAAAACTACGGGTTTGTTGCTATTTTTAATTTCATCTAAATATTCCCTTCCGTTTAATTTTATTAAATTATCGTGATTTTTATTAAAATTTTTCAAAAAAACATACTCAGAAAAAGTTCTTCCAATATTATCCCACATGCCGTGAGATATTTTTTTAATCTCTTCTTGGCTAATTTTTTTGAAACAAATATTTAAGTTTTTTTCAATAATCTTTTTAGATCTAAATAATGGACCAAGCACCTTGGCAAGGTAACTTCCCATAAAAGATGCATTTTGAAGTCCAATAATTCTGAAAGTTGCGAATAATGATGAAACTACTATAAATTCTATAAAATATTTAAAGATTTTCATATAATTTTTTTTATTTCATTAATAAATTCTTCTTTTTTATTAATGAGTAATTCAAATTTTATATATTTAATATTTTTTTTGTCTTCATCATCTAGTCTAAAATAATCTTTCTCAGTAGTTACTAAATGTGCATCCAGCTCCTTAGCTCTCTTATTAAGATTTGTAATATCTATTTTTTTAAAATTATAATGATCAGGAAATTTTATAGTTTCTATTATTTGTGTGTTATCATTTTTTAAAAGTTCAAAAAAATTTTCAGGATTTCCTATACCCGCAAATGCTAAGATTTTTCTATTTATTAAATTATCCAAGTTTGTCAATTTATATTGAGTATAAAAAACTTTAATTTCAGGATTATATTTATTTATAGTTTTTTCAAATTTAAAATTTTGGTTTCCATTAATAAATACATAGTTGCACCTTTTTAATGCATTAAGTTTTTCTCTAAGCGGTCCTGAAGGAATTACAAAACCATTTCCAATCCATTGTCTTTCATTAAAACAAATTATAGATATATCGCTTTTTACACTTGGATCTTGAAAACCATCATCAAAAATAGCCACTTTAAAATTACTATTAATCAACGATTTTACTGCCTCTGGTCTTTGTTTGTTTGAAAATACTTTACCAACATTTTCTAATAATTTTGTTTCATCAGCATATTTCTTGTAATGTTTTTTCACAAATGCAGGATTCAGTTTTAGTAATTTAAGTATTCGAAAAATTTCTACACAAAGAGGAGTTTTGCCAGTTCCACCTAAATAAATATTTCCAACCAAAATTATTGGAATGTTAAACTTTTCTTTTTTTGAATACTTAAATTTTAGTAGGCTAATTAAATTAACAATTAGAGAGAAGGGATAAAAAACGTATGGCCAAATCGAAAATTCATTATGATCCCAAAATCTTGGTTTATAAAATTTCATTTGTGACCTACGATAAATTTTTTAACCTCTAAATCTATATTTTTTAATATAGATTGACCTACAACATTTATTCGTTTCCTTAATTTTTTGTTTCCTTTTTCTTTTGAACTTAGATCTTTTAGTAAAAATTTTTTTAAATCATTAATATTACTAATTCTTTTTGAAATTTTTTGAGAATCTAAATATGAATAAACATCTTTAAAATTGTTTACATGTGGACCATGATAAATTGTACAGCCCATTCTGGTAGGTTCAATTGGATTCTGTCCACCATGATTAACTATTGAACCGCCTAAAAATACAGATTTGGAGATATTAAAAAACTTTTGTGTTTCTCCAAAAGTATTAACAAGATATATATCGGCATCAGGAGCAAATTTAGATTGGCCTTTGTGCACATGTACTTTTAGGTTCAACTTGTTTAGCTTTTCAACTATCTCATTACAGCGATAAACGTGTCTTGGTATTATTACCAAAATAATATTTTTTAATTGTTTTTTTAATTCAATATGTGTTTTGCTACAAAAAATTTCTTCACCGTCATGAGTACTTGAAGCACACCATATTTTTTTATATTGAAACATTTTTGAAATATTTTTTTTAAGTTTATTTGATGAAATAGATCTTGATTTTGAGAATTTTAAATTTCCCAAATTTTTAATCTTTTTTACACCAAGGTTTTTTAAATATTTTTCTGTTTCTTTATTTTGAGGTAAACACATATCAAAACTACTAAAAATTAATTTTGCAAAATTGGTAATTTTTTTCCAGCGTAAATAAGTTTTAGTTGTAATTCTCGCATTTAATAATATTAAGGGAATTTTTTTATTTTTAATGTTAAAAATAAAATTTGGCCAAATTTCCGATTCAACAAAAATAACTAAGTCCGGTAGCCAATGGTTAAGGAATTTTGTTGCAAAAATATCTTTGTCAAATGGAAAAAATTGATGAATTATTTTTTTTGATTTTATTTTTTTATCAAATATCCTTGATGAACTTAAAGTATTTGTTGTTATAAGAATTGTCTTAATTTCTTCATTTTTTTCAAACTTTTCCAAAATAGGAATGATGCTCATTAGTTCGCCCACGCTTGCAGCATGAAACCATATAAGTTTTCCTGGGGGTCTTCTTTTTTTTATTATGCATAATTTTTCTTTGTATCTATTATTATCTTCTTTTTGTTTATAGATTCTTATTCCAAGAATAATTGGAGCAAAAAAACAAACTACATTTATTATTAACCTATATAATATTAACATTAATTAATGAGGTTTTAATTGTTTGTTATAAAAGTTTTTATAAATTTCCGAATTTTTTAAAAGATGATCGTGACTTCCTTCAGCCACAATCTTACCCTGCTCAACTATAAAAATTTTATTTGCCCTTAATACAGTCGAAAGTCTATGAGCTATAATAATAGTTGTTTTATTCTTTGTTAGATACATTATTGCTTCCTGTATTTTGTGTTCAGTATCTGCATCTAATGATGAGGTAGCTTCATCAAGTAAAATAATCGAAGCATTTTTAAGAATGGCTCTTGCTATGGATATTCTTTGCTTTTCACCACCAGATAAGCGAATACCGTTTTCTCCTATTGGTGTATCGTATTTTTCTGGCAACTGTTCTATAAAGTCATGTGCAGCAGAAAATTTACATGCTTCGAGTATCTTTTCTTTCGATGCTTTAGAATCTGCGTAAGCTATATTTGATAAAACAGTATCATCAAATAATGTAATATCTTGACTGACTAAAGAAATATTTTTTCTTAAGGAAAGTAAAGATACTTTATATATTGATTGATTATCAATTAGCAGATCACCACTTGATGCGTTATAAAACCTTGGGATCAAATTCATTATGGTGGTTTTTCCGGATCCACTGTGACCAACCAAAGCTATGATATTTCCACCTTCTATTTTGAGATTTATAGATTTTAATATTTCTTTTTTAGCATCATAGCTAAAATTTACATTTTTGTATTCGATTGTTGCTTTATTAATTACTAAATCTTTGGCATTTATATTTTCGTTAATTTTTCTTTCTTCATCAATAACTGCTAAAACCCTTCTTGCTCCGGACAAACCCTGATTAATGCCAATATTAAGTGTAGCTAAGGATCTTACGGGTTGATAAGACAGCATCATTGCCGCAAGAAAAGAAAAAAAATTATTTATTTCAAGAGTACCTTCGCTGACCATTATAGCAGAATAATAAATTAAACCTGCAATCATAATTCCTGTCAAAACCTCCATGATTGGAGTCGCTCTAACAAGAACGATTCCCATTTTTTGACCCTTTTCTTTTGCCTCTTCTAAAAACTTATTTGCCCTTTTAAATTCAAATTGTTCTTTTTGGTAGGTTTTAATTATTTTAGAATTTTTTAGTATTTCCGAAAGATAAGTTGTGATTATTCCTATTTTTTCTTGAACCTGGGTGGTTATTTTTCCCATTCTTTTTCCAAGAGATTTTGCTGTAAATGTTGCAAGTGGAATCATAATAATCGCAAACAATGAAAGTTTCCAATTTTGATAAAACATCAAACTTAACAAAGCAATTAAAGTTAAACTATCTTTTATTAAGTTTAATACTGCAGTACTTACCAATTGAATAATTAATGCTGCATCAAATAACAGATGTCCTATAAATTTTCCAGAATGCTTTTTTTCAAGCACCTGTGTATCAGCGTTTATTATTGCTTTGGTTAAGTCATATTGAATTTCTTTTTCAATTCCTGCACCAACTTTTATCATTGTGGTTCTTACAAGATAAAGCGAGATTCCTTTAATCGCAAAGGCTAACATTATTCCTATAGGAATTAATAACATAAATTCTTTATTTTTTTCTATGAAGATTTTTTTAATTGCTGGGTCAAGTAACCAAGCTATAGCAGCGGTACTTCCGGCGATTATGAGTGAAAAAATTAATGCCAAAAAAATTTTTTTAAGATATCTTTTAACGTAATCTTTATATAATCTTTTTATAATTTCTTTGTCAGTCATATTTTTTATTAAAATTTAAATATTTATAGCCACCAAGGTAAGAAAAACTAGAAAACCAAAGAAGTTATTACTTTTAAAAACAATTAAACAACTGTTTGAATTATTTTTATCTAGACGAATCATTTGATAAAAAAGATGCATAACGGGAAAAATTAAGAATGTAAAATAATACATTGTATTTTCTTCCAAGAAACCAAGAATGATCAAAAACAAAACACAAACAAAGTAGCATAGACCAATAAAAATTTTATAATTTTCTTTAAATTTAATTGATGTTGATTTTACTCCAATTATTTCATCATCATTGATATCTTGAAACCCATAAATGGTGTCATAACCCAATGTCCAAAATATGGCTGCAATGTATAGCAAAATGGGTTCTAATGATATTTCCCCCTTTAATGCAGTCCATCCTAATAAAATGCCCCAATTAAAAGTAAGTCCTAAAAAAAGTTGAGGCCAATAGGTCAACCTTTTCATATATGGATAAAAGAAGACAAAAGGTATTGATAGTAAACCTAGAATAATTGTTAAAAAATTAAATTGTATTAAAATGATAAAAGCAACCAAACACAATAAAATTATATACACAAAAGACTCTTGTGTTGAAATTCTTCCCGAGGATATAGGTCTATTTTTTGTTCTATCTACTTTTTTATCAAAATCTTTATCAGCGATATCATTGAATATACAGCCAGTACTACGCATTAATACTGAGCCTAGAAAAAATAAAATAATATAATTTATAAACAATTCGACCCCCCCAGTTTGATGAAAAGCAAGAGTCAATCCCCAGAGGCAAGGCCAAAATAGAAGCATAAATCCAATCGGTTTATTCAATCTAGTAAGTTCGATGAAAATTTTGATTTTATTCATTTAAGAAATGACTTGTAAATAACAAAGGGTGTATTCATAATCAATCTGATTCGTTATGAATGTAGATTATACTGTCGTGGCACTCATGTTTCCAGCCATACCGCTATTAATGAACGTTTATGGCAATCGGTTTCACACATTAAGCGATCTGATAAGAAAAATACATGACGAATATGTTTGGGAAAAACATATTCCTCATGAATGGGAAAAACAGCTTATTAATTTGAGTGGAAGAGTTAAATTGTTAAAATATACAGTTGCCTTTGCAAGTTTTGGTTTTTTACTTAACATGTTAACTGTTTTTGCTCTTTATTTCGGTAGAATATTTGAAGCTAGAGTAATTTTTGGTACTTGTTGTATGACAATGATAATTTCAGTACTTTTTTTTC
>Ga0187827_10006080_pt1 | contig 13966 bp, 13 predicted proteins | sample ETNtaG_39_FD_167969 | JGI IMG/M metagenome (GOLD analysis project Ga0187827, IMG submission 167969) | Marine microbial and viral communities from oxygen minimum zone, Eastern Pacific Ocean - ETNP2014_SV_150_PacBio MetaG (Illumina Assembly) | ecosystem: Environmental > Aquatic > Marine > Hypoxic... | reverse complement strand
AAGCAATTACCCTTCCTTTATATCCTTCAATGACGGAGAAAGAACAGGGCTATGTTGTTAGTACTCTAAGAGAGGTTCTTTCTTGAAACTTGGGATTGGAACAGCCCAATTTGGTTTAGACTATGGACTCTCTAACACTTCAGGTAAAACCTCCCTTAAGGAGGTGCGGTCAATATTAAAGATTGCTACAGAAAATGATGTTGATGTATTAGATACAGCATACTTTTATGGCGATAGTGAGTCTGTTATAGGAAGATGTTTGCCTGAACAGAACAGGTTTCGTATAATTACCAAGACTCCTTCCTTTAAAAAAAACAGATATTCTGCTGACGATGGAAATATTATAAAAAAAGCATTTTGTGCGTCACTTGAAAGATTAAGGCTATCAAGTGTAGCGGGATTACTCATTCACCATGCAGATAATGTACTTGCTGAAGGAGGCGAATTCCTTTGTGACGCAATGCACGAACTTAAAAGTAAGGGATTAGTAGAGAAAATAGGGTTTTCAGCATATAGTGGAGAACAAATAGATAAACTATTAGACCTTTATGACTTCGAGATGATTCAGGTCCCGGTTAATGTGTTGGATCAACGGCTTATTAAAGGGGGTGGGTTAAAGAAATTAAGGAATAAGGGTATAGAGGTTCATGCACGTTCGATTTTCTTACAAGGCCTGCTCTTGATGGAACCTGATAATCTTCATTCTTTTTTTGATCCAATCAAGCCGGTTATAAATAAATATAAAGATTTTATAATTTCGAGAGGTTTAACACCTGTTGAAGGTGCTATTAATTTTATAGCTTCCATGCCTGAGATTGATTATATAATTGTTGGTGTAAACACCGCTGAGCAATTGAGGGCGAATCTGGATAGTTTTAAAAGGTCATTAGAAAATAGAATGACTCTGGAAAACTTTAGTATGTTTTCCTTAGAAGAATCCAGATATATAAATCCAAGTTTGTGGGAATTAAACTGATTGTCTAATAGTGCAATATATAAATCGTGTTAATCCTGTCTTAACATTTTAGTCATTATGATTTTTGCGATACTTCAAGCAAGGACTTCATCTACTCGCCTCCCAGGTAAAGTATTAAAACCCATACTTGGACGCCCCATGCTTTCTTTGCAGATAGAAAGAATACAAAGAAGCAAAAAGATAGATAAAATTATTGTTGCTACAAGTAATGATCGCAGTGATAGTGATATCGAAAATTTATGTATAAATATCCAAATTCCATGCTTTAGAGGTAGCCTTGATGATGTATTAGACCGGTTTTATCAGACAGCAATGCAATATAAACTTGAGCATGTAGTCAGGCTGACGGGTGATTGTCCATTAATTGATCCAATAATAATTGATAAAGTAATTAGTTTCTACCTTGAAGGTGATTTTGATTATGCAACTAACTCTATGGCGCCATATACATTTCCTGATGGGCTGGATGTAGAGGTTTTCGGTTTTTCTGTTCTTGAGAAGGCGTGGCATGAGGCCATCCTGCCTTCGCATAGAGAACATGTAACACCTTTTATTCGTCTGCATCCTGAAATATTTAAAGTTGGTTACTATAAAAATGAGACAGATCTGTCGCATTTAAGATGGACAGTAGATGAACCGGAAGATTTTGAATTTGTTTCCCAGATATATAAAGAACTTTACCCTCAATATCCAATATTTATAACAGAGGATATCCTGGAATTGATAAACAGAAAGCCTTCATTACTTGGAATTAATAGTCATGTAGAACGAAATATGGGATCTAAAAAGTCAGAAGAAGCTGATAAATTGTTTTCAAAGAAGTTGTAAATGGGCTTTAAACTTCGCGCACTTTGTTTCTCTGCGCTGAAAAATTAGAATGCATACCGAACGATATAAGACATCCTGGCAAATGCTTGAAAGGGCATTAAAGTCAATTCCACTTGGTTCTCAAACATTTAGTAAAAGCATAACAGCATATCCTGAAGGGGTGTCGCCACATTTTATAAAAAAAGGTGAAGGTTCTCATGTATGGGATGTAGATGGCAATGAATATATTGATTTTGTAAATGCACTCGCCTCTATTACTCTTGGCTACAACGATCCGGATGTTACGGAGGCAGTAAAAGCACAACTAGAAGAAGGTACGATATTCAGCCTTCCCCATGAAATAGAGATCAAAGTTGCTGAAAAAATTATTGATATGGTCCCATGTGCAGAGATGGTTAGATTTGGCAAGAATGGTTCCGACGCAACAGCAGGTGCCATAAGACTTGCAAGGGCATATACAGAAAGAGACCATGTTGCTGTATGTGGTTATCATGGATGGCAGGACTGGTATATTGGTTCGACAAGCCGTAATCTAGGAGTTCCCTCTTTAGTCAGGGGTTTGACACATTCCTTTCCTTATAATGATCTGGACTCACTCTGGCAGTTACTTAACAAATATCCAGACCAGATTGCTGCTGTAATTATAGAGCCTATGAATTCTACAGAGCCCAACAGTGAATTTCTTGAAGGAGTTAAGGAATTAACCATAAAAAATGGATCAATACTTATCTTTGATGAGACAATTACCGGTTTTCGTTATGCTAATGGAGGCGCTCAGGAATATTTCGGTGTAATCCCTGACATTGCAATATTTGGAAAAGGTATGGCTAACGGTTACCCGGTATCTGCAGTTACAGGCCGCGCAGAGATAATGAAACTGATGGAAGAAGTGTTTTTTTCATTCACATTTGGAGGCGAAACATTATCACTTGCTGCTGCTCTTACAACTATGACTAAACTTCAACAGGAGCCTGTTGTTAAAACTCTCTGGGGACAAGGCAGAAAAATTAAAAAGGGTGTTAACTCACTAATTATAAAACATGATTTAGAAAATGTTTTATCGACTACAGGTAAAGATTGCTGGTCATTTCTAATAATTAAAAATACTGATATTTATTCGCAATGGGAATTAAAGACATTGTTTCTGCAGGAAGTTTTTGCAAGAGGAGTATTGACTTTGGGAACTCATAATATGAGCTATGCTCACTCTGATGAAGATATTTCTAAACTTCTTAGAGTTTATGACGAAGTGTTTGGTGTTATAAAGGATGTGGTTGAGAAAAAGAGCTTGGATAAAAGGCTGCAAACAAAACCTCTGGTTCCTTTATTTAAGATAAGATGAAAATTGTTTTTCGTACAGATGCATCAATCAATATTGGTACAGGCCATGTAATTCGATGTCTGACTCTTGCTGATGAGTTAAGACAAAAAGGTATAGACATCAATTTCATATGCAGTGAGGAAGCGGGTAACCTGATCAGCTATATTGAAAACAGAGAGTATAAAGTTGATCAGTTGCCTGGAGAGATTGATATTGAAACTGACAGGAGGCTTACTAATAAAATACTGTCAAAATATGAGACTAAGCCTGACGGGTTGATTATAGATCATTACGATATTGATCTTTTATATGAATCTTCTTTTAGAGATCGTGTAAAAAAGATTATGGTCATTGATGACCTTGCTGATAGAGAGCATGATTGTGATCTGCTTCTTGACCAGAACTATAGTAAAAATGATAACCGTTATAGTGGTCTTGTGCCAGAAAACTGCATACAGCTATTAGGCTCTGAATATGCAATACTTCGTCATCAATTTCAGAAGGCAAGGGAAAATCTGAGAAAGAGGGATGGTGGAGTTAATCGTATCCTGGTATTTATGGGAGGCGCTGATTCAAAGAATATTACATCAAAAGCTCTTCGAGCCATACGTATGCTTGGTCGCTCTGATATTGCTATAGATGTGGTTGTTGGCGATCTGAATCAATATCATAATGAAATAAAAATCTTAACATCTAAAATGCCAAATACTGTTTATCATCACAATGTTGAGGATATGGCGAACCTTATGTCATCAGCAGATTTATGTATTGGAGCAGGTGGAACAGCAACATGGGAGAGATGCTGTGTAGGCTTGCCAGCAATTACGATTATTATAGCTGAAAACCAAGAAGACATATCAGAAAGCCTTGATAATGAAGGGGTTTTAATAAATCTTGGTTGGTATCACAATGTTACAGAAGACAATATAAAAGAGGTAGTAGAAGGCTTAATTGGTAACCATCAGAAAATGGCTTCTATGTGTGACAAAAGCAGAAGGTTAGTGGATGGAAAAGGAGTAAATAGGGTATGCGATACAATGATTTCAATGGTTAACGATAGAGATCAATATAAATTAATTCCTAGAAGAGAGCTTACAATAAAAGAAAAAATCTAATCAAAATCGTAATTTGTGAATATAGAGAAGTGATAGAATGGGAGAAAGAGTATTAATTACAGGAGCAAATGGGTTTGTAGGAAGCACTCTTCTGAGGAGGCTTGCAGATACTAAGTGGGAAGTCATATCTTTGAGTCGCAAAAGCTGTACACTAAAAAACGAAGTTGTGTTAGATTTTTGCGATGAAGATTTCTATGTAAAATTAGATTCTTTACCCAAAATAGATGCAGTTATTCATCTTGGAGCCAGAATCGGTTGGGATGGAAGCTCAAGATCAGATCTTTTTGTGCCTAATGTTCTCGCTACAGCAGAATTGGCAAGATGGTCAGAAAAAAAGGGTGCTTATTTGATCTTTGCTTCAGCGGCTATTATATGTGGTTTAGATAACCCATATATAGAATCAGATAGTAAGCCCAAATTTGATTCAGATTATGGTTATAGTAAATGGCTGGCAGAGGAGTTGATTAAGATGTCGGGAGTTGAACATGCTATACTGAGAATATGTGGCGTGTTTGGCAAGAATGGCCCAAAGCATCTAAGTTTGAACCGAACAATTGATAGCGCTTTAAATGGAATAATACCAATACAGCATGGAGCGGGTAATCAGAAAAGGAATTATATATATGTGGAAGACCTAGCTGATATTTTGCTTTATTGTTTAGAAAACAGAATAGAGGGTACACATTTAGTTGCAGGTTCAAATATTAATACTGTTTCTGAGATGCTTAATATAATATGTAATGTATTGGTTCCGGGCAAGAAACCAGATGTTAGGACTGATAGAGATGGTTATGACCAGATAGTTCAGCATTCGGAGTTCCTTCCAATAGGGCAATCATTTGACAGTGCCATTAGTGATATTAAATAAAAGCCAAGAGTTTGTTGCATAACTTTTACACGAAAATCTCAGCTGATTCATGTTTTTTGATAACATACTGAATAGCCTTCAATATATAGATGTGTAAATTATACGAAAAGCAAAATAGTAGTGTGGAATTAGTTAAGACAGACACAGGGTATTATACTGTAAGGCAGAAGCCTTCCCCTCAGGAACTGAAAGAGTATTACAGTAATAAATACTATCAAGACGGTAAGGGGGAATATGCACAGAAGTATTCGGAAGAGGAATTTTTGTACTTTGAAAACAAGTGCAGGCAGAACGAAAAGATTTTAACATGGTTATTTGATGAACTAAAGAACAGAAAAATTCATAGAAGATTCTTGGATGTAGGATGTGGCGAAGGCTGGAGTCTGTCTTATTTTTTAAAGCAGAAATATGAAGTAAGGGGATTCGATCATAGCGATTTTGGGATAAAATTGCACAACCCACATTGTCTGTCATATTTTGAACAGGGTGATATGTTTGAATTGCTGGATAATGAGATTAACACGAGTAATAAGTATGATACAGTATATTTAGACAATGTCCTTGAGCATGTTATTGATCCGGAAAGTCTTCTGGTTAAACTTAACAACATAGTGGCAGGCAAGGGGGTTTTGTGTGTTGAGGTTCCAAATGACTTTTCCCAAACCCAGAATGAATTGAGAAGGAAAAACATAGTAGCTAATGAGTATTGGGTTAATCTTCCCTCACATTTGTCATATTTCAATACCGAGTCCCTAAAATTGGTTGCGGAAAAGTGTGGATGGGAATGCCGGAAAATGGTATCTGATTATCCCATCGATTTCCATCTATTCAATAATCAAACAAACTATATTAAGGACAAATCAGCAGGGAATGGTTGTCATCAAAACCGTGTTAGGGTTGTAAATTTTTTAGCTGGTCTTGATTATGAGAAGAATATTAGATTATTTGAACTATTGGCTGAAATGGGAGTAGGTAGAACAATAACCGCTTTCTTGATTAAGAAGAAGTAGATCCAAAGCCACTTGCTTTGCAGGTGGCTTTTTAAATGTAGTATTTAGAAGGGGAATTAAATAAAAATAGTGAATTAATCAAAGGACTGCTTGATTTTAAAAACCAGAACACGAGCATGGGTGAATCTCATGCTTTTTAAATATTGTTTGTTTAGCAAAAAAGAAATGTGATTTATGGAAAACACAAAGACAACAGGTAACAGAGGAAAATTTATTCTGTTTTATCCAACTATAGAAAACCTTTGGGAACATGTTTGGTTTCCTTTTCCATACCTCTATTTACCTCCTTTTTTGGAAGAAGCCGGTTTCGAGGTAGAAATAATCGATGCACGGGTTGAAAAAGATTGGAGGGGCCTTTTAAGAGAGGAAATTGGAGATGCAATAGGTTTTGGTATGACAGGAATGAGTGGCCCTGATCTCATTGTTGCCATTGAAGCTTGTAATATTGTAAAGGGTTTGAAACCAGGTATACCTGTTGTCTGGGGAGGGCATCACGCGAAGATAAGGCCGGATCAGCTCCTCCAGGAAGGTTTAGCTGATTATGTCATAAACGGAAGGGGAGAGCATTCACTTGTAAAATTATTGATTACACTTGAGGGGAAAAGGGTAGTTGATGATATTGAAGGCCTTGTATACATTAATAATGGTAAGGTGAAAACAAACGCTCCGATACCATATATTGGTTTTGACTATGATATTTTACCGGCATATCATTTATTCGATTTAGAGAAATACCGATCTCAAAACAATATTGTTGGTTATTTGTCGGCACAGGGGTGTCCTTTTCATTGCTCTTTTTGCACTGAAAAGGATTATACATTTACATACAGAACAGATGAACAGCTGAAAAGGGAGCTGAACTTTTTGATCAAGGAAAAAGGATTTATGTCACTGTTCTTTCATGACGGTACCTTCTTTGTCTCAAGAAAAAGGGTTTTGAAAATAGCCAGATTGTTCTTGGAGGAGTATCCAGGTGTGAAGTGGAAGGGGAATGCACGGGCGAATTCATTGTTGAAATATTCTGACGATGAATTGAAATTGCTTGTTGATTCAGGTTTGCGTTCCGTCTTTTTTGGTGTTGAATCAGCTTCCCAAAAAGTGTTGGAAAACATGGAAAAGAAAATAACTCCGGAACAAGTCCTAAAGAGCGCAAAGATCTGCGTTGATTACGGGTTTGAGTTTTACGCTTCTTTTATGTTTGCAACACCGGGTGAAACAGTCGATGATTTAAAGCAGAACATTGACCTTATGAATAAGATAAAAGAAATAAATCCGAATGCCACGTTGCAAAATAGTGTCTATATTCCACTACCAGGGACAGATATGTATTATATGTGTCTTGAAAGAGGATTTGTACCACCGAAAACAACCCTTGAGTGGTCTAGTAGGGACATTACCTCTAATTTTGAAAATAGAGATGATATCAGTTGGATTGAGCCGTCTGTGCTAAAGGAATACATTAAAGTATATGATGAAGCATTCCCAAATTATAAACACGTTTTTCAACGTGAAAAAGCAAGGGAGTATGAATCTCCTTTGAAAAAACAACTTTAATAAGTTTGTATTGAGTGGTTAAGGTGAGACATTGCTAATTAATTAGAGCCAATGTGTTGCTTCTGTAATTGCACAAGCAAAAGGGTAGTCAATTCTAGCATATAGTATTTTTGAGTAACATTTAGTTTTCTTTCTTAAATTTGTATATTTAATGAAATTGATTGCTTTTTCTGACATTCACGGAAATTATGTCGCTTTTTTAAAGGCACTTAAATTGATGAAAAAGGAATCACCTGACATTTATCTTTTTTGTGGTGATATATGCGGATATTACTACCAGCAAAACGAAATAATTGAGGAACTTTTGGAATTAAATAATTTGATTAGCGTTATGGGAAATCATGATCAGTTGTTTTTAGATTGCTACACAGATCGAAGACTACTTGTTGACTATACGCAAAAGTATGGACGTTCATTTGAAATCCTTCTCGATAACATTACAGATCAGAGTCTCTCGTTCCTTAGAGAAGGTTCTCTCTTTTGGGAGTCTGAAGATGGTTTTTCCGCCGCTTTCCACGGAAGCCCCTCATTGTACCTTAATGGTTATGTCTATCCTGATACACCACTTGATGAGTTTATGAATAGCAATTATCGTTATGTGTTTTTAGGTCACACTCACTATCCGATGGATAGAGTTTCAGGGATGACAAGATTTATCAATCCTGGATCAATAGGTCAGCCGAGAGATTGCAATGAGGGGAGTTTTGCGGTAGTAGACTTGATAAGAGATCATATAGAAATTATACGTTTTGAGTATGATACTGACTCTGTTATTAACCAGGTAAAGGCTGTTAAAGAAAAACATTCATATCTTGAACAAGTGCTATTAAGAAGTAGGGTATGAATAATAATATATTATTGACTGCTGTTGGAGGTGATTTAAGTTGTAGCATCCTGAAATGCCTCAAGGAGAGTGGATTATTACTTAAGGTCATTGGTACTGATGTAAATTCTAATATCGCTGGTAAGTGGCTTGTAGATAAGTTTATTATATCTCCAGAAGCTGTAAATGAAGATGAATATAAAAAATTTATATCAGATATTTATAAAGAAGAGGAAGTCAGCATTATTATTCCCGCATCAGAGTCTGAGGTCATGTTTTTTCAAAGCCATAGAGATTACTTTGATTGCAAAAACATAAAAGTATTAATAGTAAACCAGCAAGCATATGACGCTTTTGCAGACAAATACATAACTACAATCAGCCTTAACGAGTTTGGGATAAGGACACCTGTTACTTATCTTTCTCAAGAGTTTAAGAAAGAGCTACAGTATCCTTTTATCTTAAAGTCACGGACCGGTTCAGGAAGCAATTCGGTAGAGATAATACATAACGATGATGAATACGAGTTCTATAAAGAGAGAACTAAGGATCCTATTGTTCAGGAATTTTTAGATTCAGACGAAGAATTTACCACAGCAATATATTCCGATGGTAACACTGTCGAAGTATTCAGCTTTAAGAGGGTTCTTGGGCCTGGAGGCATGACATTTATAGCAGACGTTGTTGAAGAGAATGCATTATTGGAAATATCAAACGTAATTGCAGAAAGAGTTTCTCTAAAAGGCTCGATCAATATACAAACAAAGAGATTAGGTGGTGCCTTTATCCCATTTGAAATAAATATGAGACTGTCCAGTACTGTGTATATGAGACATCATTTCGGTTTTTGTGATGCCGTGTGGTGGGTGAATAATGTCCTTACTGGTAGCATCGGAGATAAAGGAAAATATAGATCCTCTGGGACGGCCTACAGGGTTAATGATTATCTTTTTAGATAGTGTTTAAATTGTTTGAGAAATTGCATCTCTATCATTGAAAACTTTAAATAAGTTATAAGTAATGTTTGAAATAAATGCTAAAAAAATTGGAGTTGGTCATCCCCCTTTCATTATTGCCGAAATGTCTGGCAACCATAATCAATCCTTAGACATGGCACTGGCGATTGTTGAAGCAGCTGCTAAGGCTGGTGTCCATGCAGTTAAACTGCAAACCTATACTGCTGATACGATTACCATAGACTGCGATAGTGGGGCATTTTATATTGACGATCCTGACAGCCTGTGGAAAGGAAAATCGTTATATAAACTTTATCAGCAGGCATATACCCCTTGGGAATGGCATGAACCAATTTTCAATAGATGCCGGGAGTTAGGTTTGATTGCCTTAAGCACACCTTTTGATGAGACCGCTGTAGACTTTCTTGAAGAGATGAATGTACCAGCATATAAAATCGCTTCTTTTGAAAACAATCACATTCCATTAATAAGGAAAACTGCAGCAACTGGTAAACCCTTAATTATCTCAACTGGCATGGCAAGCATCGCAGAAATTGATGAGGCTGTAAATGCTGCACGTGAATCAGGATGCAAAGATATAGCTCTTTTAAAGTGTACAAGCACCTACCCTGCAGAACCCATTGATACTAACTTGAGAACAATTCCTCATCTGAAACAACTCTTTAATGTTGAGGTGGGGTTGTCAGATCATACACTTGGGATTGGAGTTAGCACTGCGTCTGTGGCTCTGGGAGCCACTATAATTGAAAAACACTTTACTCTGTCCCGGGCTGATGGAGGTGTTGATTCTGCTTTTTCTCTGGAACCTGATGAGATGGAATTGCTTGTCGAAGAAACATTTAATGCCTGGCAGGCTATTGGAGAGATTTATTATGGAGCAACAAAGAAAGAAGAGGTATCAACTGTTTATCGACGTTCAATCTATGTAGTGTCTGATGTAATGAAAGGTGAAGAATTTAATACAAAGAATATCCATGTGATCCGTCCTGGAGACGGATTGGCTCCGAAATACTATGATGTTATTCTTGGTAGAAGGGCTGTATGCGATATAAAAAGAGGAACTCCACTGGACTGGAAATATTTCGGATGAATGGTTCATGCTTCTTCATTAAATGGTATTATTATTATGAAATCTCCGCTGTTATTTGATGTAAATAATATAAGCGTTAAGTTGTTTCGTAATTTTGAGGAAATAAACGAAAAGGATTTCTTATATTTTTACAGAAAAATATTTGGAAAAGTTTTCTCAAAAGATACCTTTGTGTGGTTTGATCGTTTAACCAACGAGAATATATGGGCAATCACAATAGAAAACGAGAGTAATAAGTATGTTGGACTGTATGGGTTGTTACCTCTTAAATTTTATCTCAAGGGGGGGGAATGTGGAGGTTATTTATGTCACAACGTAGGAGTTGAACTGAAATATGCAGGGACGGGGCTCTTTCAATATATTGGGAAATATATACTAGGTAAGGTATTGAGAAATAATGAAATTGCTATATCCTTTCCAAATAGATTAGCTAGTAGAGGTCATAAGGCAATAGGTTGGAAAGATATGGGAAGTATGCTTTTTTATGAGAAAACAGAGTTCAATAATAATTCGAAGTTAGATGATAAGAGTGTCCATGAAGTTGATGAGTTTCCAAAAAGTTTAAACAAGCTTTTGTTAAAGCTTAGGGATGGAGTCGATTTTTCATTAAAAAAAGATGTTTCATTTCTAAATTGGAGAATATCTAAGCCTGACCATGAATATAAATGTTATGTTTACAATAAAGGCAATAAAATTTATGGTTATATGATATTAAAGTTTTTTTGTGATAATGACAATATAGGAAAAGGGCATATTATTGATATACAAGCTGAAGATAAGGCAACTTTAAAGTCTTTATTAAAAAAGGTGGAGAATGTAAAAAAAAGAATGAATTTGAATTTATTAAATATGTGGGTATTTGAAGGAAGTGAGCTATTGAAGACGATAGAAAGTGAAGGTTATAAAAGATCTGACGATGATTATGATTATCCTTTAATTTTATATTTAAAGGATAATGATCTTGCCGATCAGTTTGTTAAATTAAACAAGAAAAAAATATTAATATCTTTGGCAGATAATGATGTGTTTTGACAGGTATAAAACAATATATTAGTGATACAGCTTCTTATAATGACTAAAGTAGTGATTTAATTATAATAGTAGAATTGTGGATTGGTTATTATCAAAAATAAATAATTACGATAGAAATATATTTTGTGTGTATAAAGATACTGCTTTTTCATATGCATGGTTATTACAAAGGGTTAATTTGTTTGAATCGATGATAAACAATTATGATGATAAAAGTGTTTTCTCAATTCAGAGTGACTACACACCAGATTCTATAGCAATGTTAATTGCACTGGCAAAAAAAAGAAAGTTAATTGTTCCCATAATAAGTAATGTTGCGGATGAGATTAAAGAGAAAATATCAATGTCTCAGTGTGAGATGATAATAAAATTTAAAAATGAAGATCCTGTATATGAGCCTGTTGAGAGTGAGCAATCAAGCAATGTCTTATACGAACAAATTCAAGCTAAAGGACATTCGGGATTGGTACTTTTCTCATCAGGGTCAACCGGTGATCCAAAAGCCATAGTACAGGATTTGGATATATTGACTGAGTCCCTCAGATCAAGAAAGCCTAGGAATTTAAAGTTCTTGGTTTTTTTGTTGTTTGATCATATTGGAGGACTGAACACATTGTTTAATGCTCTTTCAATGGGAGCCACTGTAATAGTTCCTGGTGATAGAGAGCCAGATTATATTGGGAATCTAATTGAAAAACATGAGATCACTCTTCTTCCCACTTCACCGACCTTTCTCAACTTGATGCTGATATCAGAGACATATAAGAACTATGATCTTTCCTCGTTGAAGCTTATAACTTATGGAACAGAGCCTATGCCGGAAAGCCTTTTGAGGAGATTAAGAAAGGTGTTTCCAGGGGTGAGATTCCTGCAAACTTATGGTACCACAGAAACTGGAATAGCTACCACGTCTTCCAAATCATCAGACAGCTTGTATATGAAAATAGAGGGTTCTCATATGCAATGGAAAGTAGTAGATGGTGAACTGTGGTTAAAGAGTGATGCTCAGATGCTTGGCTACATAAATGACAACGATCCGTTCGTTGAAAATGGATGGTTCCCAACAGGGGATATTGTTGAAGTAATAGAAGATTCGTATATAAAGATTGTGGGCAGAGAAAATGAGATTATAAATGTAGGCGGTCAGAAGGTGTTTCCTGCGGAAGTAGAAAATGTTATTTTAGAATTAGATGTAGTTTTAGACGCAGTTGTATATGGTGAAGATAATCCTATTACAGGACAAATAGTAACAGCGAAGATTGTTCTAATGAATGAAGTTGATAAGGACGATTTGGTAAAGAAAATTAGGTTTCATTGTAAGGATAGATTAGAAAAATATAAACGACCGATAAAGATTAAGATAGTAGATAAACTTTATTATGGAACGCGCTTTAAGAAGAAAAGGAGTTATGGAGGATAAACATGATGAAAAATATTACGGTTGATATTTCTAAAATAATATTATCTTCCTTAAAAGAGATAGCAGAATTAAATGGTTTCAGAATTGCAGAGTATAATGAGAAAACTTCCCTATACGGAAATAAAGGATATTTAGATTCAATGGCATTGGTGTCATTAATAGCTGATATTGAAGGTGTTTTATCTGAAAAAGGATATGATATTACTATTGCTTCAGAAAAGGCATTTTCAAGGAAAATCAGCCCCTTTTTGAATGTAAAAACATTAAAGGATTTCATACATGAATTGATAGACAAGAGCAGGGATAGAGATGGATAAGAAAATAATTGTAATTACCGGATCTAGAAAAGGAATAGGTAAATATCTGTCGGAATATTATTTGAAGAGTGCTCTTGTGATTGGATGCAGCAGAAAGGATAGTAGTATAAGAGAAGAAAATTACATCCATTATAATGTTGATGTGTCTGATGAGATAGGTGTAGTAAATATGATAAAAGATGTCGTTAAGAGATTTAAAAGAGTTGATATCTTAATAAACAATGCGGGAATAGCAGCCATGAACCATATAATGTTAACACCTATGGATGCGGCTACAGATATTATAAAAACAAATCTGTTAGGAACCTTCATCTTTATAAGAGAAGTATCAAAGGTTATGGCAAGGCAAAAGTGGGGAAGAGTTGTAAATATATCAACGATTGCCGTTCCATTATCTCTGGAGGGAGAGTCCGTTTATGTTGCCTCCAAGGCGGCAGTAGAAAATATAACTAAAATTGCATCAAGAGAACTTGCACCGTTTAACATTACAGTAAATACTATTGGAATCGCCCCCTTAATGACAGATTTGATTAAAACTGTGCCAAAGGAAAAGATAGATAAAATTATAAGTATGATGGGTATAAAGCGATTGGCCAAGTATAGTGATGTTTCTAATGTTATAGATTTTTATATAA
>Ga0187827_10006078_pt1 | contig 13967 bp, 13 predicted proteins | sample ETNtaG_39_FD_167969 | JGI IMG/M metagenome (GOLD analysis project Ga0187827, IMG submission 167969) | Marine microbial and viral communities from oxygen minimum zone, Eastern Pacific Ocean - ETNP2014_SV_150_PacBio MetaG (Illumina Assembly) | ecosystem: Environmental > Aquatic > Marine > Hypoxic... | reverse complement strand
TTAAAAATAAAAGGAGATAAAAATGATAAATAAATTATGGGATAAATTTATACTTTACTTATATAGTAAAATAATGACATATGAATTATTTAAATATATGAGAGCACATAAATATTATCAAAAAGAAAACAATACTAAGCATAAAAAAGATTCTTAGATGTTTAGAATAATAGGGGAGATAAAAAATGAAGAAGAAAAAAATAATTGATGGTGTAATCTTCCATCGTCATTTAAATGGTAATGGTTTAGTTGCCGAAACTGCTACTGTTGCTAAAAATGCTTATATTGGATCAAAAGCAATAGTTTATGGTTATGCAAGAGTTACTGGTAATGTAAGAGTTACTGGTAATGCAAAAATCTTTGGTAATGCAAAGATTACTGGTAATGTAAGAGTTACTGGTGATGCAAAGATCTCTGGTAATGCAAAGATCTCTGGTAATGCAAAGATTTTAGGATCAGAGGTCACTGGTAATGCAAAGATCTCTGGAGATTCAGTAGTTTATGTAGGTATAAAAATCTCCGGAGATTTAGTACTTAAAGAGACAAGAGAAGATCTTTAGAAAATTTAAAATAAAAACCACTAATAAAAAATTAGTGGTTTTTATTTTAAATTTTCTAAAAAAGAATAATTTTATATTGACAAAATATGTTAGATACATTAAATTTTAAATTAATCAATGATGATTAAAATAATAGTTCATTAAAAATAGGAGAAAATAATGAAGAAAGATGAGAAAGATAAAAAAGTTATAATTGGTGGCATAAATTTCTATTCTCATCCAAGAGGAGGGGGTTTAGTTGCTGAAACTGCTATTGTTGCTGAAACTGCTTATATTGGATTAGAGGTAAGAGTTTATGGCAATGCAAAAATTTCTGAGCATGCAAAAATTTCTGAGCATGCAAAAATTTATGGTCATGCACATATCTCTGGTCATGCACATATCTCTGGTCATGCACAAGTCTTTGATCATGCACATATCTCTGGTCATGCACAAGTCTTTGATCATGCAGAAATTTCTGGTGATGCAAAAATTTCTGGTGATGCAAAAATTTCTGGTGATGCAAAAGCTCATGGTCAGGTAAAAATATATGATTATGCAGAAATTTATGATGAAACATATATATATGGATGGGTAAGAATATATGGCAAGGCAAAGATTTATGGCAAGGCAAAGATTTATGGTAATGCAGAAATTTATGGTAATGCAGAAATCTTTGATGAAGCAGAGGTTTGCGCTAATGCAGAAATCTTTGAGGGCATTTATAATGGAAAACCTTTACATAATATAAAAATCCACGATGATGTAAAAACCTTATAAATATTCTTAAAGAAAAATAAAAAAACCATTGATAAATAATCAATGGTTTTTTATTGACAAAATATGTTAGATACATTAAATTTTAAATTAATCAATGATGATTAAAATAATAGTTCATTAACAAAGGAGAAAAAATGGAAAAAGAACCAAATATAATTTGTTTAGATAAAAAAGTAGTACCTGTTGGTAAAGAAAAAAAAGCAGTATTTACTGGTTGGAGTCTCAGCTATGTTCATCATCATCGTCATTTAAATGGTGGAGGATTAGTAGCTGAAACTGCTACTGTTGCTAAAACTGTTTATGTTGGACCAAATGCAATGATTTGTGGTTTTACAAAAGTTTCTGGAAACGTTAAAATTTGTGACTGTGCAACAGTAGCCGGTTATGCAAAAGTCTCTGGAAATGTTAAAATTTGTGATCGTGCAACAGTAGCTGGTTATGCAATAATTTCTGATTATGTACATATCTTTGGTAGTGCATCAGTTTATGGTCATGCAACAGTATCTGGTTATGCTAAAGTCTCTGATACTGTAAACATATTTGGTGAAGCAATAGTTACTGATGAAATAGAACTTTATGGTCATGTAAATGTTTGTAGTGATACAAAACTTACAGGTAAAAATAGAAAAAACAGTTCTGCAAGATATGTTTGTGGCTGTCCACACTAGTAATGAAGAAATTACAATAAACATAGATTTAAAGAATAAAAATAATAAACCACTAATAATTAAAATTAGTGGTTTTTTATTAAAAAAGCATTCTTAAAAGAATGCTTTTAAATAATAAATTAGTATATTAAAATTAGGGTATTTTTAAAGTGTACATTAAAAATAGTATTTTATAATACTTGTATTATTATAGTATGATAATAAATTAAATTATTTTAATGGTGTGAATGTTCTGATGATTTACATTTACAAGGCATAGCCTTGCAAGCCTTACATTGACAAGATGTAAATAACATATAAAGTGCTGAAAGACCAACTAAGGTATATACAACCCTAGAAATTTCTGACATATCACCAAATAGGGTAGCTACTAAATCAAATTCAAATAATCCTACTAATCCCCAGTTTAAACCTCCAAAGATAACTAAAGATAAAGTTAGACATTCTAATCTTTTATTTTTTTGCATATGATTTATTCTTTCTTTATTAATAATAAAATAATTAATTACATTATAACATAAATTTCTTAATAATAAAATAGATAGTATAATTATTGACAAAATAATATTATTATGTTATGATAAACTATCTATTGATAATATTTAGATACATAGTTCGTTAAAACAAAAAGGAGAAAAAATGAAAAAGGGTAAAATTTTTTTAATTAAAACCAAAAAAAAAGTTGTTATTATTGGCAATGGTAAAGTATATGGTAAAGTATTAGCTGCTGGCAATGGTAAAGTATTAGCTGATGGTAAATTATTAATTACTGAAAGCATTAATAATAAGTCAGTTATAATTGACAGTATAGAATACTATCATCATCCAAATGGTGGAGGATTAGTAGCCGAAACTGCTACTGTTGCTAAAACTGCTTATATTGGACCACATGCTAAAATTTTTGATAATGCTATTGTTAAAAATCATGCATCAATAATTGATAATGCAACAGTTTCTGATAATGCGGTAGTTTGTAATTATGCAAAAATTAAGGATAATGCAAAAATTAAGGATAATGCAAAAATCTTTGGTTATGCAGAGATATCTGGTTATGCGGTAGTTTGTGATAATGCATGTGTGGGTAAAACTGCAGTAGTTTTAGGAAGGTCTGTAATAAATGGGACCACAAAACTTCTTAAAAATACAGCAACTTTTGGTAGTTTAAAAAGTAAAAAAATAACATATAAGAAAAGAAAGAAGAAAAGAAAAAGCTTTAAAGATATAATTAAAGCAGCAATAAATATTAAAAATAAAGGGTAATAATAAAAACCACTGATAAAAAAAATCAGTGGTTTTTCTTTTTCTCAAAAGAGGGGTAAAACCCTTGACAATTTTTTTTAAATAGAGTAGTGTAGATGCTCGGCTCTTTTAAATAAAAAGAAAAGAAATTAAGACCTTTTTATGGTAAAGGGGTCTTAATCATCAAAACCAAAAAACAACAATAAGGAAAGTTAAACATGAAAAAAGATGAAAATAACACCGCAACACCAGAAACACCAGAAACACCAGAAACACCAGAAGCAAAATTTCTTGAAGTTCAAGAAGAAATTTTAATTGCAATTTCTGAAAAAGGCTTAACTAGAAAAAACATTAAAACCGTTATTAGTTATAATGCTAATGATGGTGAAAAAATGAATTATCTTGTTATCGTAGGTGCTAAAAATGATAAAAAAGAAGTATCATTTGAACATGATTTTCTTCATATTTTAGAAAATTCTACGGAAGCCAGAGTTATTGGAGATAAAACATTGGTTGATTTTTTTGAAAAATCAGATCCTAATGTAATTGAACCAATCATTTATGGGCAAGCTCTTTCAGATAGAGGCTATTTTCAAACTTTAAAAGCTAAGGCTGTTGAAGTTCAAGAAAAAGTAGTTTCCTGGTTGATTGAGGAAAGTGGTGTTAAAATGAAGAATGTTGAAATGGTTCTGGGTTATCGTAATAACGCAGAAACAAACTTTCTGGTAACTGTCATCAATGAAAAAAAATATCAAGGGAGTCATTATTCTTTTGATGCTTTGCATGACGGCAGTGGAGTAACCACAATTGGTAATACAACAGTAAATTTATTTATTGAGGAATCAAATCCTCTTGTTGTTCAACCGATTGAAAATAAAAATAGTTTTGTAATTCAGAATAGAAATCATCTTTGGGAATTAAGAAGTATGATCAATCAAGTTCAAGAAGAAACTAAACTAATGCCAGCGTAAGTAATACCGGCTTAAAACAAAAGGGGAGCTTAAATAAGTTCCCCTTTTTTCTTTTACATTAAAAAATAATTATTAAATAAATAATATAAAATATTAACAAGTTCCTATAGATCTGACAAATTTATTGCTATATTTTATAATTAGGGATTTATAGTAGTATAAGAACCGTTTTCATATTTTCTTTGTGGAGTATAACCATTACCATGTATACAAATCATATCTGTACCATCTAGATTAGGCATACAACACCAAAAATAAGGAGAGTTGATAGCGCTGCTATCTTGATCACCTGGACCCCAAGATGTTTGGTTGGAAGTACATACTATTCCTCCTGAACCGCCTTCTCCAAAAACCGCCGCTTCCACAAAATCTTTATTAGCAATATTCTCACCATCTAGGGGAATTGAAACATTGCCTCTAACCTCCCCACTACTAACCTCTTTAAACCATAACCAACCATCTCCTATATTCCAAGAATCATTGACAATATCAGCTAAGGCAACTGTACCAAAACTTAAAATAAAACCGGCTATTATTCCTATAAATATTTTTTTTTGTTTAAATTTTATCATATATTTATATTATTTATTAATTTATTAATTTATTTTATTTAAATAAAACTTTTCCTAATATATCTTTTCTTAAAATTGGGCCAAATTTTCCGGAGTCTATATTACCAGGAAAATTACCAAAAACTAAATACATATTATCACTTAATTTACCTCCTAAATCTTTTTCATATAATTTTAACATTTTTATATTTTGATCTGTTAATTTATAAATTTTATTTTCTTTATTAACCATAAATTTTCCATTAATTAATAAAGTTTTATTTATACTATCAATTTTAAATTCATCACCAGGAATAACTTTTGCAAATTTAATTAATTCTTTGTTTTGAGCTTTGAAATAAAAAGTAATTAAACTGTTTCTACCTATCCTTTTATTATTATTTTTATAATTATAATCAATCCAAACTTTTGTTCCACTTGTTATATAAGGAGCTAAAGAATTTCCTCTAACTTCTACTTTTCTGAAATCCTGAACAAAAAAGTATATAGTACTTAACATAATAATAAACAAGACACCAGCAATATCTCTTTGAATTATTTTTTTTACATTTATATCCATAAAAAATAATTAATATTATACTGGTAAGAATAACTATTAATGATCATCGCCATGACCCTCGCCGCCGTCGTCGCCATTAATTCCAGGACAATTACCTTTACAGATAAACATTGGTATACCACGTATATGTAAATTACCTTCTAAGTCTACTTTATATTTTTCTTCTTGGTCATTTTCTAATAACATTAATGAACCTCGAGAAGAATTAGTGAGGGCATTGGCATATATTAAATTTTTTGCATTATCGTTTAAAGCATACTGAACTTGAAACATACCATTATTTATTAAATTACCAGTTTGAAAATCTCCGTATATTAATGGTGTGGCTGTATCAGAATTTGCTATATATAATTTATTATTACCAATTTCATTATAGCCAGCCTTATAACCTAAAAAAATATTTAAATATCCTGCAGTACTATTATAACCAGACTCATAACCTAAAAAAGTATTTAGAACTCCTGGATTAACATTAGCTCCGGATCCACGACCAACAAAAGTGTTTCCATCAGAATCAGTATTTAAAATAATTACATTATCTTGAAGATAACCATAACTAGAATTTGTATTAATAGCATAATTTGCTTCACTTAATGGTACTAAATAGTCTATTTCTTCATTATTATCAATGTTCCATTGTGAATCTGTATCAATTAATACACCATCTATAGTTAAAATACTATTATTAATATTTAAATTTTGGGGAATATTAATACGATTATTATTCACATCCCAATTAATCATTGTTAAATCATTGATCTTATAAGCACCGTTCGTCAAATTTATATTACCTTCACCTATTATTGATTTAGTTCCTAAATTTAAATCTCCTAATAAAGGACTTGTAACAATATTAGCAGTACCTTGACCTGGTGCTCCTTCGGGAGGTTGCCATTGTGCTTTAGTTATATCAATAGATTTAAATAAAATAGTATTTAATATAAATACTATTAATATTAAGATAAAAAGATGATAATTATTTATCTTTCTTAACATATTATTATTTTAATTATAATATATTATAGCATAAAATAATACTTTTGTGAGGAATAATAATTATTTTCTAAAATAATTACCTAAATAAAAACCTAAACAATTAATTATAATATCTACAATCTTATTAGCAAGAGTTTCAATTACAAATTGAAAAGGTAATATTAATTCTAAAAATTCCCAACTAATAGATAGTATTAAAAAAACATACCAATTTTTAAGTAAAAAACGACCTATTAATAACCATTGTAAAAAGTGTATAAGTGAATAAAGATTTAACATATATAGTTAGAGGATTTATTCGGTAGACAGAATGCCGTAGGGAGCCACTAAAGACCAGACGTCTGGACCGGTGACAGGTACAAAGTAGGTACGTATGAGTAGGTCATTAGTCTCGGCAGAGAACGGAAATACAGGTAGATCATCTCGCTGCTCTATATTCATCAGACGGAAGATCGTACGTAAGATGTCGGCACCATAAGTGTCTCTGATCGACTGCCAGAAACAGGTTCCTGTTTTGTAATAGCGATCTTTATTTGACTGTTCGCCTTCACCTCGTTTTTCATTTGGATTTGGTCGCACTCCCCAGTCTGGATCACTCAGGTCCCAGTATTGGATGGGATTTGGGCATTCATCAGGCTGAGGCCGTCCACCTGTGTTGGGTGGTCTGATACATACTGACATCTCTCCGCATTCATAGGTTGATCCGCCCACGACAATCTTGCTGAAGTAGTCTGCCCATCCCTCCTTCAGCCAAGCGGGGAGATTTGCAGGCTGGAAGGTGTGTATAGATTCATGGGCTAGGGTTGATTGGCCACCACATAGCGTAGGGAGCTCCCGCCATACGTTTGGATTATCTAAGCGTGACAGTGATACTTCGGGCTGACCGATATAAACAACACCGTCATCAGCTTTAGCTCGACTTGATTCGAAGCGACCATAGTGTACAATAGCTTCTCGCCACGGGTGACAATACCCCATATGCTCAGCTATAGAGTCATGACAGTTCGGTAGTACGCCCAGGGCGTGTTGTGTGAGAGCCTGGTGACCCTCAGGTGCAATCACTCGATATCCGTTGACGACAGTCTCGACTTCAGGGCTGCCATCCTGAAATCTATTGACCAATGTAGGCTCTGGTCTTGTTGCTTGTGGTGGACAGAACTCGGCGTCAGCTACAGGGGCCTCACCATCCTCACTTTCATCCTTATTCTGTTCAACATTATTAATACACCCACTTAAAAATAAGGGTAATATTAATAGTAAAATTATTTTTTTCATATATTTATTGTATCAAAAAACCACTCCTTTATAAAGCGATTTTTAATATTGACAAAAGCATTTTTTTATGCTACAATTAGTAGGTAAGTTAAAGTTGGTAAATGTTGCATTTGCAATTACCAACTTTTTTATTTGTATAAAATTTAATATTTAAACTTAAAATTATGAAAAAAATAAATTTGTTAATGTTAACATTAGTTTTTGTTTTGATACAAAACACAGCTTTTGCCAGCAGTAAAAATATTGTAAGTAAGAAAAGTATAGAAACTAAGGTTATAGAGGAAGCTAGGGTTATAGAAGAAACTAAGGTTATAGAAAAAACTAAAGTTAAAGTACCTACAAAATTTAAAAGTATTGTTGAAGAAGCAGAAAAGATGTCTGTTTTAGATATTTCTGAATTACTTTCTTTATTAAAGGTTATAGAAGAAAATACTAAAATAGAAGAAGATAAAAAAATAATTGATGATGAAACAACAATTGCTGATGGATCATATGCCTTAATTCAAAAAAGTAATTTTTTATATATTGAAAGTAATACACCAATAGCTGGTATTCAATTAGAAACCACCGGTAATTGGGATATAATTAAAGATCTTTTACCACATGGTTGGGATATGAAACATAGATATTTAGATGAAAATAATACAAGATTAATATTTTATTCTCTAAGTGGTCGTACAAACAATATCGTAAAATTATTTAAATATAAAGGTGATTTAAAGATCAAAAGAGCTATAGTAGTAGATAAATATGCTAATATATTAACTATTGATTCAAATAGTTCTAATTTTGAAGTAAAAAAAGAATATAAAGAAGAGCCTGTTACTAGAGAATCTAGTAATCCTAATGCAAGTACTACTTTAGAAATTGCTGATATTTCTGCATATCCTGGTGAAGAGAATGTTTTATTACCAGTAAGTATTAGTACTACAGATGATATTTTAGGAGTAGAATTTCATTTAGAAGATATACCTGATTGGGCAATAGCAACATCTAGTGAATCATTGATAGAAGGTTTTGAGGTTTCTATGAATGATTATAATGGATTAATTTATATTGTAGATTTAGGTATGTCTGGGGATGTATTACCAACTGGTGATAATATCCCTTTATTAAATTTATATTTAAATATAGATGAAGAAGCTCAAGGAGTAATAGATTTAAATATTAATGATTTAATCATAGCAGGTCCCGGAGGCACTATTGTTGAAGCGGGCATTATTAATGGCAGTATCACTCTTGGAGCAATAGGAGACTTAAATTCAGACGGAGTAATAAATATTATAGATATAGTATTAGGTGTTAATATTGTTATATTAAATAATCTTAATCCAACAGAATATGAACTTTGGGCTTTAGATATTAATAATGATAATGAGACTAATGTTATAGATTTAGTTTTAATGATTGAAATAATTTTAGATGAAGAGATAGAAGACATTCAACCTCCAATTATTAGTAATTTACAAGGATTAGCATTATCTACTTCAACAGCAGCTATATCTTGGTTTACAGATGAAGATAGTACAAGTGTAGTTAGATATGGAACATCTACCTCTGCTTTAACTTTCTCTGATACAGGAACAACAACTGCTAGTAGTACAGAATTTTTTCATCAAGTTGATTTAAATAATTTATATTCTCCTCCTTATTACTATATAGTAGAGTCTGAAGACGAGAGTGGTAATATTGCTAGTAGTACTGAGCAAATACTTAATTTACCATTAGACTCTGAATTTACATGGAATCAAGTCTTTGATGATGGTAATGTTAATAATTCTTTTGAGTATGGAAAATCAGTAGCGACAACCACAGATGGTGGGTATATTATAACTGGTTATGGATATGGAGCTAATGGTAGTAAGAATTTGTTGTTAATTAAAACAGATAATGAAGGTAATGAAGAATGGACCCGAGTCCATAGTGGTAATGCTGATGATAAAGGTTATTCAGTACAACAAACTTTTGATGGTGGTTATATAATAACCGGAGAAACAAAATCATATGGTGCTGGCGGTAGTGATGTATGGTTAATAAAAACAGATAGTTATGGTTATGCACAATGGTATCAAACCTTTGGTACTGAAGAAAATGAAAAAGGGTATTCAGTACAACGAACTATAGACGGTGGTTATATAATAGCTGGTGAAAGAGAAGAAAATTGGAATTATTCTGTATGGTTAATTAAAACAGATAGTGAAGGTAATGAAGAATGGAATGAAACCCTTGGGAGTGGGGGTTATGATATAGCAAAATCAGTACAAGAAATCACACCAGGATATGGCATCCAGGGTGGTTATATAATAATTGGTAGTACAAATTCTTATGGTGCTGGGGGTATGGATGTATGGTTAATTAAAACAGATACCGAAGGTAATGAAGAATGGAACAAAACTTTTGGTACTGAGGGCACTGAGGGAGGTTATTCAATAGCAAAAACCACAGGTGCTGGATATATAATAACCGGTAGTACAACCTCTGAAGATGGTGCTGGTGGAGATGATGTATGGTTAATAAAAACAGATGGTTATGGTAATGAAGAATGGAATCAAACTTTTGGCGGTGTTAGTAATGACATAGGTTATTCAGCACAACAAACTTATGATGATGGTTATATAATAACAGGTAGTACCAGATCTTTCGGAGCTGGTGGTTATGATGCATTGTTAATTAAAACAGATAGTGAAGGTAACCAGGAATGGAGTCAAGTCTTTAATGGTGGTGATATGGATGTAGCAGAATCAGTACAACAAACCACAGACGGTGGTTACATAATAACTGGTCATACTAACTCTTATGGCGCTGGTGATATGGATGTTTGGTTATTTAAAGTAGATGAAGAAGATCAACCCCCAACCATTAGTAATATAGAAACATTTAATGTAGCCACTTCTACAGCAGCAATAACTTGGTTAACAGATGAAGATAGCACAAGTGTAGTTAGATATGGAACATCTACTCTAGATTATATTTGGAATGCTACAGGAACAACGACTGCTACTAGTACAAACTTTTTTCATCAAGTTGATTTAAATAATTTAAATCCTTCTTCTACTTATTACTATGTAGTAGAATCTACAGATCTTAATGATAATACTACCACTAGTACTGAAAAAATGTTTATTTCATCTTCAGAAGGTGAACTTTTATGGGATAAAATTTTTGGTAGTGATGGTGTGTCGAATGATTATTCTGATTATGGAAAATCAGTACAACAAACCACAGACGGTGGATATATTATAACTGGTACTACATATACTTATGATGCTGGTCTTGGTGATGTCTGGTTAATAAAAACAGATGGAGATGGTAATGAACAATGGAATCAAACCTTTGGTGGTAGTAGTTATGAGTATGGGGAATCAGTACAACAAACCACAGACGGTGGATATATTATAGTAGGTCAAACAGGTTCAAATGATAATTCTGGAGCTGGTAATAGTGATGTATGGTTAATAAAAACAGATGGATATGGTAATGAACAATGGAATCAAACCTTTGGTGGTGAATATGAAGATCAAGGTAAATCAGTACAACAAACCACAGACGGTGGATATATAATAACTGGTCTAACTATGCCTTATGAAGCTGCTAATAGTGATGTATGGTTAATAAAAACAGATGGATATGGTAATGAAGAGTGGAATAAAACCTTTGGTGGTGAATATGAAGATCAAGGTAATTCAGTACAACAAACCATAGATGGTGGATATATAATAACTGGTCTAACTGTGTCTTATGCAACTGGTATTAGTTGGAGTGATGTATGGTTAATAAAAACAGATGGATATGGTAATGAAGAGTGGAATAAAACCTTTGGAGGTAATATTATACCTACATCTGAATTTTCAGAAGGTGAATCAGTACAACAAACCACAGACGGTGGATATATTATAACTGGTAATACATATTCTCCTGTTGATGAATGGTATCCAGATGTCTGGTTAATAAAAACAGATATAAATGGTAATGAAGAGTGGAATAAAACCTTTGGTGGTTGGAATTATGACGAAGGTTATTCAGTACAACAAACCACAGACGGTGGATATATTATAACTGGTACTACATATTCTTATGGTGCTGGTGGTAGGGATATATGGTTAATAAAAACAGATAGTGAAGGTAATGAAGAATGGAAAAAAACCTTTGGTGGCGATACTAATGATTATGGGGAATCAGTACAACAAACCACAGACGGTGGATATATTATAGTAGGTAGAACATATTCTTCTGGAGCTGATAGCGGAGGTGGTATATGGCATAGTGATGTGTGGTTAATTAAAGTAGCTGGAGAAGATCAACCCCCAATTATTAGTAATATAGAAACATTTAATGTAGCCACTTCTACAGCAGCAATAACTTGGTTAACAGATGAATATAGTACAAGTGTAGTTAGATATGGGACATCTACTTCTGCTTTAACTTTCTCTGAAATAGCAACAACAACTGCTACTAGTACAAACTTTTTTCATCAAGTTGATTTAAATAATTTAAATCCTTCTTCTGCTTATTACTATGTAGTAGAATCTACAGATCTTAATGATAATACTACCACTAGTACTGAAAAAATGTTTATGACAGATACTTTTGAGGTTTTATGGGACAAAACTTTTGGTGGTGGTAGTTATGACGATAGTTTTTCTATAACAACAACCACAGATGGTGGATATATAATAACTGGTTTAACACGATCATATGGTGCTGGTGGTTGGGATATATGGTTAATAAAAACAGATAGTGAAGGTAATGAACAATGGAATAAAACTTTTGGTGGTAGCAATAATGATAGTCCTGGAGGATCAGCACAACAAACCACAGATGGTGGATATATAATAACTGGTACAACAAAATCATATGGTGCTGGTGGTAGGGATATATGGTTAATAAAAACAGATAGTGAAGGTAATGAAGAATGGAATAAAACTTTTGGTGATAGTGGAGATAATTATGGTAATTTAATACAACAAACCACAGACGGCGGATATATTATTTTTGGAAGCTGGTTAATAAAAATAGATAGTGAAGGTAATGAAGAATGGAGAAATGAAAATTTAGAATTATGGTTTAGCTATTTATCAGGACAACAAACTACAGATGGTGGGTATATAATTTCCGGTTATTCAGACTCTACTAATAATTGGATTAAAGTATTAATAAAAGTAGATAATGAAGGCAATGAAGAATGGCGTCAACATATTGAAAATACAGAGCAAGCACCTACAGGAAATATTCAACAAACTACAGATGGTGGTTTTATAATTGCTGGTGCTCCTCAAGGTGGTAGTAAGAATGCTTTTTTAATAAAAATAGATAGTGAAGGTAATGAACAATGGAGGAATCAAATGATTATGGGCACACACCCTTATCAAACTTTACGTTATGTTACCCAAGATGTAGATGGAGGGTATACAATGATTGGTGGTACATATTCTTCTTATTCTGGAGATTTAGATAATGCAGATATTATTTTAATTAAAGCTGATTCTAATGGTAATAAAATTTGGGAACAATCTTTAGGTGGTTTAGCTTATGATGTAGGCTATAAGTTTATACAAATTTCAGATAGTGAGTATATAATAATTGGTTTAACACAATCATATGGGGCTGGTGGTAAAGATGGTTGGTTAATAAAAGTAAGTGCTGAAATTATAGAAAATTAAATAAGAATAAATAAAATAAAAATTATAAAAAGCTACTATTAAATAAAAATAGCAGCTTTTTATAAATTAATACTATATTGACAAAACATCTAAAATATGTTATTCTTCTATATTAATCAATGATGATTAAATAAATAGTTCATTAATAAAAAATACCATACATAAGGAATAATAAATAATGAAGAAAACTGTAATTAATGGTGTAAATTACTATTCTCATTCTAATGGAGGAGGATTAGTTGCTGAAACTGCTGATGTTAGTAAAACTGCTTATATTGGGCCAAATGCAAGAGTCTATAGTCATGCAAGAGTCTTTAGTCATGCAAGAGTTTATGGTCATGCAAGAGTCTTTGGTGATGCAAGAGTTTATGGTCATGCAAAAGTTTATGGTTATGCAAGAGTCTTTGGTTGTGCAAAAGTCTATGGTCATGCAAAAGTTTATGGTTATGCAGAAGTTTTTAGTAATGTAAGAGTCTATGGTCATGCAAGAGTCTTTGGTGATGCAGAAGTTGCTGGTGATGCAAGAGTTTATGGTCATGCAAGAGTCTCTGGTGATGCAGAAGTTGCTGGTGATGCAAGAGCCTATGATAATGCAAAAGTCTATGGTGATGCAGAAGTTTCTGGTTATGCAAGAGTCTATGATAATGCAAGAGTCTATAGTCATGCAATAGTCATTGGTCATGCAAGAGTCTTTAGTCATGCAGAAGT
>Ga0187827_10006074_pt1 | contig 13983 bp, 12 predicted proteins | sample ETNtaG_39_FD_167969 | JGI IMG/M metagenome (GOLD analysis project Ga0187827, IMG submission 167969) | Marine microbial and viral communities from oxygen minimum zone, Eastern Pacific Ocean - ETNP2014_SV_150_PacBio MetaG (Illumina Assembly) | ecosystem: Environmental > Aquatic > Marine > Hypoxic... | reverse complement strand
TGTTTGTCGAGCTTGAAAGAATTATCAGAGAAAATCTCTGCCTGGCGTGAGCGCTCGAGATTTTTCAGACGTGTTTCCCGTTGGAGCTAAACAAATACAGAAATTCTAAACTATAATACTTCCCCATACTCTACTTAAAAGGAGTATGTATTATGTTCTCCAATATGGAAAAAGAGACGGTAGATATCACGTAATATTAAAAGAATCCGAACCTCTTATTCTCAGCGCAGATGGCCATTGCCTCTCTCGCGCTCCCGTTGTTCGGATTTATCCTCAGTACCTCTTCGAAGCATTTTATTGCTTTCTTTTCCTTGCCCCATATGTGAAGCGCCGCACCCTTGTTGAACCAAGCATCCTCATGGTCATTGTTTAACCGGATCGCCCGCTCATAGCACCGAATGGCCTTCTTCTCCTGCTCGGATTTGTCATACACGTTGCCTTTCTTGTACCACAGCTCGTCTGTCTCCCCGCATATTGCCTCGGCCTTTTCAAAGGTCGCTATGGCAGCATCGAACTTGCCCACGTCGGACAGTATCATCCCCAGGTTTTTCAGAATGGCAACGTTCTCGGGTTCAATCTGGAGGGCGCGGCCGAAGCTCTGGACCGCCTGGGTATAGTTCCTCAGCGCTGCGAACACGTTCCCCCGGTTGTACCAGCCATTGACGTCGGTGGGATTTATTGAAACGTATTTATCATAACAGAGACCGGCATCCCTTAAACGTCCTTCCTTTTCGAACTTTCTCGCCATCTCGAACCATGCCCTCTCACGGTCCGGAAAGACCGCAATGTAATTCTCGTAACACTCCAACGCCTCGGAGGATTTTCCGGTGGCCGACATGGCAATGCCCTTGGTGAGCCATTCTTCCGGGGTAACGGGCTCGTGAGACTTGTCGTAGCAGCCCAGGCCGGCCAGGGCATCTTTGTAATCGCTCTTAGAAAAATAACCGATGCATTCCCCTTCGTAATCGATGACCACTATTGCATTGGGGTACCTCTCGGAGATCATTGGGAGGACGTCCCCAAGGGTCTCCTCGCCCACCACCTCCATGAAGTCCGTATCCATTATCTGGTCCGCCCGTACCTCGGGAGGATAATACCCTTCCGCCACGATCCAGAGTATCTCGCGATTTGTGATATAGCCGATCACCTTACCTGATTCGTCCGCCACCAGGACCACACCCTCATTTCCCAGGTTCTGAAGCCTTTGTGCCACCGTATTGCTCGGTTCATCGACGGATACTATATCGAATTCGTCTGTTATTTCCATTTCATTTATTTTTGTACTCTTATCGAACCACGAAACAGTCATGCCATATCACCTCGTAAATGTCAATTCGATCAAATTTCCACCAACTTTTTAGATGACTAAATGAATTGTAAGGGACTGGCCGCATATGGGCTCTCATTCATTCCAGTCAATATTGCGTATAATGAATATTAACAGTCACCTCACCTTTATTTCAAAATACATTTCCATGAAGGTCCAGATCAGGTGATATACTCATTCAGACCTTTTCTACCTTGTCAGAGGAATTCTTCCTTATCTTTATTTCCCAATAGCCCTTGCCCCCGTACCACTCGAAAAGACCATATACGTTTACGGTGTCGTTAACCGCCAGACTATCCATCTCCTGGCCGTAAACGGTCAGGTTGATATTGAACGGGCCCACAGTATCGTTTACTCCGAATATGTAATTGTAGTTGCTGCTTTTAGTAACTACAAAAACACTCATGAGCTTTACTGATTTTTCACGATACTCGGTATTGGTGGCGTTGTCGAGAAGAGTGGCTACATCGGTCCCGAGATAAGTGTAAACTGCAGGGGCGCCCGATCCAAGTTTCGTTATTTTATCATCCGTATCCTTTCGGATCTTGATCTCCCAGTATGAGTCTTTTTCATAATAGATGACCTGGCCCTGCACCTCTACGAAATCGCCCTCATAGACCGAAGCGATACCGCCCTGGGCGTCATAGTCGGTGTATATTATAATGCTGTTCCCGCTGCCGTCGCTAACGTTGAATTTATAATTTTTTGGGTTCTCTCCCACAGTGGCATTGGTTATCTTCACGAACTTGTTCTCGTAAGCATCGTGATCGCCCACCAATTTGGCCAGTGTCACCTCCTCGTATGTATCCACAGTTTCACCGACAATTGAAACATTGTCATCGGAACTTTTCCGTACTTTGATCTCCCAGTCGTTGTAGAACTTGACGAACTCACCTGAGATGTCGATCTTGTCGTTCAGGTCGATGTGGGGTGCTTCCACGCCGTATTCGATATAGACCAAAAGATTCTCCGTTGTGCTGTCATCAGAGACGTTGAATTTCCCACTCTTGTATTTTGTTGTAACTGTGGCATCCTTGATCTCGATCAGCAATCCGATATAGTTCTCCCCGTTTTTCAGGAGTTCATCGATTGTAAGTTTTGCGTAGTTCACACCCCCGGATCCGGTAACCTTGACCTCGTCATTCTTGCCCGAGCGGACCGTGATTTCCCAGTACTGGTTCTTGTACTGTTCGAAGATTCCTTTTATATCGAGAAAATCACCGGGTTTTAGACCCAGATCTTCATTGTAACCGTACAGAGTAATGGTCTCGGTGGTGCTATCATCACTGATAGTGCAAGAATAATCGGACTTTATGCTCATAACCTTGGCGTTCTTCACCTCGACATCTTTTCCGTTATAAGAATAGGGCGTTTCAACCAATTCCTTTATCGTATACTTGGTATAAACTCCCGTATACGTATTGTCATCATCGCCATCGTCATCTTCGATCACGTCATCGGAATTATCGACATTCACCTCGGAACAGCCTGCCATCATGACGGCAAGTACCAATAAAACAGCCAATATCAAATATCTAGCTTTCATATTTTTACACCTTCCTTTCTCACTCCGGTTTTACCGTAAAAAAATAATAGAATACTAAACGGAGCATTTCTATAAAAAATTATTCTATATATTGTCATAAGTGCAAAGGTCGACTAAATGAATCGTGAATTTAATTCACTTCACTATCGGCCAAGCAACTTCTTGGACAAGACGGGAATGTTGCCAAAGGGAATATTCCCAGTATCGTAAACTCAACGGGTTTCCTGCGGATATCGACGTTTGCATTTGTGAAAATGTTCGCAGAATCGCAGCACCTGTGAGGGGTGTGCACCCCGAACTAAATAGCGATGCTCGCATCGCTTGTGGGCTTGAGCCCACTCGTTTGGGGTGAAGCCCTTTTCAAAGGGCTCGAAGGGACTGATTCTACTGAATTTTCCAAAAAGACATTTACCGTTACGTTTTGTCAACAACGAGTGGAGGAACTACCTCCCATTCGTACCTCTTCTTGAATCTCTGCAGCACCCACAACAGGGATGGACCCAGCAACAGGGCGAAAATTACGTTTCCTCCTACATGAAGAAGGTTGAATGGCAGGGCAGGAAGATACGTCTTTCCAATGACAGCTAGGGTTAGGGAGTCCCCCGCCGCAAGAAAGATGCCCAAAGTGTATAGATCGAGGATCAACCCGTATATCACACCCCAGAACACAGCCAATACCACTAATGTGACCATTCCGGCCTTGGGGTAGAACCGGCCTGCGAGACCCGCCACCATTCCACCGGTACCCCAGGCGAATATCTGCCATATTGCCCACGGTCCCATGGGTAAAAAAAAATTCGATGCCAGACCGGTGATGGCCCCCACCATGAACCCCATTCTCCATCCGAATACCAGGCCAACCGCGAGAATTATCACCGTGCAGGGCTGCACGCTTGGAATCACAACGAAAGGGATGCGGGACGCGGCGCTGAAACTACCCATAACGCCTACCAGGGCCAATTCCCAGGAGCTTATACTTCGATTCTCAAACTGGAGTGTTATGGAAAACAGAAAAAGCACCATGAACCCAATGAGAGTCAATCCAAGCTTCTCAACGAGACCTTTCCTAATCCATGAAGGTGTTCCCGGAAAAAATGAAAAGAAGAGATAAGCAGCCATGGCGATTATCAGTGAAAATAATAAAATGTCACCGAAATATCCGCTCTTTGGCTCCCCTGATCTCAAACTATCGAACCCCCGTTTCGCACAGCATTCTCCTGGCCCCTTTTTCGACTTCTTATTCCCGTCCGGGGGGCTATGGCGGAAGGAACACCCTTTTGGGAATGCCTACTGTGACCCGTGGGTTTTTCCTTCGAAGACCATTTCAACTCCCTCGGACGAATGATATCCTCCCTGAGTCCCAGCTCCAGAAAACCTCTCGTGGCCAGGTTGACCTGTGGCGAGAACAACAGCGAGCCAGGAAGCACCTTCTTTGGCGGCCCGTCTGCAAGTATGTTTCCGTTACCGAGAATGATGACGCGGTTGGCGTATGCTGTTATGAATTCGACGTCATGGGTTGCCACTATAGAGGCGAGTTTCCCCTTCCCCTCCTCATTCAGCATACGAGCTAATATATCCTTCTGTGTATAATCCATTCCTCGAGTTGGTTCATCGAGAGCTAGGACTTTGGGCCGAAGCGCAAGAATGGAAGCCAGAGCCACCCGCTCCCGTTCTCCGGCCGAAATATCCCGCGGATAGGTATCAAGATGCTCTTCGAGGGATAGAGATTCGATTATCCACGCCATATATGATAGGTCTACATCGCTTTTCGCGACCCCGAGAAATATCTCCTTTTCAACTGTTTTCTGGTGGAGGTAGTCGGATGGGTTCTGGGAAAGGTAGCCGCAGATCTTAGCGAGTTTTGACGTCGGGTGCCGCCTCGTATCCATACCATTTACAGTTACTCGTCCCTGATCCGGCTTCAGAATGCCGTTCATCAGCTTTAACAAGGTGCTTTTCCCCGCACCGTTCCTGCCCACGAGCGCTATCTTTTCACCTTCCCTTATTCTAAGATCCAGGCCTGAAAGTACTTTACTATTTCCGTAACTGAAGTCCACGTTAGAGAGATGGATCAAATTGCGTCCGGTCTGAAAGGGGATCGATCTCGAAACATAGCTAAGCTCATTATTCAACAGCGCGTTGTGCACTATCTTTCTTGCCTCCTTAACAGTGGTTGGAACTTCATTTCCTCGGGTCCCAGACAAATAGGTTATGGGTGGAAGGAAGATACCACCACTCTTTCTGGCCTTTACAATATAATCATCCATACGGTCATCAAGAACTATTTCCCCATCCTTTAAAAAAACTGCCCGGTCAGCGAAGCGGAAGCATCTTTCAAGGCGGTGCTCCACGAGAATTATAGTAACTCCTCTCTCCTCATTGAACTTCCTAAGGATCGACAGAATCTCCTCAGCACTCTTGGGATCAAGCTGCGAAGTGGGCTCGTCCAGCAACAGTATATTGGTGTCCATTGCGATGATGGAAGCCATGGCAAGCTTCTGTTTCTCACCGCCGGACATCTCCGGTATAAACTTCTTACGAAAATTTCCTATGTTAGTTATCTCGAGAGATTCCTCGATCCTTCGCTCAATTCCCCCATTTTCAACACCTATATTTTCTAAGCCAAAACGAACCTCGTTCTCCGGGGAGGTCATCACCAGCTGCGCTTCCGGGTCCTGGAACACCATTCCCAGTAAATCCGCGAACTCCTTGGGACCGTGATTACGGGTATTTCTACCATAAATAATCACATCGCCTGATATCTCCCCACCATATAAATGGGGGATCGCACCGGTCAAGGCACGCAGGAGCGTGGATTTTCCCCCGCCGGACGGCCCCATTAATAATATAAACTCACCCTCATGAACGGTCATATCGATTCTCTTCAACGCGTCCTTGGCCTGCCCGGGATAACGATAGCTGAGCCCCGTTATCTTCATTATTTCTCTAATTCCCCCCACCTCCAAGCACTGAGGATACCATCGGTGCTCCCATCATCAGTATCAACAATATGCCTAGAACGGCCTCGTTCGAGCCCACCCCCATATCCACAGTATAAGAACTCTTCATCCCCCAACCGCCCAACTGTGTGAGTAATAGCAACAAAAAGATACATGGAAGAATAATGGTGACCATTGAAAGGGAAGAAAATTCAATGGAACGGAAGAAATGACCCGACTTCCTCTTTTTGAGCACTGTGGTCGGACCAAGCTGCCTGCCGAACCCACGGCATTCCATGGATTCCGCGAGCGTGTTCGTTCGTTCTAGAGAATTGGCAAGAAGCGGGATCATCAACGGGATCCGGCGTATCCAACGAAGGAAAGAGTTTCTCTGATCGAGGGGAATACCTCTCGACACGTATGCTTCGTAGATGTCGTTGGCATCCTTGATCAACGTGGGAAATAATCTCACTGCGATGGATAGGGCCAGTGCCGACCGGACCGCTCTTCTGCCGAGCCTCCGTAACAGGTTGTCCGGGTGAACGGTCAGCGAAAAGAGAATGAAAATGGAAAGGCTCAACAACAGTTTCAATACGAAGGAGATGCCAAACACGACCTCCTCAATGGTTATTATACTGAAAATGCCTTCATCTATGACGATGGGATTCACATTGCCGGTAACTCGTTTTAGGAATTGATTCAGAAATGGAAGCCATGATTCCTCATGGAAGTATGAGTTTTGCATCAATGCTTCATATAGAGTCGTTTCACCTTGCTGGGAGACCAAGACACTAATAGCGAAATATACCACGCCCAACACCAGAAATACCTTTAGATACCACAACCAGTTCATGATCTCCCCCGCCCTCCAGAACACCATTGCAATGGACAGCAGACCTGCGGCCAGTATTACAGGATGATTGATTATCATTACAGACACCAGGGCCCCGCCTGCATAGATGCACTTCGAACCTAAGGGTATGGAATGGATCGAATTGTTCTTTGGGCTGTATATTGGAATCATGATTTTTTCCCACCCGCCTCATTGGAACTCATTGGTGTATTTCCACAATACTTCGTCCCCGTCCTCAAGGTAATAAACGTCACTTGCCATGTTGGCAAATTCGCCGTTTACCCAGTAAAGCCAATTACGGTCGTTCCTGCCATTCTCCACACCCGCTATGGACCTTATGAAGGTCCCGTAGATATACTCGGATGTCTCTACATCCGTGCCTGCGACATCCATGGCATTGACCAGGCAGTCGAGAACGGTGCCCTTGTCCGAACTGATATTAGTAAATGTCCAAACTGAAGAATTACTCGGTCCGGTCTCCATAAGCCATTGGTTTTCCCTGAAGGTCCATAAAGTCTCGTTACCAGGATTTATGGGAGCATCTTCCCGACCAAAAACTATCTTCAACGTCAGACCAGAACCGAAGCGCGGCGATCCTCTTGAACCCACTCCGGGGATCTGGAGAGAAACTGCCACGGCACAGCTGATTACAACCAGAACAGCAAAGAACACGCATATCTTTAGAATCGTCTTCCTTCGTGAGACATCCATTCGTTTCCCTATGGTATCGGCCAAGGACCCCTTCGTCAAAGCCTTAGGGCCCCCCTCGGATGCTCTCTCCTTTTTACGTCCGATCAAGGACAATCCTGCCAAAGGTACGATGATCATGACCGTTAGAAGAAGCCAACGCCCCGGCGCTTCCTTCATGTCCCGACCATCGCTTTCATCTTCCCCGTGTTCAATTTCCATCTTGTCATCCGTTTTGTCGAATTTACCGTCGGAAACACAATAAATATATCCGTTGTCCGAAGCGAATATTATACTGCCTCTTCCTATGACTGGAGACGACAATGCCCACTGGTGCGGCGTGATCTTATAGCTAAAATATTTATTGCCAGTCTTGTCGAGGAAGTAGAGCGTGGAATGATTGCCACTGAGGTTTATATTCGAAAGGAACACGACACCATTCATGGCAACCGCCGGGGAGGACTGAATTGGGCCGTTAGCGCGGTATTCCCATTTCATCTCTCCGTCAAGGGAATAACATTTCAGCCATCCCTCGTTGTTTGCCACAAATAATAAATTTCCATCGCTAGCGGGAGAGGATATGGTTCCTCCGATATGGTTTTCCCAGGCGAGCGTTCCGTTCATATCCACTGCCCTCAACCAGCCGTCCGTTACGATATTGCCCGAATACGAGGCCCAGGAGAATATTATCTTTTCGCCGACGATGAGCGGCGTTGTGCGGATACGTCCATCCACATGATGTGCCCACAAGAGACTGCCGTCAGATGCATTTATACAGGAGAGATTGCCCCCGTCATTCCCGATGAACAGATTGCCATCTTTGTAGGCAGGCGAGGTGAAATAGACCGTATTTCCGGTATCACGGGACCAGATCTTCTTTCCCTGCATATCGACACAATAGAGATTCCCATCGCCTCCTCCGAATACCAGCCGGTCCCGGACGAAGAGCGGAGACGAAGTTATGCCGAAGGGAGAGTTTTCCGTCTCAAAGGTGAAACGGGAGGCCCCCGACGTTGCATTGAAAGCATAGAGAGTTCCATCTGAAGAACCCACTGCCACAAGACCGCCATACACTGCGGGGGATGAAAGCTGAACCTTGGAATCCGATACCTTCACGGACCATATTATTTCGCCCGTTCTTTCCTTGAGACATATCAGGGAGGAGGGAGATATCTGCTTCTGCGTAAAAAAATCGTATTCACCATTGGTATGAACGTATATCCTTCCGTTCACAACCGCCGGAGACGGATCGATCCAACCTCCCGAGAGGTCCTTTATCCAGCTAATATTCAGTGTCTCAGTGACGGCTAAATCCGAATATCCCAAGTTGGTCTCATCCGACCGAAAACTGCTCCATTCTGCTGAAGCTGCCCCTGGAATCCCCACGGTAATTGACAAAACCATGAAAAGGAGAAAGATAGGAAAAATAAGGGATGTCACCCCTCTTCTCACGACGCTTCCTGTAATGGGACCATTCGTTCGTATGCCTCCATGATCAATTTTTTTCATTCCCCTCTTTCTCCGATTCCACATTAGTCCCGGTATCAGTCGTCTTAACCTTTTTCCATATCAACAGAACACCAAACAGAATCACCACCGTGATCACAACTATGATCAGGATAATAATATATTGAGTTCCCCCCTCCTCGACATTTTCTTCGCCCAGTCCCTTTACTGTGGCCATTGGAGCGAATATGGTCAGATGAGTGACATTGGCCCATACAATATTCTTTCCCGGTTCGACGGTAGTGTCCTCAACCCGTTCCCACTTACTTGAAGACACGTTCCAGAAGTAAAGTGCCAGTGTTTCCTCGTCTGCCCCTTTGGGGAGTTGCACATCATTATACGGTATTTCGATATCCATACATTCCAATTCATTCAAATTGATACTCATAAAGAATCCCAGATGCTCGAAAGACGGCCCGATATCACCGGTTTTTTTACTTGCCTCTTCAAAAGTCATAGCACTGGCCACAAGTGTACCATTACCAAGAACGGTGATCTTCGCCATGCCAAATCCGTCTGTTTTGTCAAGATAAAACGTTTCCGAGGTTCCCGGTTTGATCTCCAGAACTACCTGCTTTCCTGAGAATTCACCTGCGTTCTTTCGGTCCAACCACAGATTCCTGTTTCCGGGTGACGATGAGTTGGCTGCCGTGGACATGGACGATACTCCCATTGTGGTAATGAAATGATATGTGAAATTGTTCCGGACGTACAGCTCCGCAATCCACCACGTTTTTTCTATTGGATTCTGGATCAGAGCATAGCTTTGATCTCCGATGTGGAACGATATTTCCGTGGGGTAATTATATTCAGTCTCCACGGTCAGATTTATTTCATATGTGTAGTTCCCCATGTATTCTATAGCCCGTTCCGTGAGCTTAGGCTGAAATCTTTCCGGTGCAGGAAAAGGGTTTTTGGGGTTCGCAACTGGCAAGGGATATCCCCAAACAGTGTAGTACAGGGCTAGGGCAACGCCTTCTCTCATGGACAAATCCCCGGCACCCACATCCGCATAATGCCAGCTACCGTTTACGAATTCCAAAACGGCCCAAAACCAATTTCCCGTCCCTTCGGTACCGTCAACTCCTGAAATGAATGGGCCGTAAGTGCTGTCCACCACATTAATACCAAGCCCAAGCTCAGACGCTGCCTTCTCGAAGGCGGTTATCGCTACCACCTGGCGGGCTGCATCGGTTGCATTGGTGGGAACCACTACCTGTTCCGGAGCTGCCCACACCCCCTCCAGTGTCACGTCTTCCCAACGGTATGTCCCGTTACCGAAATCGATCAAAATGTCCGAATGGATCAGATCAGGATCTTTTTTCGTGGGTGTAGCCACAGGCGGTGAGTCACCCCAATTGTCGTAAAGCCAGGCAATGGACCCCCCGTCATTAATTTCAAGTTGCCCCGCCCCAACGGAGGAAGGTGACCAGATATCCAGGGTGTCATTCCAGTAGTACAATATCCAGGATTCGGACCAATCGTCTGTATTGTTAACCTCGTTGATACCGTTTACGAAAACACCAAAATCGGAAGTCGAATAATTAAATTCAAATCCCAGTTTTTCACAGGCCTTCTCAGTGGCATTGAAAGCTGAATTATTATCGGTAGTAAGATTGAATACGCTCCAGTAATACTCAGCGTTCCCAAAATCGATCAGAACGCTTACACTAAGGTTCCCTCTCGTTGCCTGGGCATCGATATTTGGGATATTTCCGACCCCTGCTGAATCAAATTTATTTCTATCGGAATGGGATATGGCTCCCATCGTCATAAGGAATAATCCGATTATGAGCAGAATTGATAGCACTCTATTATTCATGTTTGGCACCCTCATATATTCAATGGATGGATAATCCATCCAACCAGCGTCTGCCATCTAAAACGGGATAAATAAAGATTTTGTTTGCAAATAGCCAAAAGATAAATAAGCGCTTTTCCATATTGTCATGTGTGCAAAATGCCCGATTTTGCGCAATAGAAGAAAATGGACTTCGATGAAATCTAAATAAAAAAAGGTGCGAAAAAATTGTTTCGAAAGGGAGCCGAAGCCGAGATAGACGTGATAAATTTTATGGGTACGGAGGCCGTCCGCAAGACAAGAGTGGTAAAGAACTACCGTCTACCAGAGCTTGATGGCGAACTCCGGAAATCCCGCACCAAAAAGGAAGTGCGTCTCATAAACGAGGTAAAAGGACTGGGAATCCTCACGCCGTTCATCGAATATTTGGATCTGATCAAGGGCGTTATCGTGATGGAATACGTCAAGGGCTGCCGTTTGAAGGATTTCATAGACGAAATTGCGTCAGGTGAGGGTGCCGGACAGGAAAAACTACTTGGAGCGGTTATAACAAGGATAGGTATGGATGTTGGCAAGATGCACGCGAACGGCATAACCCACGGCGACCTCACCACCTCCAACATGCTCTTCTATGAAAAGGACGCTGATGAAATGAAAAATATCGCCGCCAAGGGAAAGACAATTGACCCTGATGATATACCAGTCTATTTTATCGACCTTTCATTGGGGGAAAGAAGGGCCGGACTCGAGAACATGGGCGAGGACCTGGACGTTTTTTTCAAGGCTTTTGATAGCACCCACCCGGCACTTATGGAATACGTGGAACATTTCTGGGCGGGTTATGCGTCCCGGAATCCAGGGGTCAAAGAAGTGAAGGAAAGGCTGGCGGATATTAAAAAGAGGGCAAGGTACAGATGAGATATTGATTATTACAGGAATGATTGAAATGAAGATAACATTCGTAACGTCGAACACGGGCAAATTAAAGGAAGTAAAGGATAAATTGGAACCTCTGGGCATAGAAGTTGTGGGAGACAAGGTCTATTACCCGGAAATACAGACGGACTCTTTGCGTGAGGTGGCCCGATACGGGGCCCAGTGGTTGAAGAACCGTTTGGAGGCACCCTTCATTCTGGACGATTCCGGGTTGTTCCTGTCGGCACTAGAGGGTTTTCCGGGAGTGTATTCGGCTTATGCTTACGGTACAATCGGTAATAGAGGAATTCTGAATCTGATGAATAAAAAGGGGGACAAGCGCGCCGAGTTCAGAACCGCCGCGGCTCTCGTGGATCCCAACGAAAAGATACACATCTTCGAAGGAGTATGCAAGGGTTCGGTGATAGGCGAGGAACGGGGTAAGAACGGCTTTGGGTATGATCCCGTTTTCATACCGGAAGGGTATGAGATCACATTCGGAGAGATGAGCACGGAGGAGAAAAATAAAATATCTCACCGCAGCCTGGCCTTCCATGAGGTTTACGAGTATATCAAGGAACATTTTTCTGTCGAATTTGATATTTCTTAAATATTGCCGATAAATTGCCGATAAATTGCCGATAAAATGTATGAACGTCCCTTCCGGGAGGGGTCCGCCACCTTTAGCCATCCATCTTCGGTCCACCTCTTCAGGAGTACACGAGCCATGCGCTTGGAGATTCCCAATATCCCTGCCACGTCCGCACTGATAATGCGTTCTTTTTTGAGGAAAAGACCGAGAACTCTTCTTGCTCTTGGGTCGAGGCGGCGAAGGGCCGCCGGTTCCTGCGACAAGTCCTTATCGGAATTGCTCACAGCCTCCTCCCTGGCTACATTGAAAACGGATGACAGCAACTCAATGAAATATTCGACCCAAGGCGTGAGGTCCGTATTGGAGCGTCCTTCATAGTAGTTATGATGGGGATGAACCGACAGCGCGTTATAATAGTCTGAAATATTTCGATCGTGATACTCCTCAAGCGAAAAAAAGCCGTTCAGACCGTACCCGCCTCGGTGCAAAATGAAAGTAGCAAGGAGCCTTGCCGTTCTGCCGTTCCCATCATAGTATGGATGGATGGTGACGAATTGATAATGGACGAGGGCGGCAGTAAGAGGAACGGGTATTTCATCGTACTCCGTGATTTTATACCATTCGACCAATGCCAACATTAGCGATGGTACATCCTTTGCCTCGGGCGGCATGTAAACGATCGCACCGGACGAGGAATCCCGTATGACATTCTGACCGGTGCGATAAGGGGTTGGCCTGGCCCTTGGACCTTTTTCTATAAGTGCGTGGAGCTTCTTTATGCGTTCTTCTGTCAGGGGCAACTTTTCGCAGCCCACTCCTCCACGCGGAGCAAAGCGTTCCAGTAGCAGTTCACCTCTCGTACGTCGCGTTCGCGACCGGGAAATTGTGTCTTTGTGCCCTCGATAACGGCCTCGGCCTCGGCCAACGTTAATCTATTCCCTTCGATGCGTGTGGAAAAATGAGTAGAACGGATCATGGCCCTCCGGCGCAGTTCCTCCCGAACCGTCAGGGGTAGATGGGTATGCTCCACCACCGCTTTGGCCGCCTCGATTTTCATCAATCCTCTTGTTATGGCAGGCGTGATGGTGAATTTAGGGGCCCAGGCCTTTTTCTTTTTCATTAGCATCTTTCTCCAATATCGATATAAAATTCAGACATATTAATTCTGCCTGGAATTAGTTTTAGAAGTAAAAATAGGGGATCCTGTTCTGGTAGAGCGAATTCCCTGGCTTTCAGTTTTGAATTTGCCCATGGCTCCTCCGCTGCATCCCAGAGGCGGTTTTCGATGTCGCTGTTATAAGTGGTCATTGTATCATTCGTGAAAAAGTAGAGCGCTAGATTCATATCATTGGAGTATATGATAAAATTTTCGTCGAAATAATTAGAATTTCGTCTGTTAAACTGTATCATCGCTTCTTTGATCTTGTAGATTTCCAACGAATATCTAAATTATTCGTAGTTTCGTTAAACCAAGAAAAAGAATATTTAAAGGCATGTGCTATCCATAAAAATATTAGAGCCGATAATATGAAAGGATTACCAGACCTTTCACGGGATAGCAGGTGCCCTTTGGGAGGAAATAACGAAATATTACTGCGCATGACATCTTGATTATCAAGAGCCTTGCATAACTGACCCCTGTCGATGTCGGCATATAAAATGTGTTAAAAAAATCAGCAGCCACCCCTCGGATGGGCTCCCATTTCACTCCGGTTCCCACTTCATTCCGTTGACCCTTCGGCTCAACTGAACCCTCGAAAATCGTACGATTTTCTACGGGAGACACCCTTCGGGCGCACGTTTCACTACGCAACACC
>Ga0187827_10006073_pt1 | contig 13986 bp, 9 predicted proteins | sample ETNtaG_39_FD_167969 | JGI IMG/M metagenome (GOLD analysis project Ga0187827, IMG submission 167969) | Marine microbial and viral communities from oxygen minimum zone, Eastern Pacific Ocean - ETNP2014_SV_150_PacBio MetaG (Illumina Assembly) | ecosystem: Environmental > Aquatic > Marine > Hypoxic... | reverse complement strand
TAGTTCAATTATTGAAATCTACGAACCTTATAAACTAGGCCTAGATAGTATAATGAATGAAGTTCTGTGTTACTCTCCTTACTTTCTTGAAAAATCAAACCCAGAATCTAGACTTTCAAATTGGATAGCAGATGTTTGTTTAAATACTCTTGAGGCTAAATACGAGGTAGACTTCTGTCTATTAAATTATGGTGGAATAAGATCTACGCTACCTAAAGGAGATATTACCACCAAAAACATTTTTCAATTAATGCCCTTTGAAAATGAATTGGTGATTATTGAAATTCCAGATTCTAGTTTTACCAAAGCTTTAAATTATTTAAAACAAAGTGAAGGACATCCCATAAGCGGGATTGAATTAAATATTCAGAATGATCAAATCATACACTCACTAAATTCTAATGGTTTAGTTAAAATAGCCACATCAGATTATTTAGCAAATGGAGGAGATCAAATGTTCTTTTTTGCAGATTCTACTCAGATGATCAAAACAGGATTAAAAATTAGAGACGTACTTTTAATAGAATGTAAAATGATAGACACCTTATATACAACAATCGATAATCGCTTTGCTTATGAGTAATAGAAGGAGATTCATTCAGCAAATAGCTAGCATAAGCGCAGTAGGACTTATAAAGCCAACAGAATTAATCGCTTCAAACGATTCCGAGCACTTATGTATTATGCACACTAACGATGTACATAGTCATATAGAACCATTTCCTACTAACCATTCTAAATACCCAGGAATGGGTGGTGTCGCAAAAAGAGCAAAGTTGATAAACAAAATACGATCTGAAGTTGAGCACACCCTTCTATTAGATGCTGGAGATATGTTTCAGGGAACACCTTATTTTAATTATTACGGAGGTGAAATAGAATTCAAACTAATGAATGCAATGAAATATGATGCCGCTACAATTGGTAATCATGATTTCGATAATGGAATTGACGGATTAGCTCGACAGGCGAAAAATGCACAATTCAAACTATTGTCCGCTAATTACAATTTTGAAAATACTCCAATGAGAGGGTTAACAAAACCATATCACATTTTCAATAAAGGGAAATTTAAGATTGGTGTATTCGGATTAGGTATAGAACTAAATGGATTAGTCGACCCTAAAATGTATGGAGAAACTAGTTATACAGATCCAATTAAAGAAGCTCAAAAACAAGCTCATCTTTTAAGAAAAAAGAAAGGCTGTAATCTTATCATTTGCCTCTCGCATTTAGGCCTCAAATACGACGACGACAAAGTGTCAGACATTGTCATTGCTAAGCAGTGTTCAGAAATAGATATTATCATTGGAGGACACACACATTCTTTCTTAAAAAAACCTTTCGAAACAGTATCAAAATCAGGAAAATATACTTATATTAACCAAGTTGGCTGGGCAGGACTAAACCTAGGTAGAGTCGATGTTACATTAAAACCGGGTTTAGGTAATTACACCTACGTTTGTAGTTCATTAAGTATATAACTTTATTAATACTCTCAATTCTCTTATTTAAGAAAAAGAAAGTTAAAATCCTATAGCGATTTCATTTTTTTCTTAACTAATTTGTTCACAAATTTGCTTTGTCGGAAGACCTAAAATTTAAACCATAAAACTAATAAATGTACAACCCTCAATATTGCATAGTAATATAATGAAAAACACTCCTGAAATTGTATGGGATAGTTGCTTAACTTTTATCAAGGATAATATATCAGATCAAAGTTATAAAACTTGGTTTTTACCAATTCGCCCTGTTAAACTGAAAGGTAAAACTTTAAACATACAAGTGCCTAGTAAATTTTTCTATGAATGGATTGAAGAGCATTATATTAAATTATTAAAAACTGCTATTGGTAGAGAATTAGGTGATGAAGCTAAATTGGTTTATTCCATAGTTATGGAAAACACCTATGGGAACACAAATCCTTATACCGTAAAAATACCTAGCAGCAATAGACCTCCAATTAGCAACCCTAAAGTTGCCGTTCCTGTAGAAGTTGCTGCAGCAGGTGTTAAAAATCCTTTTGTAATCCCCGGCTTAAAAAAGGTTAATGTAGAATCACAACTCAACCCTAACTACACATTCGAGAACTTCATTGAAGGCGACTGTAATAGATTAGCTCGTGCTGCAGGTTATGCTGTAGGAAACAATCCTGGAGGTACCTCTTTTAATCCACTACTTTTATATGGTGGGGTTGGACTTGGGAAAACACACTTGGCTCACTCTATAGGGATAGAGATTAAAGATAGATATCCTGAAAAAACTGTCTTATATGTTTCTGCAGAGAAATTCACACAACAGTTCATCGATTCTATTAGAAATAATACCCGAAACGACTTTGTTCATTTCTACCAAATGATTGACGTTCTTATTATTGATGACGTTCAATTCTTTGCCGGAAAAGAGAAAACTCAAGACGTATTCTTCCATATTTTCAACCACTTGCACCAACAAGGAAAGCAACTGATACTCACTTCAGATCGTGCCCCTGTAGACTTACAAGGGATGGAGCAAAGATTGTTATCACGTTTCAAATGGGGCTTATCTGCAGACTTACAAACACCAAGCCTACAGACAAGAATTACAATTCTAAAGAAGAAGCTTTATACTGATGGTATTGAAATGCCAGAAGATGTAATTGAATATCTTGCATACAGTATCACATCAAATGTTCGCGAGCTCGAAGGTGCTTTGATTTCACTATTAGCACAATCTTCTTTAAACAAAAGAGACATCAATTTGAGTCTTGCCAAAGAAATGATTGACCGTTTTGTTAAAAATACAACTCGTGAAGTTTCTATCGATTATATCCAAAAAGTAGTTTGTGATTATTTTGACTTGAGCCTAGAGGTATTAAATTCAAAAACAAGAAAAAGAAGAATTGTACAAGCTCGTCAACTAGCAATGTTCTTCTCTAAGAAGTTAACAAAATCATCTTTAGCTAGTATTGGAGCACAATGTGGTGGAAAAGATCACGCTACTGTACTTCACGCTTGTAAAACGGTTAACAATTTAGTAGATACCGATAAACAGTTCAGAACTTATGTTGATGACCTTAGCAAGAAGCTAGAGCTACAACAACTATAATACGAAAGCAGGATTAAATCCTGCTTTTTTTTTGGATTATGAAAGAAAAGACAATATTAATGGTTTGCCTTGGTAATATCTGCAGATCTCCATTAGCAGAAGGAATACTCGCGGCTAAATGTGAGCACCTTCCCGTTGTTGTAGATTCAGCAGGAACTTCGGCTTACCATATAGGGCATCAACCCGATCATAGGTCGCAGCATATTGCAACGATTAATGGAATTAATATTGGCGATCAAAGAGCTAGAGAATTGATGAGCTCAGATTTAGAGTCTTTTGACCTCATCTATGCGATGGATAGCTCGAACTACACCAATATTCTTAAGCTCGCTAAAAACGAAGTTGATAAAAAGAAAGTTCGTTTAATTCTTAACGAATCAAATCCAGGTCAAAATCAAGCGGTACCAGACCCCTATTTTGGAGGTGATCAAGGTTTCGAAACTGTCTTTAACTTACTAAATGATGCCTGTGAAGTCATCAAAACTCAACTTGAAAAAGAATTCGATGTCTAAAGGAAAACTATATATGATTCCGACAACATTGGGCGAAAGCGATGTTGCCAAAGTTTTACCACTATCTGTAAAAGAAACAATTCATCAGTTAGATGAATTTATAGTTGAAAACAGCAAAACAGCTCGTGCTTTTTTAAAGTTAATGGAAATTCCAACTCCACAGAACGAATTAAAGTTTCATACATTAAACAAACATACCGAAGTTCAGGAACTACATGCATTTTTAGATGCTTGTAGGAATGGAAAAAACATTGGACTAATTTCTGAAGCTGGTTGTCCTGGCGTAGCAGATCCTGGAGCAGAAATAGCCAATCTAGCACATCAAGAAGATATTCAAATCATCCCACTTGTAGGGCCTTCCTCTATACTACTCTCCTTAATGGCAAGTGGAATGAATGGGCAATCGTTTGCTTTTAACGGTTACCTACCCATTGATAAATCGGATGTAAAAAAGAAGCTAAAAGACTTAGAACGGACTTCTAGGGCTTACGATCAAACACAAATGTTTATCGAAACTCCATACAGAAACACTAAACTTATAGAAACACTATATCAAACGCTGCAAAGCAACACCAAACTGTGTATAGCTTGTGACATAAGTTTAAGCACTGAGCATATCAAAACCAGAACCATTGCAGAATGGAAAAGAAATGCTAAAACTGATCTTCACAAAAGACCCTGTATCTTTCTAATTCACGCTCAATAAATTCATTCGAGTAGATAAGTTTAAAAGTAATTATCAAACTAAACTCTCAATCTTTCACTTTTTCTGCATTATTAATAACTCAGTCTTGATTGTTAAAAAGCTCTATTAGATTTAATTCCTAAATGATTGATGAATGCTTAATTTAGCTCCTTATATTCAAGACTATGCAGGTACAAGAAACTGGCTTTGAAGGGCTGCTAATACTTCAACCTAGAATATTCGAAGATGATAGAGGCGCTTTTTTAGAAAGCTGGAATGAGACAAGCTTTAAGAGCCTTGGTCTAGACATTCATTTTGTTCAAGACAACCAGTCTGTTTCTCATAAAAATGTACTCAGAGGATTACACTTTCAACATGCTCCACACGCGCAGGGCAAACTCGTAAGAGTAACTCGAGGAAAAGCTCTTGATGTAGTGGTTGATTTGAGAAAGAATTCCAAAACGTATGGTCAGCACTACAAACTTACACTTTGCAGTGCAAAAGCAAATATGTTGTGGATTCCTTCAGGCTTTGCACACGGGTTTGTTGCCTTAGAGAATGATACAATTTTTCAATATAAATGTGATGCAGTTTATAATCCAAAGTCGGAAGACTGTTTAATTTGGAATGACCCAAAATTGGGTATAGACTGGGAAATAGACAAACCCAGCATCTCTTCAAAAGATGAAGAAGGGAAAAGATTTGAGGATTTAAATATTTCATTCTAATGAAACGAATAGCGCTTCTTATTTTTATAGCCGTTTCTGCAAGTTTTGTTTTCTCTGTTTTTAATGGTCCTGAAGATGAGAACCATCAAGCAAAGTTTAACGAGAGTTATGCTATATACGCATTAAACCAACCTGAAATTATTGGTTTTGCCGGTGAAAAAATGCCCCTAGAACAAAACGATATTCAAGAACGTTTTGATAGAGAATTACTGGTAAACACTTATTGGCAATCACAAACAATTCTCTTTATAAAAAAAGCTTACAAGTACTTCCCTGTGATTGAACCTATCTTAAAAAAAGAAGGGATTCCAGATGATTTTAAATATTTAGCGCTTGCCGAAAGTGGGCTATCAAATATTGTATCTCCTTCTGGTGCGACTGGTTTTTGGCAAATAATGAAAGCTACAGGAAAAGAGAATGGCTTAATCATTAATAAAGAAGTTGATGAAAGATATCATTTAGCTAAATCAACCAAAGCTGCCTGTGATTATTTGAATGAAGCCTACGGAAAATTTGGTTCGTGGACTCTCGCTGCCGCTTCCTACAATATGGGGAAAACAGGATTAGAAAAACAAATGACTCGTCAGCAAGCAGGAAATTATTACGACTTATTACTCAACAGCGAAACTGCGCGTTATGTTTTTAGAATTTGTGCCATAAAAGAAATTCTAGAGCATCCTAAAACATACGGTTTTCATGTTAGAGAAAAAGATCTATACTCTTTACCTCCACTACAAAAAGTAATGCTAGACACAAGTGTAACCAATTTTGCAGATTACGCTCAACAACTAAACATCAATTACAAAATCCTTAAAGAATACAATCCTTGGTTACGTCAAGCACACATACAAAACAATGATGCTTGGGGCTATTGGATAGAACTTCCTGAAACAGGGTATTTTACTTCTGAAAATAAAGTGCAAAAATTAGATTCAGAATCTAGAAGTAGTTCTACTGAATACGACACTCTTAAAATCAAAGTAAATAAGACTGATTTACTTATAAATGTAGCAGAAGCTAGTGGAATTGAAATTGAAGAATTAATTTTGCAAAATATTGAGGTTTTAGATATTAAGGTAAAAAAAGGTTTAGAGCTTCAACTCATTAAAGAAAGCATATAAGTTAATGGCCAAGCCACAAGAATATATTGACGTTCAAGGAGCAAAGGTTCACAACCTGAAAAATATTGATGTAAAAATTCCTCGAGATAAGCTGGTAGTTATTACAGGTTTAAGTGGGAGTGGTAAATCATCTTTAGCTTTCGATACTATTTATGCTGAAGGACAAAGAAGATATATTGAGACATTCTCTGCTTATGCTAGGCAGTTTCTTGGTGGTCTAGAACGTCCTGATGTAGATAAAATAGATGGCTTGAGTCCTGTAATTTCTATTGAGCAGAAAACAACAAGTAAAAACCCTCGTTCTACCGTAGGTACAATTACCGAAATCTACGACTTCCTTCGTCTACTCTACGCTCGTGTAGCTGATGCTTACTCCTACAATACGGGAGAAAAGATGATTAGCTATACCATAGAGCAGATTAAAGATTTGATTAAAGAATCTTATGGGGATCAAAAAATACTACTACTAGCTCCAGTTGTTAAAGCCAGGAAAGGGCATTATAGAGATTTATTCGAAAATATTCTCAAGCAAGGTTTTATAAAAGTTCGAATAGATGGAGAAATTCAAAATATCATGCCAGGCCTTCAACTAGACCGCTATAAAAGTCACGATATAGAGATTGTAATCGATAGACTTCAAATTAAAGATGATATAGAAAAGAGATTAAAGGAGTCCTTAGAAACAGCATTGAAGTTTGGAAAAGGTATTATTCAAGTATATGCTCCTGATTGTGATGAGATAAGATACTTCAGTAAGAATTTGATGTGTCCTACCAGTGGAATTGCCTATGATAACCCCGAACCAAACTCATTCTCTTATAACTCGCCTAAAGGAGCTTGTAAAGGATGTAATGGTTTAGGAATTGAAATGAAGATTGATGAGTCAAAAATCTTCCCTGATCACAATCTATCTATTGACAGAGGTGGTCTTGCTCCAATTGCATCCCGAAAGAGTCCATGGATAAACAAACAGTTAGACCTTATTGCAAAGCGATATAAGTTTGATTTAAAAGATCCGATTTATAAAATCCCTAAAAAGGCTATTGACGTTATTTTAAATGGTTCTGAGGAATCTTTTAAGATTACAAATAAAACGATGGGAATCACTCAAGATTACCATCTAAACTTTGAAGGAATATCTAAATTCATAACTTATCAATATTACCACTCAGATTCTGGTAGCTTAAAACGTTGGGCTAAATCCTATATGCTTGAGAAATGTTGTTCTAAATGTAAAGGATTTCGATTGCAAATAGAATCTCTACATTTTAAAATTGACGGGTACAATATTTCAGATTTAGCACATTTAGACATTTCTGAGCTATACTCTTTGTTTGACAATATTGAAGATAAATTAGATGATCGACAGAAAGCTATAGGCTTAGAGATCATCAAAGAGCTTAAAACACGTCTTAAATTCCTATTAGATGTAGGTTTAGATTATTTAAATTTAAATAGGAGCTCAAAGTCTCTTTCAGGAGGTGAAGCACAAAGAATACGTCTAGCAACTCAAATTGGCTCTCAACTTGTAGGAGTATTATACATTTTAGACGAACCCAGTATAGGTTTGCACCAAAGAGACAATACACGATTGATTAAATCTCTTCAAGATTTACGTGATATTGGAAACTCTGTTTTAGTTGTTGAGCACGATAAGGAAATGATCAAATGTGCTGATCACGTTATAGATATAGGCCCTGGAGCCGGAAAGTACGGAGGAGAAATTGTTGGCGAAGGGACTCCTGAGCAGATACTTAAATCGCGTACACTTACAACACAATACTTAAATGGTGATAAGGAACTGAGTATACCCAAAGTTCGTAGAAATGGAAATGGAAATTCTATTTACCTCTCAGGGGCTACAGGTAATAACTTAAAAGATGTTGACCTTATTCTACCTTTAGGGAAACTAGTTTGTGTTACTGGTGTTTCTGGTAGTGGGAAGTCTACATTAATTAATGAAACACTCTACCCTATTCTGAACACTCATTTTTTTAGAGCTTTAAAGAAACCTATGCCTTACAAAGGTATTGCCGGCTTAGAAAATATAGATAAGGTTATAGATATTGACCAATCGCCAATTGGACGTACTCCACGCTCAAACCCTGCAACTTACACCGGGGTATTAGGTGAAATTCGAAAAATATACTCAGAAGTTCCAGAAGCTAAAATTAGAGCATACAAACCAGGTAGATTCTCTTTTAATGTAAAAGGTGGAAGATGCGAAACCTGCGAAGGTGGTGGAATGCGCGTAATTGAGATGAACTTCTTACCTGACGTACACGTTCATTGTGAAACTTGTAATGGTAGACGGTTTAACAGAGAAACTTTAGAGATACGTTATAAGGGGAAATCTATTTCTGATGTTCTTGATATGACGATTAATCACGCAGTAGATTTCTTTGAGCCAATTCCTAAAATCTATAGAAAAGTGAAAACATTGCAAGATGTTGGTTTGGGCTACATCACGCTAGGACAGCAATCTACAACTCTTTCTGGCGGTGAAGCACAGCGTGTGAAACTATCCACAGAACTAAGTAAAAGAGATACGGGTAATACGCTCTTCATCTTAGATGAACCAACTACTGGACTCCACTTTGAAGATATTCGCGTTTTAATGGAAGTGTTGAATAAATTAGTAGAAAAAGGAAATACTGTTCTTATTATTGAACATAATATGGATGTAATAAAACTAGCCGACCACATCATAGATTTAGGCCCAGAAGGTGGTAGAGGTGGTGGAACTATATTATGTGAAGGAACCCCTGAAGCTGTTTTAAATAATACCGAAAGCTATACAGTTCAGCATCTTAAATCTGAACTCAAATAAAAAAAGGTGAACATAATGACCACCTCTTTTATTTGTATTAATAAAATTAATTTTTGACAAATCTTTTAACTAGTTTACTCTGATCGTTACTTACTTTTATAAAGTACATACCATTTGGTAAAGTATTTACATTAAAACTGTAGTCTACTGTAGAAGTTTTAGCATCGATCTTAACTTCATTAATTTCTTGGCCTAATACATCTGTAAGACTTACAGATATTAAGCCTTCTTGTTGTGGCAAACGAATATTAATCTTAGTTTGAGCAGGGTTTGGATATAGGCTAAAGCTTGTGTTATTCAAATCTTCTACGCTCACAAATCCTAAAGGTACTGGATCTGAATAAGCACCACAACCTTGAGCGTTTTCAACATAAACTTGATACTCCCCAATTGATTCTGCATAATGAATTGGAGCATCAGCTCCTTCAATTGTCTCACCATTCAACAACCATTGATATAAAACCACATCACCAAAAACTATAGTGGAAGTTAACAAGCCACTAGTTAGCACCTGTGCTGTTACAGAAATACTATCAGCATTAGAAATAGAGAAATTATAAAATGAAACAACCTCAGAAACATCGTGGACTTCAACAATATAATCTCCAACAACAAGTCCAGACATAAAAGCTACTCCCTCATCATTAAATTCTACTGGAATATTAAAACTAGGTACACCTATACTTGAATATGAAGTATAAGTTGAAGGTGATGAATAAGTAGGAAATCCTCCTGTTACATATATTATTGCTGAACCATAATCATCTGTACAAATAGGATCGAATACAACAATTGATGCATTCAAATTATCAACACAAGAACCATCATCAATTGTAGCAATTTCTTCATAATTATATGCTGTGGGACTCGTACAACCAATATGAGAAGTATTCACTAATATTTCATTAAAATCAAATAAACAATCTACATCCTCCCCTTCCAAAGCATCAGCGACTCCAGCTAAGTTAACTTGACCAGAAAGTGATACAAATGGAGGTAACTCAGTTAAATCATTCGTAATAACAGCATTCACTGTAACAGTGTCGGCAGGATAAATCTGAGTAATACTATAATCCATATCACCCAAAATAAAATAAGTAGAGTCATTAAGATTTATGGCCAGTGTGGGTTCAAAAACAATTTGATCACTCACATTAATAACATCATAAGAAAGCACGACAGCACCTAAAGAGGTAGAATATCCAACTGTGAAATTATCAAGCTCAAATTGAATACAAATATCATACTCACAACTTTCATCATTAATGTTTGCAATAGGATCAAAGTTTTCAGCAATTGGATCAATACAACCCTCAATAATTAGTTGACTACAAGAAGTAGGATCAGATAGGTTACAGTAATCACAGTAATCAAAATACCCAGTATTTGTACAACCGCTTATAATTAATGTCTCACAAGAACCATCGTCAATATTAGCAATTACTTCAGCTTCAGATACCGTAAGGTATAACGAATCATAGTCCCAATATTCGATATACGAATCATCTGAACAACCATACACTTTAAGTGTAACACAACTCTCGGGTGCTGAAACTGTTGCAAGGGGATTGTATTCAATATAATCAGAGTCCATGCAGCCAAACACTCCCTCAAACTCCATTACATTAAATCCAATGATGGAAGAAATAGAGTTTGCAGCAAAAGCACTCATTTCTGGACTTGAATAAGTAGCTTCTAAAAATACGCTATTACCAGTTTCAGTAAATTGTACTGCCCAGACAAATTCTTGTCCGGTAATGAATCCATCTTGTTCTGGTGTTGTAGTATCATCACCCATGGCAGCCAGTTGATCAATGTCTCCAGACCAAACAATAGAGCCTGCACAAGTATAAACTCCATCATTTAGATAGAATACACCAATTAAGTCGCCTATTTGGACTTCTAATCCATCGACATTGATTGTACCAATATCACTTAAAAGCATTACGGTATGATTTACACCTGTATTTATGAAATCAAAACCAACATCTGCATTTGGTAAGCAACTTCCATCATCAATAACAGCTGACGGATTATAGTTACCGGAAGTAGGCTCCATACAACCTTCAGGGCCAACTGTAAACTCAATTGTTGTTTCTACAGCAGGAGACCAAGGTGCAATACCACCAGACTCATTGTTATAAAGTATAAACTGTATGGTATGCACTCCATCAGTAAAATTCTGAGAAAGAACTCCTTCTTGATTAAATTCAGAAGCAAAAGCGCCACCATCAATAGAGTACTTGATGTACCCTCCTAAAGGTGCTTCACTTGGAGAACCAATTGTAAGATTTTGAACTTCAAAAACAATATCTATTGAAGAAGTAGAGTAAACACCACCATCAATTGGGTTGGTTATATAGATATATGGCTCATCAAATAAACATGTACCATCATCATAATTTGCATCCACGTTGTAATTAGTAGCATCAATATATGTACAACCACCTTCGCCATATAAACATGAATCATCGTCTGTATTAGCTTCTGGATTGTAGTTATTTGCTTCTACGTCTGTACATCCTTCAATTACTGGAGGATATTCACACAAACCATTATTATCAGTTGCTAAATCATTATAATTTATTGCAGCTGGGTCAGTACATCCAGACACCTCTAGAGCATCACATACTCCATCTGAGTCAGAATCCAATAAACATTGACCATTACAATCATAGTAATCCGCAGCAAAGAAACAAGAACCATCATCCGTGTTAGCTTCAGCTGTATAATTACAAGCGTCAGAGTCTGTACAGCCAATTACCTCAGCCACAACTCCAATACAATTTAAAGTACTTGTAACTCCAGAAGTTAATCCTTGAATTCCACCAGCCGCAAATGATACTGATAAAAGAATTTCACCATCATATAAATCAAATACATTAGCTCCATCAATCAATTGAAAATAAATCGACTCACCACCAAGTGCACCATCAACTTCAGGTGTAGTTGTATCATCACCCCATAATGCAATTTGATTCTGAGAAACTCCATAAATTGGAATGGAACCTATAATCATTTCTGACCCTGTAACAGCAATCACGAAAGCATCTTCATCAACAATAGTAATTGAACTTACCATACCAGGCAATAACATTACGGTCATGTTTGAGCCAGTATTTCCAGTAAACGGTGTTGGTAAATCACATGATGAAGAATCATATTCACATGAGCCATCATCAAGTGTAGCGGAACTATTATAGTTATTTGCTAATAAATCAGTACATCCCTCAACAACTTCTACAGAACAATTTAGTATTGGACTTACAACATTGCTTAATCCTTGAAGACCTCCAGTACTATAGTTTACAGAAAGTAATAAATCAGATTCATCATAAATGTCATATAAATTTGCTCCATCGATGAGTTGAAAAAACACATCTTCACTAGTAAGAGCTCCTTCAACCTCAGGAGTTAATGTATCATCACCCCATATGGCTATACTATTTTGCGTTACACCAAAAACTGGTACCGAACCAATTACTAAACCAGAAGCTGTATGTGCTACTATATATGCATCTTCATTAACTAAATCTAAAGAGTTAATAAAGTTAGGTAACAACATTACTGTCATGTTAGCACCTGTATTACCTGAATAAACAGATGGTATAGTACATTGTGCTGAACTATTTGTTAAGGCGAAAATGAATACAGTAAAAAGACTAAGTATGAGTTTTCTCATGGCTTGTTTATATTTTTAGAATCGGTAAATATAATAAGCCTATATGGATATAACAAAGTTCTTCCGAACATAGACTTATCTATATATACTCAAATATCCTACCAAAGAGAATTGACTTGTCAAGAGTATTATTCATAAAATCGAATTATCTTTGCAAACATAATTTTTACTATGAAAAAAACAGGCGTTTTATTAATCAATTTAGGAACCCCTAAAAGCTCTAAAGTTGGGCATGTAGGTTCATATTTATTTGAATTCCTTAACGACCCACGCGTAATTGACATCCCTTGGTTGCTTAGAAAGATCTTAGTAAATATTCTCATCGTTCCCTTTAGAATGTTTGCTTCTGCAAAGGAGTATAAAAAATTATGGACTGAAAAAGGTTCACCACTACTCTATCACAGTGAGGAATTATTAACTAAAGTTCAAAGTGAACTTGGAAATCAATACGGTGTTCACCTTGCCATGCGCTATAATAAACCTTCTATAAAAAGTGTTTTAGCAGATATGGAACAAGAACAATATGATGAAATCATAGTATTACCTCTTTACCCACAGTACGCCTCATCGAGTAATGGGACAGCTATCGAAGAAGTGATGAAGCACATCTCTAAATGGTGGGCAATTCCGAGTATTAAAATCATTTCTGAATTTTTCGAAGACGAGGGTTACATAGAATCTATTAAGGCTCGTGTGAATGAATTCAATTTACAATCCTACGATCATGTACTTATTAGCTTCCACGGCTTACCTATTCGTCATGTAGATAAAGTTCATATTGATGGAACAAACTGTGAAGACAATAACTGCAAAGAAGAAATCAATGCTAAGAATAGATATTGCTATCAAGCAAACGCTTATAATACTGCACGCTCAATAGCTAAGAAACTCAACTTAACAGAGGAGCAGTACGACATCTGTTTCCAGAGTAGATTAAACAATAAGTGGCTAAAACCTTATACCGACAAGGAGGTTATTCGTCAGGCAGAATTGGGACGTAAAAAGCTACTCGTACTCTCTCCTGCTTTTGTAGCCGACTGTCTAGAAACTACGGTTGAAATCGGAGAAGGCTTTCAAGAACTATTCATTGAAAATGGTGGTGAGAAATTAGATCTAGTCCCAAGTCTTAATGCACATCCAAGATGGGTGAAAGCAGTAAGAGATATTGTTATTAATTCATGACAAGCATTAAGAACAATCAGGTAAATCACTTGAGCTAACACCCTTCATCGCATTCAATATAAATTATGATTTCAGTTAACGGCATAGCAGTAGAATTTAGTGGAGATACACTTTTTAGTGAGATTTCTTTTGTAATCAATGAAAACGATAAAATCG
>Ga0187827_10006067_pt1 | contig 13994 bp, 5 predicted proteins | sample ETNtaG_39_FD_167969 | JGI IMG/M metagenome (GOLD analysis project Ga0187827, IMG submission 167969) | Marine microbial and viral communities from oxygen minimum zone, Eastern Pacific Ocean - ETNP2014_SV_150_PacBio MetaG (Illumina Assembly) | ecosystem: Environmental > Aquatic > Marine > Hypoxic... | reverse complement strand
AACATCTTGAACGTTTGTTCACCACGCTCGTGGCCGCCGTGGTGGTCGTTCGTGCCGTTGAGCCACAGACTCGCTGCGGTGATGTATGGCGCATGGGCCTGGGGCGCGATCGCTGAGAGGTAGAGCCGCTCGCCAGGCGTTTCATCCGGCTCTTTGGGGGGCCTGTTGTACATCCAGGCCCCCCTGCTCCGGTAATACTCCAGCCAGCCAACACCGAAGTAAGCGACGATTGCCTTGACCCGCGCGTCCATACCCAGGTTCCACATGATCGTGCCACCGTAGGAATAACCCTTGGCGCCAATGCGTTTCGGATCGACTTCCTTTTGCGCCAGCAAGTAGCTGAGGGCTCGGCGCTGAATCGCGTACCAGAGATAGTCATCGGTTTGCCTGGGATCGGTGATGGACTTGCCATCGGGCATGCGGGATTTGATGCGTACTCCTTCTTTGGCATCCATGTTCCCATGGCGGAGTTTCACCGGATACTTCGTGTAGTGCGGGCGGTTGCCCGTCTTGCCGCAGTAGTCATGTGCCATGACTGCCCAGCCGTCGTTGACGTAGTTCTTGTCTGGATTCGGCGCACCCATCCATCCGTGAACGTCCATCAGCCCCGGTGCATTTTGGGCGTCCGCTTTCACGCTGTATTTGCAGTAAACCCGGACTTCCTCCCCCAGGACGTATGCGCTGATATAGGACTCGCGGTAGTAGATGTCGTCCCTGGTCTGCTCGAGAATCACCTCTTCCTTGAGATCGCCTTTGTCCGGATCGAAGTCTTTCCAGACTTCACGCGGGGTTGGTAAACCCGTCAGGCTTTCGGCAAAGGAACTCTGTTTCGGGGCCAAAATCAGCATCAATCCTGAGATCTGTATTCCGGTCTTGAGCATTCGCACGCGTGTTTATCCTTTCTTGGGACCAATTCCATCAGCATGGACATCCGTTTAGTGGAATCAGTGTACCCGTTTTTCCGAGTCGTTGGCGCGGACACCGGACGCCATGGAGTCCCTGAACACCGGAAGGCAAATGATCGGGGTGTTGCCCCTTAATTCAAACCCGCACACATACCCGGCTCATTGGGCTGTGCTAGGCAACCTGCCCGGGGCTTCGCCCCTGAAGAACCCTTCACATTCCGCAGGAATCATGAAGCGGACCCTCGGATTCTGCTCCATAAAGGGAACTGACGACATGCGGTCGGTATCTGTGATCTTCCTTTCTGAGAATCGATCTGACCCTCTTCCTCTCATGACCAGTATCGATATCGACCAATTCGTGGTAATGAACACATCTGCTTTCCAACGCCTCCACCTGAACTGCCATGTACCCTGATCCGATTACCCCACGCGCCCATCCGGATTTGCTGGCTCGAGTCGATTACGACCCGTTTCAGGTGATGCCCGCGGAGTTGCCCCCAACTCCGCGGGTATTCGCTACCGGCGCCCAGCTTCAGCGGGCGCGAGAGCGGATCGCCGAGGGGAGCGCTGTGGATCAACACTGTTTTCAACATCTGATAGCAGCTTGCGATCTCGATACAGACCTGCCGCCGATGCCGCCCCCGTCGAAGCATCCGGATTGGGGCGGACCGCTTCTTCCCTGGCTTCAATCGGCCTTTCACAACGCCCTGGCCTGGAGCATTACCAATGACCGCCGACACCTCGCGCGTGCCCTGGATGCGATGCGACTGGCGGCGCAGGGCTGTGACGAGACCGAGACCTGGAACGGTCACGAGCACAATGAAGCGGACGCTGCGGGCCGCGCCTACGATCTGCTGGTGGCCTCCGGTCTCGAAGCGGATGATGACCGCCGCTTCCGTGAGATGTTGACGACACTGCTGACAGCAATGGACTGCGCCGACCATCGCAGTTGCAACAATCACAATGCAATGGGGCTGGTTGGACGCCTGTCGCTTGCTGCTGCGCTGGGGGATCGCCAATCGATTCATGACGTTTTCTATGGGACGCAACGCGGTGGGCCGTGGTGTTACGGGATGATTCATACTCTCCGCCACGACTTCCTGGCTGATGGCATGCAATGGGAAGGGGTTCCCGGCTATCACATGCTCGTTCTGGGGCTGGTCTGCGAGTGCTTCACCATCATGGAGCATCTGGGAGTCGATCTCTGGCGCCGTGAATGGCCGTCTCTGATGCAGGACGATGGTTTCGATGAGCATCGCGGTTGGGGGCCGAAAGGAATGAAGACGCTGCCAGCGGCCTTCGATGCCCTGATCTATCAGATGTTCGCCAACGGTGATTACTCCATGCTTCACGACCAGGTGCTTGGCAATCTTCGCGGCACCCAGGCGTGGTGGCCGGTGTTTAACAAGGCCTTCGATGTGTTTGGAGAGCCGCGATACGCCTGGGCTCTTCAGCACATCAACGACGGCAGGATTGCCGCGGCCGATGGCCCCATACCCACCTGGTTCGCAGAGAGGCGCGGGGCCGTCCACTTTGTCCGGGTGGAAGGACGCGACCTGCCTGAGGGCGAGTGCCCGCTGTCCCGTGACAGGCAGTTCTCCCTGACCGGCAGGCATGTCTCCGGCTGTTCGCTGTTTCCCGACCATGGTTCTGCGCTTCTGCGCAGCGATCCGACCGATGAATCGGCACTTGGGGCTTACCTGTACTGGGGCCCTCATTCGGCCGGACACCGTTCGCCTGCGGCTCTACACATCGATATCCATGCCTGCGGCCGACGCATCACCAATGCTCCCCATCTCTACTCCGCTGGTTATGACGAGCCAAAGCATCTCACCTGGTATCGCACGACCATCGCGCACAATACGGTGACCATCGATCGAGAGTCCATGTTCCCCTACGACTTTCCAAGTGAGTCATTGTGGGAGTGCGATCATTGGCGGGACACAATTTCCGATGGAAAGCTGGTGTGCTTTCAGCCCGACAGTGAATTCAAGGCGATTCGAGCGTCCAACGACGATGTCTACCGTGGGGTCATACTGGATCGGACTGTAGTGCTGACCGGCGGTTACCTGCTTGACGTCTACCGGGTCGCGGCGGAGCGGCCACGCCTTATGGATTGGTCGATGCACTGCCACGGCAGTTTTGATATGGCTGCTCCAGATTCCGAGACGATCGAACTAGGTGAGAACCGAGGCTACAGGCATCTGACGGACGCCCGCGCCCTATCGTCCCACCGCGGCTGGCAGACAGTCCCCTTTCGGATCGATTCGGTCCCTGCTCGAGCTGAGATCTGGCTGGGAGACCCAGAAGCCAGGCTGGTCATGGCCCGAGACCCCGAACCGGACAGTCGTCGACCCATCGGCGACCGCAGCGTCCCCGAACCGCGCACAAGTCTCATCGTCCGTACTGAGACCGACAGCGCGCTTTTTGTTTCCATCTGGAGCTTCAATGACAGCCCTCCGAAAGGCGGAGGAATAACAGGTTCGGCTTCCGAGGACGTCACCGTCGAAGTCGACACCAAATCACAAACAGAACGATGGCTTCTGCCGATGGCCGGCGATATCCAAAGGGCCTGATCGAATCACTGCCGAGGTGATGCTGAGAGCCTGTCCGGAGAATCATGACCAGAATCTCGGAGCTATATTGTGACACGGTCTCGCCCTCGGGCTGGTGGCCGGGGCCCAACCTGGGCACGCCGGGAAGTTCCGTTGAGCAATCGGAATTACCTTGGCTTGGCCGGCAATACCGGGACATTGCAGAATGTCAGGGCTGCCATTCCGTTTTTTCCGATGAGGATGTTGTCCTGCTTCCAGGACTTCTCCTTCAAATAGGTGATTCGCTTGGAAGAGGATGACTCTTTCAGTTTCAACGTGAGGATATTGCCCTTCGCCTCACCACCGACAACGATTCCTGCGGCGTCGTCCAGATAAAATTGGGACGCCAGCATGTCATTCCAGATGACGGGCTGGTCGAATTCCAATGCTATCGAAGTCCTGGCGGCATCCGTGTAGTTGGCCTGTGTGAGATTTGGAGAGGTGATGGACTCGTTGACCTTGAGTCCATAGAAATCACGCTGAAGCAGGGGGTGAATCCGTTTGGCAAAAACACTCCAGCCTTCAAGTGGGTAGTGACAGGAGCCGCCGGGACGAATTCCAAGGGTCGTTAGAATCTCCATGTTGGAAAACAGATGCGGGAGGGAGCGTTGCTTTTCACGCAGCATGTCACCGTTACCGTCTCGACCCATGGCGCAGGCGTTCGGCCAAATCTGGAAGACGTAATAGCGGCTGACGTTTGGGAAGTCCCGTTTCCAGTCTGCTGACATTTCGATGAAGTACCGGTGGTAGGTCTCCCATCCGTATCCGCCATCTGGGCCGGCTGCCCCCTGATCATTTTCGCCCTGATGCCAGATGATGGCGCGGATGCCGTGGGTCAAACGAGCCTGCTTCACCCGCCACAGCATGCGACCGTAGATCGTGGAGAGATCGATCGGGTTCTCGTCGTTTCGCTGGTGCTGGTCGATCCGGGTGCCGCCGCGGGCGCCGTTGACGATGAAGACTGGCATCTTCTGGGTCTCTACCAGTCGATTGGCCAAGTCCATACCCCACCACCCCAGCTCGGTCTTGTGCTTCTTGCGGGAGGTCTGGGCTTCCTTGCCCCGGGCACATCTCCAGACCGGACTGCACCAGAGCTTGTCCCGCTCCTCCTCTTTGAACCATCCCGGATTTCCGTAACTGCGTACCCATTCGTTCGGCACAGACGGGGAATTCTCGCGAGTGTCGGTCGCCAGCGCGTTGGATTGGCCGTCGATGAGGTAGGCATCACCGCAGAGGAGGTCGCCCGCTTTGTGCAGGATTCTTTCGACGCCTCCGGTCCTGGAGCCGAACTCGACGCGGTATCTGATCAACCCGGGCTTGAGCTTGATTGCGTACGCATATCGCCGGTCTGCTTCGAGCGTCTGGGTCTCTGTCCTGTAGAGCCGGTCGTCCGCATAGACCCTGAGGAAGACGGAATCGGCAGCGTGATCCAGGGCGCCGTTGTAATGGAGCGTGCCCTCGTTCGTATCATCACGTGAGTAGAACTGAAAGTCCTGTGGTTTTTCGTCTGTGCCGGGCACTCTCCTGACCCACGAGTCTTTCTCTGGCTCCGTGATGTCGATCGTGGTGGTGGCACTCACGTCGCTCCCACCGTTATTGAGAGCAAGGGTCACTGCGATCCTCCCGCTGCACTGCGATCGCTCAAGGATCAGTTTGCCAAGTACTGCCTTCTTGAGCACGGCTCCACCGGATACGTTCCATTCATAGGTGAGCTTGCCGGCATCTCTGTTCGCCATTGCCTTGAGATTGCGGATGCGTGTCACAACCTCGATGGTGTCACGGCCGTTCCATGTCGGCGGCGCCTGAAGAGCGAACACTGGTTCAGGGATAATCTCTTTGATGGTTACGGGTATGTCCCTGGTTCTGACTTCATCAGGATACACGGCCTTGAACTGCACGACACGGGAACTGGTACCTTTCACTCGGCCGGCATCCAACCGGTACGAGAGCCGGTCAACGGCAACGACCTTCTCGAGGTCATCCTGTTTGAGAATCCAATAGATCTTCTGCGCTCCGTCCGCCCTGGCAGTAAGCTCGACGGTTTCGCCCTCATGCATCGTCGCGCGGTTCAGCGAGAGACCGAATTCATCTCCATCTTGAACCACCGGCCCCACCAGGGCCTGCATCGGCTTCTGGTTTTCGTACTCCAGACGCACCCAGTCTGCGGAACGGGCGACACCGGAAATGCGCACTTCATCGATATCCCCGGCGTAGTCGTAGCGGTTATACCAGCCACCGATCCACATCCGGGCTGGCCGCTCAATCGCAAGCTTCCAGTGTCTCGGGTTTCCCTCTCCCCGCTTCTCACCATTGATATACAGGATGGACTGATCGTTTTCGTAGGTGTGGAAGACGTGCGTCCAGCCCTTTGCCTGGTTCGGAATCTCTGCCCTGACATCGCCGTTGGAAAAATAGCAGTCCATCCTTATGCGCGGAGGGCTTCGATAGATCATGGTCACTTTGCCCGCTCGCTTCTCATTGCCCCAGCAGACAATTCGTCCGTTGGATTTCTCCGACCGAAACCATGCCTGAGTGCTGTGAGGCGCACCGCCCAAAGGCAGCGTCTGGATATCCGTACCGCAGAAAACGCCAGCCCGCTCGGGAAAGTTTCGACCGCTGCCGATCATGCCTGCCGCCTGGGTTGTTCCCTTGTCCTCGGACTTCAGATTTCCTACAACGTCACGCACCTCATGGCCGAGGTGCCATACGCCGATGTACCCGTTGGTTTTATTGAATACGGCCTTGCCATCGGATGCGCTTTGGGCGTCCTCTTTGCCCCAATGGATTTTGAATTCCTGACGGTCGTTCCCCTTGATCGATGGTATCCTCACCCAGATGCTGGCTGTTTCTTCCTTCCGATCCCATTGCTCTATCTCGAAGGCCAGTGGTTTCCCTGCGGCCGAGAATCTGATGTCGCTCCCGTCTGCTTGGGCCTCGGAAAAGTTGAAGTGGTCGCGGTGTAAACGAACCAGCAGCGGGAAATCCTTCACGGAAGCAGTTGCAGGAAGATCAGCACCTTCTTTCGTGGTCAGGATGTAGATTGAACTGGAGTGCTTCCAATCCGCGAATTGGGCGGCAGCAGTGTTGGCGACGAAGAAGAGGGCAAAGAGTAATCGCAAGATGCTCTGGTCTCCTGTTGAGGGTTGAAATTTTCGAGCCGGAGGCTGCCGGCGGCACACGTTACGCCACATTCTGTCACAGCCCGATATCGCTCTTCTTCAGGCCTTCAATGAAAAGATCCATTTGGCCGACGGGGTGATAGGCATCTGTCTTCTTGTCCTTTTCGTACCGGACATTGCAGTAAACGGCCAACGTGTTGGTGCCCTTCTTCAGATGCTTTATCTCCTTCTCGGTCAGCATGATCTTGTAGTAGGTGGGGTAGTGTCTGAACCAGACATAGGTGTGGATTTTGTGGCCGTTGAGGTAGATGTGATATCCCTGGTCCGCCAGTATCGAAATCCGGTGATAGTCGTAGTCGAGATCGGTGACATCGAAGGTCGTGCGCATCACGAGAAACTCTCCGTCGCCCCAGTCGGAATTGTTCTTGAAGAAGTGGTTGGGGGTAGCCGTCCAGCCACGACCATGCCCGTGCGCTTTGAATTCACCCACGCCGATCGGAGCTTTGCCGCTCTTCCACTTGCCGTCATCGAACTCGGGCTTGTACCACTTGTCCATGCCTGCGGGCAGCGTCACATCTCGGAGGCGTTTGGGTGGGCCGATTCGCGGGTGCAGTTCTTCTTTCTCGGTGAGCGGATTGAATGAGTGAAAGCGCCAGATGCGTTCGGCCGGCTTGGGCGCGCCGATGGCTTCCCAGCCGGCGATCTGCTTCTTCAGCCGGGTCAGGTCGACAATCATGTCGATCAGTTTGGCTTCGCCCTGCTTATCTGTGGATTCGAGACGTTTGACCAGTTCCGGGCGAAAGTCATCGAACAGAATGTCGGTCAATCGCTGCTTCTGCTGCGGGGGAACTGTTTTCAGGGCGGGATATAGTCCAATGAAGCGGTCGTGGATTCTGCCGTCCGCGGCTTTGACGATCTTCATCAGGCTGCCGGTATCCAGGACGTCCAGCCGGCCACTCTTGGCGAGCGAATCTGCAAGGTCGGCCGCGGCCTCGGGCGCAAGTTTGATGGAGGCAAGTGCGACCTCAATGATGTTGGTCGTTCCCTCTCGAGACCGTGGATACTTACCCACATCCGATCGGACTTCGCTCTCCATGGCCGCGCGTGCAAAGCCGTCAATGATTCGCTTTCCCACGGGGCTGTCGTTCTTCCACTTTGCCAATGCGCCCTTAAGCTGCGCGATCATCTTGATGCGCGGATTGTAGTGATACTCTTTGGTCATGATCTCGATCATGGTCGGAAGGTGTTCGATGAAGAACTCCTCGTCCTCTTGCAGCCCCATCAACGCCATGAACGCGGCTTCACGCAGCCACCAGTCCACGTGGGTTGTCCATGCGAGGATGTTTGGAATGTTCTTCTTGACCAAAGGCAGCGGCGCATGGTGCAGCGCGTGCAATGCACCATCGACAACAAACCATGCTTCATGAGGATCGCTCATGATCGCTGTAATCGCCTCGGTCATGGCTGGAGAAAACTCTTCAGCCTTGAGTGCATGCTTCCCCACCGCGGGTGACGTGAACCACGGGCGACTGTCGTTGATGCCATCCAACGCGGCCCGGCGCAGACGCGGATCCGGATCGCGCAGCAGTTGCTCCAGCTCGCCAAGCCGTCTGTTCATGCACAGAGCTTTGGCTGCACCGGCCCGAACGGTATAGCGAGCATGGCGAACATTCTTGAGCATCACATTGAGTGGAAGTGCCTTCACGTCCTGCGGACCATAGCGGAGCCTGATGGGCAGTTGTCTGAAAGGAATGTGAGCCTCTTCCTCATCGCCGAACTTGTAGTAATCCTTGTTGTGCCTGGCAGACAGAAACGCCCGATCTGCCTCATTGCCCCAGAGGTGCTCGGGCAGTGTGAAGTCTTTGGCGTACTTCGAGCGCGGCGCACCAGTGATGTGCAGGGCCTTTAGCGGCGCGGTATAGGCCAACGCCAGCGAGATACCCGCATCGGTGGCTTTCAGAGAAGCGTGGCCTCCCGGAAAAGAGAAAGCCCCCGAGGCCTGCCGGCTAAGATCATAGCGCCAGCGGAAACGCTGCATGGTCATGTGGTACGTGCCAGGGTCGTATTCGAGCATGAAATGTCCGGCCAGGCTGTGCCAGTAGACTTCCCAGTTGTAGGCTCTGGATGGCCAACTCGTGAGGGCCGACATGGAGAGATATTCCTTTGCCTGCCTGTAGATTGAGACGTCGCCCTTGGCGCCGCTAGCAACGTGCATCACCGCCGCAGTCCCGCCGTCTCTGCCCGCGGATCGAAAGATATGCCAATTGCGTTGATCGGAAAGAGGGATGGCGCCATGGCCGACAAAACGGTACCAGTGTCTGAGCGCGCCCAGAAGTGTCCTGTCATCCACATTGACGCCGCACACTTTGCCCAACAACAGAGTCAGTAACATCTGGTTGCCGGCACTGTGCTGCATACCGCCACCGGCCTCATAGGCGGGATTCACTCCATGCCCCCAATGCCCCCAGCCGAGCCCATAGTGCTGCCGGTCCCGCGCATCATCACAGTAGTGCTGCAGTATTGGCAGGACTGACGTGTCGCCCGTGCGCAGGTAGTACTCGGCACACGCAACGCCGTTGTACCCGTTGTCCCAGGTCATGTCGCCGATGCCTCTCACGCTGCCATCCGGCGCCAGGAATTGGGAGAAATACTCTTTCACACGCAGGACGTACTGGTCATTGCCGGTCGACAGCAGGAACAGGCACGCAAGGGCATTTAAGAAACCGTGCTTCTTCAATCGATCCTTGCGGGAATAGAACTCGGCAGCCTGCTTGATGATCCTGTTCGACTTGGCGCAGTTTAACGGGAAGGTTTTGCTGTAGGCGCCCATCACCGGGATGTTGATGGTGACCTGTTCAAGTTTTCCCTCTTTGCCCGGTCGAACGTCGAACTTCAAGACGCCATCGGTCGCTTCGGCCCGGGTCAGTGCATTGCCCAGTATTGGAAGAGGATTCCTGCCCTTCAGCGCCACCCCGTTCACTCCGATGATGATGTCGCCTTTGGTGAACTTGCCATGGGCCGGTGTGTTCGGCGCAGTTTCTTCAACGGTAACCTTTACACCTCTATAAATCCGCGCCTCGATTCCGGTAACCCCAATCTGACCCAGCGCGACCTCCCCCCGGGGATTGGGACGCATCCCATAAATCTGCGGCTCCGTATAGTAATCCGATGGAGATTGGGCAGTTGCAGGGACCATCGCCATGAAGAGCGGCAGAAGACAACACACGAATGACGAGAGAGTTCTTTGGATACGATGATTAATTCGATTTACGTTCATGTTTGGTTGCATTGGGCTACACAACGCCGCCCTGGAGGGCAGCGCTACGATTGGTATGAGACATTGACATATCAGCTGATTTTCACTTTCACTCGCTGCACAGACCTCAACTCTTCTCCTGCCTCGTAACGACAGGCACATAGCCTACCTCCAGACCATCGGGAGGCGTGACGACCAGCGCGGGATCAATTCCAGCAAGTGTGCCGACCGAAGGTGGAGCCAGATACTCTCGATCCTTGGTCCAGTGTTGATGGATTTTTTCTACTTTTTTCTGCATGTCTTCGCGCTCCGCGTCACTCATATCTGCATTTAGCAGTGCGGGCTGATCGGCAAAGCGATACCAGTAGTAGATCACTTCACTGCCGTCGCCCGGGTAGGCCGTGAAGGGGCCAGCAACCGGTCCCGGTTTCTTCCAGCAACTCTCGGCATCTTGGGGTGTCACGTAGGGCTGCGGTTCGGGCTCGTCCGGGCGACCGAAGTTTACCTTGTCTAGCCCCAGCTCCGGAGGCACGCCCTCAGCGGTTACGGCAACCCAGCTCCGCTTACCATCCGAATCCTCAACCAGTTGGTAGTACTCGGGCAGCATCATGAGCGCGCCATCGCTGCTGTCGGCACGTCTGACGAGATCGCTTTCCGGTGACATCCGCAATGTAGTCGCGTCCGGCAATGCCAATCGGACAGACTGATCGGAGGCGAGCTGCACGCGTTCCTCTCTGGGCACATCGGGCTCGAATACAGCCCACTGGACTCCGCCTTTGCCGGTGAACTCGTGCACGAACGCGCCCTCCTGATCGATAACGCTGTCCGCTGCGTCTCCCCCATCCATCCATGCCTTTGCACGATCCCAGAGCGCCTTCCGGTTGTAGGATGTGACCTGGTGCAAAACAGCGGATTCATCATCCTGTCCGGCTGGGAACAACGTCGGCGCCATGCGAGCGTAGGTTCTTCCACGTCCGTCGGTAGCCTGAGCCCAGGGGATATACTGCGTCTCCATTGAATGGGTTCGATTCTGTTCTGACGGACGACTGTCGAGGAATAGCCCGCCCACTCGCGGTTCATCCACGGATGGCCCGGAAAAGAAGTACGGCAGAACAAAGGTCGCCGGCCCTTTGAAACTGAGGCTGTTCAGGAAGAGAGTCCAGCACTGATCACCCGTGGGGACTGGCGCGCCTGCCGTGGTCTCTTTGGCGTTTGTAAGCGGGAGTGGCAGATATCCATATCCGAGAAGCTCGCCACAGGTGCCCTGTTTCATGTTCACACCGTCCGGCGGCCACAATAGACAGGGGCTGAGCTGAGCGATTCCGTAATGCCCCTTGGGGGCGTCCCAATCGCGGCCTTTACCGGCCCCAGGGCCATTGGCCCAGGCGCAGAATCCCAGGGCCACCGCGCCCATGATGAACTTAGGCGTCTCTGTGGGAAACCGCGTATCACGCCACCAGCCGAGGCCGCCTTCAATGGTGGAATAGAACCAGACTCCCTCCAGTTCGGGATCGTCGCTCTGCGAATACATCCAGTTGCCAAACAGACCTGACTGAAACTTGTGTCCGGGATATTCCTGCAACAGCGGCCACGCTGCGGAGTAGATCGAGAACCCGGCGCCATAGGTCTCGTCACCTTCTTCCAGACCGACCCTTGTATATCCGCCAACATGATTCTCTCTCACGATGCTACCGGTGTTTGGTGTATTACTCAGCTTTAGTCCTCCTTTTCGTTCGCCTGCAGGTGTTCTCTGATACTCTCCAACTCGACCTCTTGCCTGGTTGCCCTGAGCGCATCAATGGTTTCTCGAATCACGGCAATGACATCTGCGGGAGGGCGCCGTTCAGATTCCAGTTTCTTCAGGTATTCTTCGAGCTTCGGTATGGCCCTTTTGGCGTGCACGCCATACTGCTTTAGCATCGGTACGATCTTCTTTGTCCGGTCGCGATTTCCGTGCCCTTTCTGAACCTTCAGATATTCCAGCAGCAGATCGATTCCCTCTTCGATGTTGTTGTCAGCCAAGAGCCCGGCAATTGCCAGGCGGATTCCAGAGGCCGACATAATTCCGCTGGGGGCAACTTCCCTGAGCGCATAGGCAAGATCGGGCCAGAGCTTGTCGAGCTGCGCCTGCGTGAGTTTTCCAACGGGCCTGGCCAGCATCGACCGCTCGGCACCTCCCTGACAGTAGAGCAACTTCTTCAGGGCCGGTATCAGAAGTTTGTCGTCAACTCCATCTATTGAATCAGCCAGAAGCCCTTTGTCTGGCCTATAGGGTGAGGCTTGAAACAGCGCTGTGCACAGCACACGTGCCATGGTGCCACGTTTGTCTTTGGGAAAATCCTGAGCTGCCATTTTCAGTAATGGAACTGCCGCACGCTGGTCGCCGATAAAGCCCAAAGCCAGGATGGCGTGTATCTGCAAGAGCTGATCATCCGCCGCAATGAGCGGGAGCAGCGCTTCAGTCACTCTGTCCTGTTTCGTCTTTATCTTGCGCAGAGCGGTGCACGCACCGTAGCGAGCATAGCGATTTTTGCTGCTCAGTAGTTGCAGTATTCTGTCAATGGATACACCGTCTTTCTTCGACAGGGACTGTGCCGCGAAATTGCGCACGACCGGTGACCAGCTTCCCAGGAGTTTCAGCAACTGCTCCTCACTATGGTCATCATACTTTTCCGATACCTTGATCAGACTGCCGGGCACACGTCCGGCCTCGATGACTTCAGCGACCTCGTCCGACGGAATCGCAGCCGTCATGAGTTCCTTCCCGGTGATGTGCAATACTTTCCGAGGCAGGCAATACATCAGGATGCGTCCGCCGGTGGTATCCCAGTGTGGGTATTGGTGTTCGGCAGTGTTCCGTTGCATGCCTTTCCTGGGGCCGTCGGCATGGAGTTTGGTGCCGAATCCGGGCTTGCCCTGGTAGACAAAGCCGCCGTCCCAGCGCCGTTCCAGATCGAACAGCCAAGTCAACTCATGGAGGAAGGCGCTGCAACCTTCCTGTCCAGCCCGGGCCGCGCCGAGCGCAGCCCATACAAAGGCGAACCAGTTGCCGGTATGCCCCAGCTCGCGAACAGCATGTGACGCCACGGTCATCCTGCTGAAGTACTCTGTGCCGTACTCATCACCAAAGAGTGCGAAGCCAACCGCAGCGGCGGAGTTCAAACCATTGTTGTCGTGGTGACTGGAGCCAAAGTTCAGATGGTCGCCATAGCCAATGGTCTGCACGTCGACGAAAGTCGACAGGTAATTATGTCCACGATGAATCGCCTGCTCGATCTCCTGGTCGGTGACGCCACAGCGTTTTGCCAGCAGCAGAGAAATCCAGCAGACATTGCCGGCCTGGTTCACCGCACCGTAACCACCGAGCGCGCCGTGCAAACGTCCTCGGTTCATCGGCTGATCCGGCCACGCCATGCCATGCCCCCAACTGCCGACGCCGGACTGACCCTCAGCAATGGCATTGCTGTATTTGGTAATCGTTGGGAGCACCTTTTCGTCTCTTGTCAGGAGATAGTATTCGCTCAGGAGCACATTCGTGTAACCCCAACCCCATGAGGCATACCCCCAGACCGGAAGCCCCTTGCCTTCGGCCTCGTGCTTCTCAACCCGACTGATGATTTGGTGAATGTGGTCTTTGACGAACGGCAGATACTGCTTGTTACCTGTGGCCATCAAGGCCAACGTGCGCACGATCGCCGGCCCTCCCATTAAGCCCTGGCTTTGGATGCCATTCTTCAGGAGGTAACCGCAGGCTCGGTCGACGATTTTCTGACTCTTCTCGCAATCCCATGGAGTCGTCCTGCTGTAAGACCCCATGACATCGATTTGAATGGTGACCTTCTCGGTCTCGCCGTCACGCCAGCGCAGAAGTTTAAGCTGCCCCTTACCCTCTCGGGTTTCGGCTTTCGTCAGAGCCCGGCCGAAAGCTTTGCGCGCGTCGGTTTGAAAGTGTCCTTCCCCCACCCCCAGGATGACATCGCCTTTCTGCAAGATGCCTTCAGCCGGCGATCCCTTGTGCACCTGGGTGATATAAATCTGCCTTGCATGAAAAGTGTCCTTGAGCCTGGCATGCATCCAGCCTCGGGCACCCGTCGCCCCCAGATTCCAGTCAACCCCGGCC
>Ga0187827_10006065_pt1 | contig 14000 bp, 8 predicted proteins | sample ETNtaG_39_FD_167969 | JGI IMG/M metagenome (GOLD analysis project Ga0187827, IMG submission 167969) | Marine microbial and viral communities from oxygen minimum zone, Eastern Pacific Ocean - ETNP2014_SV_150_PacBio MetaG (Illumina Assembly) | ecosystem: Environmental > Aquatic > Marine > Hypoxic... | reverse complement strand
TGCCGGTGATCGATGCCACAATATTGGCAAACACATTGTCTGTAGCGACCTCGAAGGCATACGTCAACGTGGCCCGGCTGGCCTCACCAGCCACCGCGGTCGCATTGCCCACCAACAGAATCGGCCTGAGAGATACCGTATCGGGCAAAGTGCCTGCGGTTGGCTTGGTCGGGATCTGAGTCGTTGCCGGTGTCACGGACGTACTGGGATTACTATCAGTGCTGCTGTTATTGGCATTATCGACAGCCACGATCTTGTATACCACCGCTGTTCCATTGGCAGCGGTCTGATCGAGATAGGTGATATCTGATACGTTGGAGACAATCTCGGTATCGTCACGTTTAATATGGTACCCTTTTATACCGGAGTCATCTGTCGAGACGGACCACCGCAATCGGACAGCGCCATCGCCACTGATCGCCGATACTGAAGCCGGTGCGGCGGGTGCGGTGGCATCCAAGGTGGCTGGTGTGGTAACCTGCGATGAACTGGTCGCCTCGGCCGGCGTCAAGCTGGGATCATGGACGTTGGCCGAACTGACCTGGTAGTGATACTGCGTATCCAGCGCCAGGCCGCTCACCACCACTTCATGATTTAAGGACCCGGTCTGTGATCCCACCGAAGTTGCCGTCGACAGATTCGACAGGGTGTCATAATCCACCCCACTGGTTGCCAGCACATCGGTCGTCCAGATGATCGTCATGGTGACCGCAGGTCCCGCCTGGGCAATGACGGTCTCCGTAGGGCCGGCAGTGATGTTCGGTTGGGTCGTATTGGCCGTCGCGGAAGTCGTAAACGATTTGGTTGTCGTCAGGGAGGACTGGTTACCGCTCGGGTCTGTGGAAATCGTCCGATAGTAATACAGCGTACTGGCCGTCAAGCCGGTCAGAGTCAGGTTGTGTGCCGTAGCCACGTCATTATCTATGGTCGTATTGCTCAGGTTTGCGTCATCTTCTCCGTACCGTACTTCGGTGTCAGAGCCTTCATCCGTATTCCACTGGATGATCGCCTGGACGTCCGATGGAAAGGAATTAATGGAATTTGCATCAATCACAGGAGCGGTCGCATCCGCGCCGGCCGTGGTGGAAGAAACCGACGTACCGCTTTGTGTTGGGCCGTTGCCGACCGGATCAGTGGCATCTACCGTAAACGAATATGCCGTATTTGCAGTAAGGTTTGTTAATGTGGCCTGATGAGAGGTGTTCTGCTCTGTTTCGATGACCGACTGGTCCAGACTATTCGGATCGGTGCCGAAGTTGACCTGGCCAATGGCCAGTTCATCGGTTTCCCACTGGACAATAAGCGTGTTGTCGGTCTGTGAAATGGCTGTCGGACCATTCAGGATAACCGGCTGCTGGGTATCAGGGGCATTATTCGTGGTAAAACTGCCCGATCCACCAGGAACCACGATCGTGCCGGTGATGAGCAGGGTGCCGTCCGGTTTATGGGCAATCCGTTTCGCTGAAACGGAACCTTCGGGAAAATCGAGAAATTGAAAATCCCGGGATTCAAGAAAGACCGCAAAGACATACCGGGTTCCCTGGGCCAGGCTGCCCAGCGTTACAAAATGTACCCTTCGGGATCTATCAATTACAATTTCACGGGCATCACCCGCATTGAAAGCATTACCGCTGGGGACCGTGTCAAAGAGGACAACACCTGTTGATCGCATATTGGTCGCCCACGTCAGAATCACCCTATTGTCCGATCCATATGCCAGATGCGGCCGCCTGTGGAATCTGAATTCCCGCCGGGTGCTTGTTCCTGTTTTGAACTCGCCCAGTCGGCTCGCTGTGGTCTCATCATTGGCCGGATCCGTTATGTACATAAAGTAATTATACTCTGTTTCCGCAGACAGATTGCTCAATTCGACCGTCAGATCCCTGGATTCGTCCGCTTTGTATACTAAAACCGTATCCGTAGTGCCCTTTGCCCATAACTTGATGGCGACATTGACATCCCGATCCGCCTGACCAGACAGGGTCGCCGTCGTGTCCGAAACATCGAAAGAGTCCAACGTAGGTTGACGCGTGAAGGCCGGCCGCGACAGGTCGACATTGGTGGGTGTCGTGAACGTGAGGGTGTCACTCTGTATGGTCTGGCCACCGGCAGATACCGACACAACCGCATAATGCTTTGTGTTAGCGGTCAGATTACCGAGCTTGATGTTATGGGTCCGCTTTGGCGTATTTTCATTAAATTGCCCCGTAAGCGGTTTAGTCGATCCAAACTTTATTTCAACCGTAGCCTGCCGGTCTGTTACGAGAAAAGCTTTAGCTTCCGTCGGATTTACTCTGGTAATACGAGGCGACCTGTCAAAAATGGGCGGGTTGAAATCGCCCAAACGTTTTGTTTTGAACGAATCGACCTCGGTTGATATTATTCTACCGAACTGATCTTGAGAGAAGATCTGATAGAAATACTTGGTGGACTTCGTTAATCCTTCTATCCGGACATTATGCGAATGCGCCCCAAGAGAATCGGCTTCCGTCCGTGCCAGTATTGTGGGGTTTCTCGTGTCACCGTATTTGACGACACTATTGGTCAGACGATTGGTCGCCCACAAAATGTCTGAAAACGTGGTGTCCCGAGCGACCTGCGGCCCTTTTGTAATGGTCGCGAGCTTCGGCAATGGAATATCGGAGTTTTCAAGCCCAACCACATCAGACAGATGGGACAGCCGAATAACCAGATAATTTTCCGTCGAATCAATAAAAGTCTGGATGCCTTCGCGATCGAGATCGCCACTATCGGTTACATAGGCCATGGCAACGTCCTGCGGCGTCAATCCACTAAAGCCGCTTGTTTTTTCCAACAAATAGGTAATGGTGTTTATCGGAATTTTAATGCGCATCGGTGAGCCGGTATTAAAGTCGAATCTGTTGAGAATGATCTTGCCGGCCGGTCCGTCCTTCTCAACGAACATCCGCATGAAAAAGAAAATAGGCGTGGACACGCCATTGATATCCGTAGGATCAACCCGTAGATTTCCACTTATGTCCAACCGCAGATTTCGAATTTCAATATTGAGGGTCAGGTTGTCATTATCAATTGCTACGCCTGGAAGTCGAAGCTGCATGTCTGAAAAATTGGCGGCCAGTTCCCCGAGACCAGGGGGAAGCAATCCAAAGTCTACGTTCGACGAATCTGGAGTGCCCAATGTATAGTCGGAATCCAGTTCCAGAGAGTACTGGCCTATAGGAATGGTCTGAGTAAAAATTGAGAACCCGGTGACCAGACTGACCTTAATATCAATGCTGCGTGGCTGAGATACTATGGCTGTTTGCGCGGATAACTGCCCTGGGAGTAGCACAGCGAGGGCAAGGAGCAGCGCATATCGAACGACGTACGGCCAACGGAACATGGACGACGAAAGTGATGATGAAGATTTCATGTACCCCTCGGTTTTATGGGTAATGAGCACCGTCTGTGCGCGACATCTCAGAGTAATGTCCGGGTGTGTTTTGGACTTGGTGCTTGGTACTTGGCGTTTTGATTGAATCGATACATGGACCGCGATTATCATGCACCATATTTTTAACATGGTGCCAAACACGGTCTTTTCGTAACATCATCCTTCTAATTTCAAAGTATTCCTGAACAGGATATACCGCAATGAAAAACTGTTAATGCGAAAACAGGTGGGGTATTTAACCCAGTTTATTCAGGATGAGAGCATCCCTTTTCATTCAATATATAAAGAAAGAAGATACATCTATTTCACGACTTGCACGGTGACGGATGTCACTAAGACATGAAAAAAATCGTGGGTTAGCCAAGGGAGTGGGAGGGTGGAGGGGGATGCTTTACTTTCATTCTGCCTTGCAGCCGCCCTGCCTTTCTCACATTTATTATCTTCGTCCCCGCTTTCCCGCTTGACATGATCTATTATCGGTCTAATATTCTGGATTAGAATAATCCTCAAGTTCCAGCTGGATATTTTCATAACAACTGTTTTTAATACCAATGCATATTCATAATTCATAATTCATACATTTCCAAAGGAGTGTGCCTTGCACGCATTCGATTATGCAACACCGCAGAGCGTGGCCGATGCGGTCGTCCTGCTGAATGAGCACGGGGAAAATGCCCGTGTGCTTGCCGGCGGCACCGACCTGATCGTGCAACTGCGTGAAAATCGGCGCCGCGCGGAGGTGGTCGTCGATATCAAAGGGATAGCGGAGGCCAATAAACTGTCCTATGATGTCTCATCGGGATTGACGATCGGCTCTGCCGTCCCCTGTTATCGGATCTATGGAGATGCGGTTATTGCCGCGGCTTATCCCGGCTTGATGGATGCCACCTCCCTGGTGGGCGGTACCGGGATTCAGGGGCGCGCCAGCCTCGGAGGCAACCTGTGTAATGGCTCACCTGCAGGAGATACGATCCCGCCGATGATTGTCCTTGGCGGCGTCGCCCGTATCGCGGGACCGGATGGTACACGTGAAGTGGCTGTCGAAGATTTTTGTACCGCGCCGGGTAGGACGGTCCTGGCAAAAGGTGAATTTCTGATCTCCCTGCATTTTCCCACGCCCGAAGAGCATTCCGGCGCTTATTACCGCAGGTTCATTTCGCGAAATGAGATGGATATCGCGGTGGTGGGAGTGGGCGCCAGCGTGGTGTTATGTGATGATCATTCGCGATTTGTGTCCGCAAGGATCGCGGTCGCTGCGGTCGCTCCGACGCCTTTGTTTGTCCGGGACGCCGGCGATGCGCTGACCGGGCAGGCTGTATCGGACGAGTCGATCCAAAAAGCCAGTGAAATCGCCCAGGCTGCCGCACGTCCCATCAGCGACATGCGCGGAACGGCCGAATACCGGACACATCTGACAGGCGTGTTAACGCGCCGCGTATTGAACGGCGCGGTCCAACGAGCGAAGGAGTCGTAGTCGATGTCGAAAAAAGTACAGGTCCAGACCACCATCAACGGTGAAGAAGTTGAATTTTTGTGCGAACCGCGCCATAGCTTGCTTGAGGTGCTACGAGACAACATTGGACTTACCGGCGCAAAAGAGGGATGCAACAACGGGAACTGCGGCGCTTGTAATGTGATCATGGACGGCCGACTGGTCAACTCATGCTGCGTATTGGGCGTTGAGGTAGACGGTTGTGATATTCAGACGATCGAAGGCGTCGGTTCTCCGGTGCAGCTTCATCCATTACAGCAGAAATTCCTTGAACACGCCGCGTTGCAATGCGGGATTTGCACCCCGGGTTTTATTGTATCGGCCAAAGCATTACTCGATAAAAATCCAAATCCCACCGAGCACGAAGTCCGTTACTGGCTCGCCGGCAATCTGTGCCGTTGCACAGGATACGACAAAATTATTCGTGCCGTCCTCGATACGGCCGAGGAAATGCGATAAGGAGGTATGACACGTGGCAACAAATGGATATAAGGTCATCGGAACGCGTCCGATCCGGCACGATGGGGTGGACAAAGTAACAGGCCGGGCGATCTACGGTGCGGACATACAGTTGACGGGTTTACTTTATGGGGCAATTCTTCGCAGTCCCCACCCACACGCACGTATTAAAAACATCGATACCAGCCGTGCGGAATCGCATCCTGGCGTTAGAGCCGTAGCAACGGCAGAGGACCTGCCGCAAGCGGCTGATAAATTGCAGGATCTGGGCGAGTCGATCGTCAATCTACGGGATGCCAGTAATAACGTCCTGGCCTATGGCAAGGTGTTGTATAAAGGCCATGCTGTCGTGGGTGTTGCAGCAACCAGCCTTCATGTGGCGCAGGAAGCCCTCGAACTGATCGATGTGGAATACGAAATTCTTCCGCATGTCACCTGGGTCATGGATGCCATGAAAGACGACGCGCCCATTCTCCATGAAGATATGAAGACCACTTCGATGGGCGAGGAGACCGATAAGGTCAGCAACATCGCCAATCATTTTCAGCATAAGATCGGTGATCCGGACAAGGGGTTTGCCGAGGCGGATGTGATCGTAGAGCGTGAATTCACGACCCAGACCGTTCATCAGGGCTATATCGAACCGCACAACGCCACGGCCAAATGGAACGAAGAGGGACAACTTACGCTATGGACCAGCACGCAAGGGGCGTTTATGGTTCGCGATCAGCTCATCGAAATTCTCAAAATCCCGGTCTCCAAGGTAAAGGTCGTCCCCCTTGAAATCGGCGGCGGCTTCGGCGGTAAAACATCCGTCTATGGTGATCCAGTTGCGGCGGTTCTTTCTAAAAAGACCGGTCATCCGGTTAAGATTACGATGACTCGCGACGAAGTGTTTGAAGGCACCGGTCCGACGCCGGCATCGTATATCAAGGTCAAAATGGGCGTCACCAACGACGGACGAATCACGGCGGCGACTACGTATATGGCCTATGAGGCGGGCGCATATCCTGGGTCTCCCGTAGGGGCCGGGGCCGGTTGCATCTTCTCTCCCTATGACATTCCCAACGCACAAATCGATGGATATGATGTGTGTGTCAACAAACCTAAAACCAATGCCTACCGGGCACCCGGCGCGACCAATGCGGCCTTTGCACCGGAAACCGTGATCGATGAAATTTGTGAGAAGATCGGCATGGATCCGTTGGAATTTCGTATCAAGAACGCCGCGAAGGAAGGATCGAGGCGGGTTGACGGCCCGGTACATCCCAGAATCGGTTGTATCGAGACGACAGAAGCAGCTAAAAATAGTGATCACTACAATACGCCACTGGAAAAATCAATCGACGGCAAGCTTAGAGGTCGGGGCGTAGCATCGGGCTATTGGTTTAACTTCAACGGCGGGAAATCAGCCATATCCGTCAGCGTGAATTCGGACGGCACCATCAATATGCTTGAAGGATCCACCGATATCGGTGGATCGCGGGCGTCGATATCTATGCAGCTTGCCGAGACCATCGGCCTGGAAGCCACGGATATCAATCCGCAGGTGGTGGACACGGATTCGATCGGCTATACGGATGTCACCGGCGGCAGTCGGACCACCTTCGGGACTGGCTATGCAGCGCACGCCACCGGCCAGGCCCTGATTCGTGAGATGAAGGAACGCGCATCCAAACTATGGGATGTGCCTGCCGATGCGATTGATTTTTCGGATGGTGTCTTTTCTTACAAGGATGAGGAAAAGAAGCGAGGCACGTTTAAAGACCTGGCGAAACAGGCTGGGGATACAGGCGGCCCTATCGTCGCCCAGGTCAGTACGAATCCGGATGGCTCCGGCGGCGGTGCCTTTGCGACGCATATCTGTGATGTAGAAGTCGATCCCGATACCGGTAAAGTGGATGTACTTCGGTACACGGCCGTTCAGGATGTCGGCACGGCCATCCATCCGAGTTATGTCGAAGGCCAGATGCAGGGCGGTGTTGTCCAGGGGATTGGCTGGGGGCTCAACGAAGAGTATATTTACAACGATGCCGGCGTGATGACGAACGCCAATTTCCTGGACTATCGTATGCCCACAACGCTCGACACGCCGATGATCGAGACCATCCTGGTGGAAGTACCCAATGTAGCCCATCCGTACGGCGTCCGGGGCGTTGGTGAGGTTCCAATTGTGCCGCCGCCTGCCGCGCTCTCCAACGCCATTTATCACGCTACGGGGCAGCGGCTTCGTGATCTGCCGATGTCTCCGCCGCGTGTTCAATCTGCTCTGGCGAAAAACGGCGAATAGACAAACGGAGAAGAAAGGAAGAAAAGGGCGGGAAGTTTTCCGCCCTTTTTTGATATATCAGGTGTTCAACTTATTTCAGGATATCGTATGGCTACCATATACATCCCATCATTAATGCGAGATCTGTCTGGCGGTCAGGAAATCATCCAGATCGAAGGCACGACCATGCGCCATATCATCGCCAACCTGGAAGAAGCCCATCCGGGATTTCATAAACGGCTTATCGACGAGGATTCAAAGCGTATCAAACCCAACATCGCCGTCATGATCGACGGTCGTAATGCGAATCGATCTCTGCTGGATAAGGTGGGGGTTGCCAGTGAAATTCACTTCCTACCGGCTATAAGCGGAGGGTGAACGTCATCACCGCCGTAGTGGAGGGATGCGTCGTTCGTCTTTTATATTTTTCGGTTTACCTTGAAGAGGTCATGGACGGTGGCCTGTTTAGACGGCGCCCGGTTCCCGGATGATCCTGCTTTCTTACTCCGGTCCCGTTTTCGGTTACGTTTTTTCTGTTCTCCCTCTGAAGATCCTTCGGCGTCCATCGGGTGATCTTTTTTTATCGGATCGGTTTTCTTCTCACCGTCTTTCTGCTCTTTCCCCTGACTTTCTTCGGACTTCATGGATAGAGCAATCCGTTTCCTGTCCAGATCGACCTCAATTACTTTAACCTGTACTTGCTGGCCTACTTTGACCACATCGCCGGCATGTTTTACATACCGATCGGCCAACTGGCTGATATGTACCAGGCCGTCCTGATGAACCCCGACATCGATAAACGCGCCGAAATTGGTTACATTGGTCACCACACCGGTCAGTTGCATCCCGGCCTTAACTTCTTCGATTTTGTTAATTCCTTCAGCAAATTCTACCACTTCAAATTCCTCTCGAGGATCACGCCCGGGGCGTGCCAGTTCCTCCAATATGTCTGTTAAGGTCGGTAATCCGACTGATTCCGATACATACTTGTTTAAAATTATATTTTTCCTACATGAGGCGTCCTCCATTAATTCTTTCACCGTACAACGTTGATCATCGGCCATTTTGTCCACGACACCGTATCGTTCGGGATGTACCCCACTGGCATCTAATGGGTGCTCTGCCTTATGAATTCTCAAAAAGCCGGCGGCCTGCTCATAGGCTTTAGGACCAAGCCTCGGTACATTTAAAAGATCCTGCCGCGAAGAAAATGGACCGTGTTCGTCGCGGTATCCAATAATATTACCTGCCAAAGTCTGATTCAACCCGGCGACATAGGACAACAGTTGAGCGCTGGCGGTGTTGATTTCCACACCTACTTTGTTGACACAGCTCATCACCACATCATCGAGACTTTTCTTAAGATCACCCTGATCCACGTCGTGTTGATATTGCCCTACGCCGATGGATTTGGGATCGATTTTCACCAGTTCCGCCAGGGGGTCCATGAGCCGGCGTCCTATGGATACGGAACCTCGCACCGTAATATCCTGATCGGGGAATTCCTTGCGGGCTGTTTCTGAAGCAGAATAAATAGATGCGCCACTTTCATTGACCAGAACAACAACTGGATTTCCAGCAACCTGTAAAGATCGAATGAATTTCTCTGTTTCCCTTCCGCCTGTACCATTACCGACGGCAATAGCTTCAATTTTATATTGTTCACAGAGGGTTCTAATGGTTGCTTCAGCGTGTTCTTTCTTTTTTTCTCCCGTATGAGGAAAAATGGTTTCCGTATGAAGTAACGCCCCCTGTTCGTCCAGACACACCGTCTTACAACCCGTTCTAAATCCCGGATCTAATGCCATGATCCGTCGGGAGCCTAATGGAGACATCAAGAGCAGTTCCCGCAGATTTTCAGCGAAGATCCTGATCGCCTCGGCATCCGCTCGATGTTTGGAAAGGGTGCGGATCTCCGTTTCCATAGACAGGGAAAGCAGTCGATGATAACCATCTTCCACGGCTAACTTTACCTGTTCCGATGCAGGGGTTGTCCCTTTGACAAACTGTGTTTCCAGGATAGTCGTTGCTTTGTCTTCAGGGGGGGCAATCGACAGGCTCAATATCTTTTCATTTTCTCCCCGACGAATGGCCAGGACGCGATGGGACGGCGCCGTGGCGATGGGTTCCTCCCATTCAAAATAGTCCCGGTATTTTGCGCCCTGCGCTTCCATATCTTTAATCACCTTAGACCGGACAATCGCCTTTTTCTCAAACATCAGACGCATAGCAGCACGCGCCTGATGATCCTCGTTGATCCATTCAGCTATGATATCTCGAGCGCCGGCCAGGGCTTCTTCGACGGTTTCTACACCTTTTTCAGTATTGATATAGGATTCAGCTGCTGCCATGGGAATGGTATCATCTTGTTCAAATATGCTTTGTGCGAGGGGCTCAAGGCCCTTTTCTCGAGCCGCTGTAGCCCGCGTCCGTCGTTTCGGGCGATAAGGCAGATAGACATCCTCAATCTGGGCCAGCGTATCAGCGGCAAGGACCTGTTCTTTCAATTCATCTGTAAGCAGTTCACGTTCTTCAAGAGATTTCAGGATGGCCTCACGGCGCTTATCCAGCTCCCTGAGTTGTGAAATCCGATCCCGGATCGTGGTGATGGCCACTTCATCGAGAGAACTTGTATGCTCTTTTCGATACCGGGCGATAAACGGCACGGTGCCGTCCTCATCGAGCAGGGCAACCACCCCCGCTACTTGTTGGATCGTGACCCCAAGTTCTTTTGCTATTTTTATATGGTGTTCTTGTGCGTCCATACATTCCTTTCCAGAAATCAGGATTTGATTATTGTTTTATGGCCTCTTCTATCACATTCAGACCGCGATCGACAAGCGCCTTATTGGCCTGAACACCCATATGCCCGATACGAAATACTTTACCGGCTAATGGTCCGAAAGCGCCACCGACCACCAACCCTTGATCTCTAAAACGCTGGTTAAGCACAGCCCATTCTATCCGGTCAGGAACGTTGATCACGGTAACTGTTGGAGAGGCATAATCCTTCCGCCGAGGATACAGGGACAGACCGCACGAGCGAACGCGGTCACGACAGTGAGCGGCAACCCGGCTGTGTCGATCGATGACCTGCTCCAGACCTTCCTCCAGAATCATTTTACACGCGGCGTTGACAGACGCGGTGCTATGCCATGATGGGGTATACGGATACCATTTATCCTCAAGTGCCGTACGCCAGGGCTTTAGGGCGTCATATCCTACATAATCCACCTCATCAATCACAGACCAGGCCCGATCACTCACGGTAACTATCGCCATGTCCGGGGGCGCTGACAAACATTTTTGCGAACCGCCAAGGCACAGATCAATAGACCAGGCGTCTACGTCTAAGGGGGCCCCACCAAAACTACCGACCGTATCAACGTAGTACAGAGGGACCTCATATCGGCGAATAAGCTCGCCGATGTCGGCGATAGGATTCAGGGTTCCTGATGGGGTTTCACAATGCACCGCCGTGACCATCTTCGGTCTGAAATCGCGTATGGCTTCGGCAACTTGCAACGGGTCGGCCACCACATCATAGTCGAATCCTATGGTCTGTACATCGGCACCGATCTGCTGCGCCATCTCACCTATGCCGTAACCGAAAATACCTGTAGCTACAGCCAGGACGCGGTCACCGGGATTTATGGTTGATTTCAAGGCGCCCCAAAGGGCAGCCATACCCTCCCCGGTCATAATGGCGATATCATTCTTCGTTTTGAAAATATGCCGCAGCCGGCCTTGCGTCTCTGCGTACAGACTGCTATAATCGGCTTCAATATCGCCGGAACCATAATCAGTCAAGCAGATTTCCAATATCGTTTGAGGAACGGTTGTGGGGCCTGGAACGAGAGGAATGGGGTAGGTGACCATAAGTATAGGGCTTAATGTATATTATTCTGGATATTATTGCAACAACAATTCCCGAAGACGTTGACCGATTATCGCGGGTTCATCGTCTTTCAGGCAAGTTGGTCCAAAAACTACGATGCCTTCGTTAACGCGAGATGGATTGGCCTGTATAGCCGGTTCGCCATTTTGTAAGGCGATGACCAGATCAAGTGCGGTCCAATCGGTAGCTTCCCCATTCAAATGTAATTCGACGGTTGGAATTTCATTTCGTTTTCTGTCTGCCGCGACAATCAGTTGAGCAGAAGGCATCTCGCCGACCGCCTGTACAATCGTTTCCGCTACTTTTAACCAACGTGTATGTCTGGTGTCAGGGGTTTCATCTACGAAGAGCCGCAAGGCGGTTAGTAAACCTGCAATTTCTTCTTTGCCGACTTTACAGGGACGGCCGATACCATGCTGTGGTGCCCCGGGAAGAGCCGCTTTATCAATCAGCAAGGGCGGCGGTGTCCATTGCTCCTGCAAAATATCCATGTCCAGATGTTGTAAGGCTACGCTCATAATGAGGTCACGGCGACCGCATAGGATGCCCGAGCTCTGTGGTCCACCGATTGCTTTTCCTCCACTAAAAGCAACCAGATCGGCGCCCTGAGAAATAAATTTTCGTAAATTGTCTGCCGGTGGCAACTGCCCTGCGGCATCGACGATCACCGGTACATCATGGGCATGTGCTGCTTCAACCACTTTATCGAGGATAGGCAATGTGTGCGGATAGGCGACGTAACATACGGCGGCAGTCCGATCAGTAATCGCGTCTCCAATCTCCCACGCTTCCGTATCACGAACGCCCGCCCCGCTGAATCGATCGGCGATACCCACCTCGATCAACTGGATGCCGGATGACCGGATCGCATGATCATAAAAGTTCCGATGGCTGCGCGATATCACCACTTCATTTTTCATACCGGAAGTATCGGGCAGCCGATTCATCTTACCCGGATCCAATCCGGTCACACAGGCTGCTGTGCCCAGCAACAACCCCGCGGCAGCGCCTGAGGTGACATACCCTGCTTCCGCCCCCGTTATCTCGGCAATAATCTCGCTCGCCCGAGCCTGCAACTCTGCAATATCCACACAGAACTGGGACGCTTCCTTCATCGCCTCCGAAACTTCGAGGGCCATAATGCCTCCACTGAGCCTGGTCGAAGGACCGGAAGCATTAATGAGGGTTCTTACTCCTAATCGCTGGTAAATATTGGGCATCGGAAATCTAACTCGGGAGATCGATTCTGCATTAAGTGCTGGACTATATATTACCTAAATATCCATGAAGCAAGATTTGCTTTCTTCTCTAAACGCATTAATTTTAGTGAGTTTTATCCGTGGAGGCAAGTAATATTTCAAACATTTTATCAAACACGGTGACCGGCAGACAGTGAGCGCTCAGCAGTGGAGGTATTGGAAACAGCTTGATTCACTGTTGACTTCTATAGGGCGCACGCATATATTTCGTTCACTTATTTAGCCTGGGTATGCAGAAGGTCCCATACCGCTATTTCCCCGTATTTCTTTGAGAATTTCAAATTGGAAAACATCTCGAATTATGGCCCATAAGAATCTGAATACGTTTATCGATTTGCTCAGAAACGAAGGTGAATTAAAAGATATTGGCATTGAGGTCGACCCCGAATTAGAAATAAGCGCTATCGCCGACCGGGTAGTAAAACAGAATGGGCCGGCCCTGTTATTCACGAACGTAAAAGGCCACCCTGACATACCGGTTCTGATAAATACCTTTGGGTCGAAACGCCGTATGGAAATGGCTCTGGGAACCGATGACCTGGATGATATCGCAGCTGAAATAGCGGATCTGATTCAACCGAACGTACCGTCCTCTTTAATTGGCAAATTACAGATGCTCCCGAAGTTCGCCCGGCTGAAGGACACACAGGCCAAGGTCGTACGGCACGGTCCATGTCAGGAAATCGTCGAGACAGAAAACCCCGCTCTGTCCACGCTTCCGATCATCAAATGCTGGCCGGAGGACGGAGGGAAATATATTACCTTCCCCCAGGTGATCACCCGGCATCCTGAAACAGGTACGCGTAATGTGGGAATGTACCGGCTGCAGGTTTTCGATGATACGACCTTAGGATTACACTGGCAAAGGCACAAAGGCGGCGCGCATCATTATCATGTAGCAGAAAAATTGAAACAGCGGCTGGAAGTCGCCATTGTTCTCGGTCCGGACCCGGAGACCATGTATGCTGGAACGGCGCCGTTGCCGGATGAGCTGGATGAATATATGCTGGCAGGTTTTCTGCGACACCAATCGGTAGAATTGGTAAAATGTAAAACAGTGGACCTCGAAGTCCCCGCCAATGCACAAATTATCCTGGAAGGCTATGCCGAACCTGGCGAGCGCCGGCTTGAAGGCCCGTTCGGAGACCATCAGGGGTATTACTCTCTGGAAGATGAATATCCGGTTTTTCATCTGACGGCTATTACCA
>Ga0187827_10006062_pt1 | contig 14003 bp, 13 predicted proteins | sample ETNtaG_39_FD_167969 | JGI IMG/M metagenome (GOLD analysis project Ga0187827, IMG submission 167969) | Marine microbial and viral communities from oxygen minimum zone, Eastern Pacific Ocean - ETNP2014_SV_150_PacBio MetaG (Illumina Assembly) | ecosystem: Environmental > Aquatic > Marine > Hypoxic... | reverse complement strand
GAAATGGTAAAATTCAAAGATTTATTTAGAACATCAGATCTATTCATTATAGATGATATACAATTTATAATTGGCAAAGAAGCAATGCAGGAAGAATTTTTTCATACTTTTAATGCTTTAATTGATAAAGGATCTCAAATAGTTATTTCATCAGATAGAGCCCCTATAAAATTAACTAAAATTCAAGAGAGAATAAAATCCCGTTTTTCTGGCGGGTTAGTGGTTGACATTCAACGATCAGATTTTGATTTAAGACTAAGCATTTTAAAAAACAAAGTAAATGAAATAAAAAAATCTTTTTCTGATATAATTGAACCAGACGAAAATTTGTTAAATTTTATTGCCTCTGAAATGAAAATTAATATCCGAGAAACAATAGGTGCGCTAAACAGAATAATATCTTTTAGTAGAATATATAATAAATCTCCATCAGTTTCAGAAAGTAAGATAATCTTAAAAGATTTGATAAATAATTCACAAAATTATGTCACAATTGAAAATATTATAAAAATTGTTTGTGATTATTTTAAAATAAATGTTCGTGAAATGCTTTCACAAAGAAGATCAAGATATTTGGTTAGACCGAGACAAATTGCAATGTATTTAACAAAAAATTTAACCTCAAAATCTTTGCCAGATATTGGAAGAGGGTTTGCTGGCCGAGATCATACAACGGTTATTCACTCTGTTAAAACCATTGATAAATTAAGAGGTAGAGATGAGGAGATGTCTAAAGCAATAGAAAAACTAAAAAATAAGATACTATATAAAAATTACGATGAAGTTTAGTATAAGCAGGGATCAACTTTTAAAATCTTTAAACTATTGCCAAGGTGTTATAGAAAAAAGAAGCACATTACCAATATTGACCAATGTATTGATTGAAGCTAAAAATTCATCTATAAAAATTACCGCGACTGATCTTGATTTAATTTTTACCAACTTAACAAGCAACATTAAAATAGATACTGAGGGGAGCACAACAACTTCTGCTTCAGTTATTTATGATATCGTTAGAAAATTACCATCTGGTAGTGAAATAAATTTCAATTTAGTAAATGAAAATAAACTTCAATTAGAATCAGAAAAATCAAAATTTAATTTATTGTGTTTAAGTCCAAAAGATTTTCCCCTTGTTGATGAAAATTTTAATGATAATGAGTTTACGATTGATTCTAAATCAATGCTGAAATTGCTTAATAAATCAAAATTTTCGATTTCAAATGATGAAACGAGACATTACCTAAACGGTGTTTTCTTACATCAAACAGAACATGACAAAAATTATTTTCTTACTGCAGCAGCAACCGATGGTCACCGAATGTCTATTTCAAAAACAAGGTTAGACTCAAAAATAAATTTTGAATCTATAATTCTTCCAAAGAAAACGATTTATCAATTGGTTACATTGCTGGAAGATCAGGAAGCAACAATAAAAATCTGTAATATAAAATCAAAAATAAAATTTGAATTTAATAACAGTATATTAATTTCTAAATTAATTGATGGAAAATTTCCGAATTATGTGCAGGTGATACCAGCAACTAACGAAAAAAAATTAGAGATAAATTTAAATAATTTTTTAAGTTCGGTAGATAGAGTGGCCTCAGTCTCGACAGATAAAAAAGAGGGTGTAAAATTTCAATTGTTAAAGGATATGTTAAAATTATCAGTTAATAATCCTAATAGTGGAGATGGAAGTGAAACTTTAGAAGTAAAATTTGATTACGAATTAAATATCAGCTTTAACTCCAAGTATCTTATTGATGTGGCTTCACAGATCAATGGAGAAAAAATTATATTCTACTTAAATGAAACAGCTTCTCCAGCTTTAATTAAAGATCCAGTGGATAAAGATAGCATATTTGTCATTATGCCTATGAAAGCATAATACGAGATACAATATTTTTTTTGACATAGATTATTTTATTGTGTCCATTTCATCATAAATTTTTTTTTCTAATATTTTTAAAAAAATTTCCCTTTCCATTCCTGGTTCAATTGGTTGTAAAAAAGATATTGTTATTTTACCTGGATATTTTATAAACCCAATTTTTGGCCAAACTTTACCTGAGTTTAAAGCTACGGGAACGCAAGGAATATTGAGAGCTTCGTATATTCTCCCAGCTCCTTTTTTAAAAGGTATCCGTTCTTCAAATTTTACTCTTGTCCCTTGGGGGAATATTAAAAGTGGCCTATTTTCGTTTTTAACCATGTTTGCAATTTTGTCGAAAAAACTAAGATTATCTTTTGTGGTTGTATCTCTAATAATTTCTATCGATTTAATTTTTTTTAAATAAAGTCCAAATAATGGTATTTTTAAAAGTTCTTTTTTTAATATAAATACCGGATAGTCAAGAATACTTTGAAGTGCAAAAGTTTCAAACATCGATTGATGTGCTGATGCCACAAAATATTTTTTTGTTTTTGGAATATTTTCTGTTCCTTTGAATTTTACTTTTGTACTCAAAAAAAATCTCACAATAAAAACTACGTAATGCCCTAAAAATTTTCCAAAAAATAAAGTAAATTTGGGGGGCATTAATAGTGTTGGAATAGCTATTAAAAATACAAGAATTATTCCCGTATATAAAAAAAGATTAAATATTAATGATCTTATTAATAACATTTGATGCAAGCTGTATATTAGTTTTTGACTAAATTTTCTAAACTTTGTCTTTTTCTAATTAGTTTATGATTTGACCCAGTTACCATAACTTCAGCAGCCTTCGGCCTTATATTGTAATTTGAAGACAAGGACATTCCATAGGCACCAACATGAGTCAAGCCTACATAGTCTCCTTCTTTAACTTTTACAAATCCTTTTTGGTTAAAAAATTTATCAGAACTTTCGCAAATTGGCCCCACAAATTCAATATTTCCAGAAAATCTTTTACTTGTTTTTTTAAGGGGTAATATTTGATGTTTTGCATTATATAAAGCTGGTCTCATTAAATCATTCATTCCCGCATCTAAAATAATAAATTTTTTGTTAGCACCTTTTTTAATATAAAGAATTTTTGAAATTAGCAGACCAGCATTTCCAACAATTGCTCTACCCGGTTCAAAAATTATTTTAGCATTTTTATTTTTCATAAATTTTTCAACTAATTTTGAATATTTTTTCAAATTTAGTTTTTTTTCTTTATTGGAGTAAGAAATGCCCATACCCCCACCCAAATCTATGAATTTAAAATCTATTTTTATTTTTTTAATTAGTTTATCTAATGTAGACAACATATCTTTAAATGGTTTAATGTTTGTTATTTGACTTCCAATATGTACGCTCAATCCTTCCAATTTTAAGTTTTTCATTTTTTGAATTTTTTTACAAAGATTTATACAATCACCATAAAGCAAACCAAATTTTTCGTTCTTGCTACCTGTCGAGATTTTTTTATGTGTATTTCCACTTATATTGGGATTTAATCTTATTCCAATAGAAGTTATTTTGGATAGTTTTTGTGAAACTTTATTAATCAGAACAGCTTCGCTTTCTGATTCCACATTAATTAAAAGTATTCTTTTTTTTACTGCTTTACTTATTTCTTCTTCAGTTTTTCCAACACCAGAAAAAACAATTTTTTTAGAATTAATACCAACTTTTATTGCTTTTAGTAGTTCTCCAATAGACACCACGTCAGCACCAGATCCAATTTTTCTTAACTCTCTTAGCAAAGTTAGATTCGAGTTAGATTTTACCGAAAAACATATAATTGGTTTAATATTTTTAAATATATTATTAAATCTTAAAAAATTATTCCTTAATTGTGCAAGTGAATAACAATAAAAAGGAGTTTGATACTTTTTTGCAAGTCTAAGAGCAGATATATTTTCAACACAAAGGCTATTACTCCTGAATCGAATAAAGTTCATTATTTATTAAATTATTTGTATCGTATTATTTTTATAATCAAATGATTTATACTTTGGGTCATCTTTTTTTCCACACGAAAAACAAATTACAACAATTATTGTTATTACAAAGAATATTCTCATTATTTAAACTCCTTCTTCAATTTTGATAATACCGTTTTTATATTTTTTATAGAAGTTCCGCCATATGATGTTTTCAAATTTACTGAATTTTTAACGTTAAAAACTTTCATTACATCTTTATTCAAATCTTTTTTTACCTTTTTTATCTCATCTATGTTCAGTTCGTCTAATTTCTTCTTATTTTTTTCAGCGTAATTCACAATCTTTCCAGAAATTTCATAAGCTTCTCTAAAGGAGAGATTTTTTTTCTGAACAAGATAATCAGCAAAGTCAGTTGCGGTCGTATAACCACTATTTGCAAGAGACAACATTCTTTGTTTGTTTGAATTTAAATTTTTAATTAATTCATTGGCAATTAAGATAGACTCCATTAACACATCATAACTATCAAAAACTAAACTTTTATCTTCTTGCATATCTTTATAGTATGAGAGTGGCAAGCCTTTCATGGTTGTTAGCATTGCTTGTAAATTTCCAAAGTTTTTACCAGCTCTACCCCTAATTAATTCAGCAGGATCTGGATTTTTCTTTTGAGGCATTATTGAAGATCCAGTTAATATCCTGTCATTAAATTTAATTAAATTAAATATATCTGAATTCCAAATAATCAAATCTTCGGCAAGTCTAGATATGTGCGCAGCACAAATGGCAGCTGAGGATAAAAAATCTAGAACAAAATCTCTATCAGATACGGTATCAATCGAATTTGAAGTTGGTTTTTTAAAACCTAATTTTTTTGATGTAAAATTTCTATCTATATTATATGAAGTGCCCGCCAAAGCAGCCACTCCCAAAGGACACTCGTCCAAGTTTACAATATTATTGGAAAATCTTTTTTTATCTCTTTTGAAGATTTCAACGTAAGCCAATAAATAATGTGCAAAGGAAATTGGTTGAGCATTTTTAAGATGTGTAAAACCAGGCATTATTGTTTGAATATTGCTTTCTGCTTTCTTTAAAAAACTTTTAATCAAATTATCCAAATTTTTAACTACATTGATTGATGATTTTTTTATCCATAGCTTAAAATCTGTAATTACCTGATCATTTCTTGATCTTGCTATATGTAAATAACCAGCATCTTTTCCAATAATTGAAAAAAGTCGTTTTTCGATGTTCAAATGAATATCTTCGTATTTTTTACTGAAAGAAAACTTACCTCTATTAATTTCAGTTTTAATTCTTTTTAGAGCATTAATTATTTTTTTGCCTCTTTTTTTGTTAATTATTTTTTGCTTGATTAACATTTGGGTGTGTACAATTGATCCTAAAATATCTTCTTCAAACAATCTTTTATCAGTGTCAATTGATGCTCCAATTTGTTCAAAAATTTTTGAAGTAGGGTTTTTAAATCTTGTACTCCAGACTGTACTATTTTTATTTTTCATATGTTTATTGCTTTTCATATGTTAAGTATTTGTTTTTTATGTCAAAATCAATTGATTTTAGAGATGAGAAATTTTTGAAATGGTTATTAAACTATGACTAAATATATTTTTGATACAATATCTTTTTCATCATTTTCAAAAAATGAACCAAAACAAATTATTATTTTATGCCATGGTTATGGTGGTGATGGTCAAGACATAAGTGCTCTTGCTCTTAACTGGAGAAGGTTTTTACCGGATGCTGTATTTTTATGTCCAAATGCTCCAGAAGTTTGTACAGTGAATCCATTCGGCTACCAATGGTTTGATATGGCTATAGAAAATGATGAAATGATTCTCGAGAAATCATTGATAGCTGAAAAAAAACTCAGTACTTTTTTGGATCAAGTTCTTGATGATTATCAATTGGATATAACAAATCTTGCATTGGTTGGTTTTAGTCAAGGCTCTATGATGGTTATTCAGACGGCACTTAAAAAAAAAAAGCAGATTAATTGTTTAGTTGCTTATTCTGGAAAAATAATTAATAAGCAACATCTATCTAGAAATATTGTTTCAAGACCAAAAATATTTTTAATGCATGGTGACAAAGATGCAATCGTATCACCCAGCCATTTACTAGAGAGCAAGGAATTTTTGGTTCAACAGAGTTTGAAAATTAAAACTAAACTTTTTAAAAATTGTGAACACAAAATATCTGTTGAAGGTTTAAGTCTTGGATTAGAATTTCTAAGAAAAAATCTTTTATAAATGAAATAATATTATTACAAAACTATTCCTTGAAATGTTTCTTGGTATCGGCTAACTTATTTGTATGATAATAGCAGCCTCAGAAACAGTTCCGTTGGAGAAATGTCCAGCGTTAGTTTTAAATGCTGATTTTAGACCTTTAAGTTATTATCCACTATCGTTGTGGTGTTGGCAGGATGCTATTAAGTCTGTTTTTCTTCAAAGAGTAAGTATTGTCTCGAATTATGAAAGAAAAGTAAGAAGTCCTTCACTTGAAATGAATTTACCAAGTGTAATTGCGTTAAAAAGTTTTATTAAACCCTCAGAGCATCCAAATTTTACTAGATTTAATGTATTTCTTAGAGATAAATTTACTTGTCAGTATTGTGGAGATAAAAACGATTTAACTTTTGATCACTTATTACCAAAATCTAGAGGAGGACTGACTGACTGGGAGAATGTTGTTACAGCATGTTCGGTTTGTAATGTTAAAAAAGGAGGCAGTCTACATCCTACTTCTGGAATGAAATTATTTAGAAAACCTTTTAAACCAACAGTGAACGATTTGCACCAGAATGGTAGAAATTTTCCACCGAATTTTTTGCATGAGAGTTGGATGGATTATTTGTATTGGGATGTTGAACTGGAACCATAATTAAAAAATAATTTCAAAAAAATAATACTTAATACAACAGATAAAATAGTATTAATAGCTGCAAGCGATAAACCTAATATTCTAAAAGTTACGTCTTTACAGCTTACAATATTTTTATTTAGTTCTTTAAGCAGATTTTCTTTTGACAAAATTGTTAATTGGTTTTCTACATTGCAGACAAAAGATTCATTAAAAAAACCTTGTTCAATTCCAAAGTGATAAAATGCAAGCAATGTACTAATTGTAAAGATTATAAACAATATTAATAAGGTGATTTTTTCGTATTTCTTAAAAAAGAATATTTTAATTATTAATAGAGCGGAAAGAAAATAGGGAATTCGTTCATAAAGACAAAGACTACATGGTTTATGATTTAGAACATATTCAATTATTAATGCAGAAATAATTGAGAGTGAAATTACAAAAAAAATAATAATTAAGATTATATTGTTTTTTTTATTTATTATCATTTATTCATTATTAAAAAATAAACTATTGCACATAATAAAATTACTACCCCAGCAATTATAAATGTCAATTTACCAGCTTTTTTTTCCATAAAGGGGCCTATCTTTGAACCAAATTTATTTGTTAGAAATGCGACCAAAAAAAATCTTAAACCTCTGGTAAAAATACAAGTAAAAATAAAAGTGAAAATATTATAATGTATAAATCCACTAGTGATTGTTAATATTTTAAACGGTATAGGAGTAAATCCGGCAACAAATAAAAGACCAAACCAGGAAAACATACCTTCTTTACTTGAGAACATTTCTTTTAATACGTTTACATTTTCATAGCCGTAAATTTGAAAAATTTTATAACCAATTTCATTAAAAAAAATATATCCTATTAAATATCCGAACAGACCACCTAGGACAGAAAATATAGTTGCGATTAAAGCTATTTTAATAAATTGTTGTTTTTTTGCGATAACCATGGGAACAATCATCACATCAGGAGGTATTGGAAAAAAGGAGCTTTCTATAAAGGATAGAAAAGCCAAGGCAAAATTAGCATATTTTTGACCACCCCAATGCACACATTTGTCAAATAATTTTTTGATCATTTTTACGTTTTAAATTAGTTTAATTGATTTGGTAAAAAATATCATGATATTTGAAGAAAAAATTAAAGAAATAATCCAGAATTATAATTTGGGTAATTTTTTAAAAGCAGAAAATTTAGTTAAACGTTTACTTACAAGAAACTCAAAAGATCATCAATTGTGCAATATTTATGGATTAATTTTACTAAAACTTCATAAGACAGAAGGAGCAATTAGTTATTTTCAAAGATCTATCCATATCAAATCAAATTTTTTTGAGGCACACTTTAATTTATTAAAATTACTTTATGATTTAAAGAAATACGATGAAGCAATTTTACAGTCAAAAAAATGCTTAAAAATTAATTCAAAATCAACAGATACATTACTATTACTCGGAAACTTGTATAGTAAATTAAATCAGGATAATAAATCTGAAAAATATTTTCGCGAAATATTGAAAATTAATTCAGAAGATAGCAATGCATACTATAGCTTGGCTAATTTATTTAAAAAAAAAGTAGATTATGAAAAGGCTATTGATAATTATAAGTTTGCAATTAAATTTAATAAAAATTATTTTGCTGCTTACAATAATTTAGGAGCCTTGTACCAAGAAATTGGGAAATTTGATCTGGCTATATTAAACTTTAAATCAGTAATTAAAATAAATCCTAGCTTTTCCGGAGCGTATCAAAATTATTTGTTTTGTCTAAATTTCAGTCGATATTTTGATTTAAATCTTTATCTTAAATTAGCTCAAGAATTCAAACAAAGTTTACCAAAGATTGATTTAGATAAAATAAGACAGTTTCCAAAAATAATAAAAACAGACAAAAAAATCAGAATTGGATTTGTATCAGGGGATTATGGGAATCATCCTGTAAGTTATTATCTATTAAATACAATAAATCATATAAGTGACGAAAAATTTAAATTAATAGCTTATTCAAACTCAAATAGAATGGATGAAACAACTATAGAACTTAAAAAAAGATTTAACGTTTGGAGAAAAATTAATCATTTAAATGATACAGAAGTAATTAATTTAGTTAAAAAAGACTCAGTAGATATTTTATTTGATCTTTCTGGCCATACTGCAAAAAATAGATTATCAATTTTTGTGAATAAACCTGCGCCTGTTCAGGTAACTTGGTGTGGATATAATGCGTCTACCGGTCTTAAAGAAATAGATTATATTATAGGAGATCCATACGTTGTGCCACTAAGTGATCAAAAATATTTTACTGAGAAAATCTTTCAATTACCAAATACTTTTCAATGTATTTCAATAAATGATGATATTAAAATTGATCGAAGTAGCTACCAAGATAAAAAAAACGTTACCTTTGGAAGCTTTAATAATTTATCTAAAATAAGTGATAATGTAATAGATATATGGTCAGAGATATTAAAAAGAGTTAAAGATTCAAAACTTTTCCTAAAAGCAAAACAATTGGACAATCTAGAAATGGTGGAAAGTATAAGAAAAAAGTTTCAAAAAAATGGAATAAGTACTGAAAAAATAATCACCGAGGGTAGATCTAAAACAAGGGAAGAAATGTTAAAAAAATATAATCAAATTGATATTGCATTGGATCCATTTCCTTATTCAGGGGTTACTACAAGTTTTGAATCTGTTTGGATGGGAGTTCCACTACTTACAATAAAAGGAAACAATTTTTATTCCAGAATTGGAGTAAGTATAAACAAAAATTTGGGTATGGATGATTGGATAGCAAATAATGAAAAAGATTATATTTCAAAAGCTATTTCTAAGGCTTCAAATTTGGAAAAATTGTTTCAAATTAAAAAAGAATTAAGAAATAAATTTTTAAAATCTCCCCTAAGTAATACAAAAAAATATGCTAAACACTTTGAAAATTTTTTAAATTTAATATGGAAAACATATTTGGAAAAAAAATAAAAACACTTATATCCAATTAGACGAAATTATTAACCTGAACTATCCATTTTTTTTTTTCATCTTCGCTCAAAAAAGATGATCTAAATGAATTTATGACTAGTTTTTTTATATCTTTTTTAGTAAGATTTAAAGCCATTTGGCATTCAATAAAGTTTGTGTTTAGATAGCCTCCAAAATAAGCAGGATCATCGGAATTAACAGTGGTTATTAATCCTTTATCCAATAACTTTTTCAGATTGTGATCTTTAAGTTTTTTAAAGATATAAAGCTTAACATTTGAAAGCGGACAAACTGTCAAGGGAATTTGATCATTCCGTAGTCTTTGAACGAGCTTTTCATCCTCTAAGCAATGGATACCGTGATCAATTCTTTTTACTTTAAGAAGGTCCAAAGCTTCCCAAATATATTCGGGCGGCCCTTCTTCCCCTGCATGAGCCACAGTTAAAAAACCTTCTTTTATTGCTTTATTAAATACGCTCTCAAACTTACATGGAGGATTGCCAACCTCTGAAGAGTCAAGGCCTACTCCAATAATTTTATCTTTATGTTTCAAAGCCTGATTTAACATTTTAAAAGCTGACTGTTCATCAAGATGTCTTAAAAAACACATGATGATTTTTGAACTTATTCCTAGTTCTTTTTCAGCCTTCAGAATGGCTCGATGAATACCATTGACTACTAGATCAAATTCAATTCCTCTACTAGTGTGGGTTTGAGGATCAAAAAAAATTTCTGTATGAACAATATTGTCTTCTTTGGACTTTAGCAGGTAAGCCCAAGTAAGGTCAAAAAAGTCTTGCTCACTAATTAGAACCTTGGATCCTTGATAATAAATATCTAAAAAAGATTGAAGATTGTGGAAGTTATATGCGTTCCTGATTTCATCAACACTTCCGAAAGAGATTTTTATCTTGTTTCTTTTGGCTAGCTCAAACATGAGCTCAGGTTCTAGAGAACCCTCAATATGTAAATGCAATTCAGCTTTTGGTATTTTTTTTATGAACTCAATAATTTCACTCACTTTGTGACTACCTGTTATTGTATTAATTAATTTGGTACTGTTGTTATATAAGGAAATAAGCAATTATTCTTATAAATTTATGAAAAAAATACTTAACTATGCGCTCTACGATTTTGCAAATTCATCCTTTACGACAATTATCATTACTTTTATTTTTTCTACTTATTTCGCACAACAAATTGTAAAAGATCCTATATTGGGACAATCTTATTGGGGCTGGGCCATCGGAGTTTCAGGTTTTGCTGTTGCAATCATCGGTCCATTTTTGGGCGCTATTTCTGACAAAAAAAATTTAAAAGTTACTTTTTTAAGAACATTTTCACTATTATGCATAATATTAACCTGTTCACTTTGGTTTGCAAAACCTTCAAAAGACTATATTTTTTTCACTTTAATAATTGTAGTAGCTGCAAACTTTTTTTATGAACTAAGTTTATTATTCTACAATGCCTTACTCAAAACAGTTTCATCGGAAAAAAATCTTGGAAAATCCTCTGGAGCAAGTTATGCGTTAGGATACCTAGGCGGCATATTAGTTTTGCTTTTGGCAATAAAATTATTTATAGATACTGAAAATCCTATATTTGGTCTAAAGAAAGAAAATTATGAAAATGTTAGAGCAATTTCATTTTTTGTAAGTTTGTGGTTTTTAATATTTTCAATACCGTTATTAATAGGTGCAAAAAAAACTTTAATAAAAACTAAAAGTGAAATAGGTATATTTTCTCAAATTCAAAAGCTTGTTTGGGATAGAGGATTCAAAAAAATTGGAATTTTTTTAATTGCTAGAATGCTCTATGCAGATGGACTCAATGCTATTATCGTAATGGGTGGAATATTTGCAGTTGGGGTATTTCAATTGTCGATAAAAGAGTTACTTCAGTTATCAATTTTAATGAATACTTCTGCTGTAATTGGTGCAATAATTGGCGGATATTTTAATGATCTTTTGGGTTCAAAAAAAATAATTGTCTTATCATTATTAGGAATAATTATTTCTTCTATTTTAATTTTATTTTCCTTTTCTAAAATGTATTTTTTTGCTTTTGCTACTATAAATGGTTTATTTATAGGTCCCATTCAATCAGCGAGCAGAGTTGTTATTTCAAAAATGCTAATTAACGAAGATCAGAGCAAGGGTTTTGGCCTATTTGCAACTTCAGGAAAATTAACCTCATTTCTTGGCCCGGTATTGGTTAGTACACTTACTTTTGTGAGCGGGAGCCAAAGAATTGGATTTTCTGCTGCTATTTTTTTATTAATTATTGGACTATTTTTACTATTTAGAATCAAGAATCTTGATTAATTTGGTTAGATTCATCTAATATTACTTTTGAAAATGCCATTATCTTATCCTGATATACAACTTATAAGACCGCCTGCAGTTGAGTCTTTTAGATTTGCCACAACCTCAATAACTTTACCGATTGGACTAGCTTACATATCCTCTTCTCTTAAAGAATATGGATTCAAAGTCGAAATCTTAGATGCCGTAGGCGAAGCACCAAAAAATAGAACTGGTTACTATAAAGGATATTTGGTTGGACTAGGTTTAAAAGAAATAACCGAAAGGATTAATCCTAACAGCAAGTGTGTTGGAATATCAGTAATATTCACTCATGAGTGGCCAGCTGTAGTTAAACTTATATCTTTAATAAAGGAAAAGTTTCCAAATATGCCAATCATTTTAGGAGGAGAACATATTTCGGCAATGCCTGAGTTTTCACTGATGACCTCCAACGCGGACTATATTGTGATGGGGGAAGGTGAAGAAACTATAATTGAATTAATAAAGGAAATAAAAAATAGAGAAACTTTTCAAAAAATTGAAGGAATAGGTTACAGAAAAAATAACGAAGTTATTATAAATAGTAGAAGAAATAGACGACAAAGTATCGATAAAATTTCATATCCTGATTGGGATTCTTTCAACATAAAAGGATATCATGAAAATAGATTTGTTGGAGGCATGTATTCGAAAAGTTTAACTATTCCTATACTTGCTACCCGAGGCTGTCCATATCAGTGTACTTATTGTTCAGCTCCTAACATGTGGCTACCTCTGTGGATACCTCGAGATCCAATATTCGTTGTTGATGAAATAGAATATTATGTAAAAAAATTTGGAGCAGGAAACTTTCCTTTTCAAGATCTAACTGCGATAATAAAAAGAGATTGGATCAAAGCATTTTGCGAGGAAATAATAAAAAGAAAATTAAATATAACTTGGCAGCTCCCAACCGGAACTCGTTCTGAAGCTATAGATAATGAAATTGCTTTGCTTATAAAAAAATCTGGAATGACCAGTATGGCATATGCGCCCGAATCTGGATCTGAAGAAACGAGGAAGTACATAAAGAAGAAAATGGAAACAAATCAACTTTTTAATAGTATAGATGCTACAGCTCGAGCAAATTTAAATGTAGCAGTATTTCTTGTTATAGGTTTTCCACACGATCTTCCTGCGCATCTCGAAGAGAACAAAAATTTTGTTGAGAAACTAGCAAAACATGGAGTGACAGATCTTTCGGTTGGTTTTTATATGGCCTTACCAGGAACACAGTTATTTCATAGCTTGTATGATTCAAATAAAATTCAATTAGATATTAAGTATTTCAAACATATTCTTGATAGTTTAGCTCTATTTCCATCACAAAAATATTGTTCTGCTATATCGCGCATGAATCTATTTCTTTGGAAACTAAAATTTTATATAAAATTTTACAAATCTAAAAAATTAATAAATAGTAAATCTAGTTTACTTAATTCAGTTATAATTGCTCTTAAGGGTATATTTTCAAGTGAAGGACATGATTCTAAACTTCAAACAGCTTTTCATAATGCATATATCAGTTTATTTGATACTGTGAAAAGTAAGAGAAAACGTTGGATTTCTAAAAAAGAAGAATTAAATTTGTTTGAGAAATGGGACAATATTTATCGACACATTAGAAAAGAAAAATTATCAAAAGGTATTGTAAAAGTTAGTCCGGCAGATACTCGTGATTTACACAAAAGCAATATTATCAATCAAGTCCAAAAAGATCATAAAACCGTTAGAAGCATATCAACTACTTCCTAATAATTAATTTGTGTAAACTGGGGCGTAGAGAGATAGAATTAATTTTTAGTTGCGTATTTTATAAATACAAAACATAATGTTTGCACAAACATTAACTAAATGAGAAATGGGCGAATGGCGGAACTGGTAGACGCGTTGGACTCAAAATCCAATG
>Ga0187827_10006059_pt1 | contig 14007 bp, 10 predicted proteins | sample ETNtaG_39_FD_167969 | JGI IMG/M metagenome (GOLD analysis project Ga0187827, IMG submission 167969) | Marine microbial and viral communities from oxygen minimum zone, Eastern Pacific Ocean - ETNP2014_SV_150_PacBio MetaG (Illumina Assembly) | ecosystem: Environmental > Aquatic > Marine > Hypoxic... | reverse complement strand
CTGCCCGAGGTCTCGGAGCTCGATCTCAAGCTCTTCGAAGCCCCGAGAGCCAAGGTCTTGAGGAGGGTCCTCACTGATTTCCCCCAGCACTATTTCTTAGTCGGGAAAGCTGAGGGTTGTTGGGTATATAATGGTCAAGCAAGGCAAGGAATACACCAAGATCGGGCCCTGGGTCTGCGATCCTGGAGAGTAGACGATCGCAGAGAAGTTTTTACATCAACTAATGGACGAAGTATCAAGTAAAATACTTTGGTTCAGGATTCTTGGAGGGGGAACCTGATTTCCGGGGCGATTCTTGAACAAAACAGTTTCATCAGCGGTCATTCAAGTCTTAGAATGTGCTACGGGGAACGCGGGGAGACCGGGATCGTTCAGGGGGTTTTCGGCGTAGGTGGACCCAATAAAGGCTAGAGTGAGTCTAAGATTTAGGTTTTCTTTATCGTTATATTGTCTCCAACACTGATGGGGTCTATGTCAAGGGTCTCAGTCTTCACGAGGACGTTCATATGGTTAGGCATATGAGTCATATCGTAACCGGAAACCCAACCCATCGGTCTGCCCCCAATCGAGACTTTATCTCCGACGACGACGAGACCCCCAACCAACACCTCGAAGAACGCGATCGCTGAAACCCGGTCCACCCCACTCCCAGGGCCGGCCTTGTCATCGTCAGTGATCATGAGCTCGTGGATCTCATTTCTACCAAGACCCCTGCTCCTGGAAACGATGAGCTCAAGGTTCCTGTGATCGAAGGTAATATGGAGAAGGGCGACGATCTCCCCTCTGACAGGACGGCGGTCCCCATAAACTGAGGGAGTGAGAATATTCAGGTTATATGGAAACTCAGCCACCGTAGTTACTCCGCTATCCAGACGCCCCGGCGTTCTTCAGGCTCTGTTGAGTCAACGTCCATGTAGAAATGGATGGGCTCTCGGGATATTGAGGCGGACATTGTGTTGCCATTCTTGTCAAAAGCTAGGCAGTTCATCCCTCCGACCTCTTTAAGGGAGAGGATGTCTTTCATGGCCTGGATGCATGCTTCCTCGAGGTCTCTCCCGTTTTCCATGTAACTTAAAATAGTGCGGGCGGTGGATCGCCTGATCGCGAGCTCCCCCCTGCCGGTACAGGTCGCAGCGCCGACATTATTGTCGCAATAGTTCCCGGCCCCAATGATGGGAGAGTCCCCAACCCGCCCCGGCATCTTATAGGCTGTGCCACTTGTGGAGACACCACTGCAGATATTCCCTTTGGAATCCATGGCAAGAATGTTCACTGTGCCGTGCTGATCGTCGCTGAGCTTCTCGTACCAGTCGTGGAGCTTGAATCTGGTATAATTATGGGCCCAATTGGTCCTATTCTTAGTATCGTCGTCGAGGTCCTCGAAAGTGTCGTTCACAAAGGCCTCGTAAGCGGCCTTACTCCTCTCTGTGACGAGATCGGCCTTCTGAAATCCCTCCACCTCTGCGAACATCGACGCCCCATAGCCTACTAAGAGAACGTGAGGGGAAACCTCCATGACCCGGCGGGCGACGGAGATTGGATGAAGGAATCCCTCCAGAGCAGCCACAGATCCAGAGCGCATTCTTTGTCCATCCATGATAGAGGCATCCATTTGAGGCACCCCCATCAGGTTGGGGAGACCCCCCAAGCCGACGCTGCTATCCTCAGGATTCTCCTCAACTGCGTTAGTCGCGACTTCCACAGCCTCTACGGCCGAACCTCCTTGCCGGAGGACCTCGACCCCCAAGTGGAGCATGTTCTTCGAGTTACGGGTCCCAATAATAAAGGGCTTCATTTAATCATCTAACTTCGCTTATCCGAGGTTCTATTAAAAACAGGAACCCAGCTGTAAGTCTTATTACCCCCGTGACTCGAGATGCTCCTTGTTGAAATATCCATGTCCAACGAGGTAACTACGGTATATTTTGAGGGGAGAGGGAAGGAGTTCACTGAAGAGACGTGCCTCTTGGCAAAGAGGAGGGCGAATCAGCTCGGTATAAGGGACATCATTCTCGCGAGCTACACAGGATTCACGGCCCTCAAAGCCCTTGAGATCTTCCAAGGATACAACGTCGTTGTGGTGGCCGGGGTCTTCGGATACAGGGAGCCCAACCAGGACAGGCTCCCGTCCGAGGTCAAGGCGGAAATTGAGGCGAGAGGAGGAAAGGTTGTCCGTGCAGCCCATGCCTTCGGTACCCTAGGGAGGGCAGTGAACCGCCGATTCAAGGTGATCCAAGTCGATGAGATCATCGCTCACGTCTTAAGGCTCTTTGGACCAGGTGTAAAAGTAGGCTGCGAATGCGCATGCATGGCAGTGGATGCAGGGCTTGTTAGGGCAGGCGTAGAGGCTATCTCCATCGCAGGCACCGGAAAGGGCGCAGACACGGCTATCATCTTAAAGACCAGTAACACCCACAAATTCTTCGACTCGCGGATTCTAGAGATCATTTGTAAGCCCCGAGAGTGATGGATCGCCTTCACGCGTGACCGAGAGGCTTAGTGTAGTCATGATATCGTTTACGTCAACGTTCCGTGGCCCCTTGACGTAAACTAAAATCTCCCTGTCCGTAAATGAGAAAACATCCAACGACACCTGAGTATAGGATTTTTTGTGTCAAGAAAAGCTCTGGCACAATCAATAGAGTTAAGAGACCATTAGAATTTCTCCAAGAGGTCCGCAATAGATGGCAGGAAATCCATTTTCTTATTAAGCTAATGGTGAAAAGAGCAGGGCTCACAGGGTCTGCCGTTGCCTGAACTCCTCAACAACCTGTCTCTTCTCCCCTGGAGGCAACGACCTGAGGGGTCGCCTTGGCTCACCCGCGGGGTGACCTAGAGAGGAAAGGGCAGCTTTCACTGCTGCAATCTGGCTGTGCTCCCTTACGAGTACCTTGTTGACATATGACACCACACGCTGGTACCCTCCTGCCCCCTCTAGGTCTCCCCTTTTAACGGCCTCATAGAGGGAGACACAGGTTTCTGGGATCGCGTTGGCTACTGCGAGGATAGCCCCTTTTCCACCCATTGTAAGGGTGGGAAGCGTCATATCTGCAGCCCCTGAGAGAACGCTGATCTTGGACCCGAAGAGCCTGATGTTCTCTGCCATGTTCCCAGGGCTCCCGCTGCTGTCCTTGATACCCACGAGATTGCTGTGCTCATCAGCGATCTTATTCACCACCATGGGCGGGACTCCGTACCCGGTGAACTTAGGGACGTTGTAGAAGATCAGAGGGAAGTCCACGGAAGCGGCAAGGGAGGTGAAATGCTGGTAGACCTCCATATCCGAGGGCTTAATGAAGAAAGGAGGGAGCACAAGAGCGGCCTCTGCCCCGGCCTCCTCGGCGTCTCTGGTCAGGTCTATTGTCTCTCTGGTCCCGATGGCCCCCGTACCGGCAATAAGACTCCCCCTTCCTCTCAGCCTATCCTTTACATAGCGAATGAGATCGATCCTTTCCTCCGGGGAAAGCAGAGGGGCCTCTCCTGTGCTCGCGTTCACCACGATCCCAGAAACACCTGATCGGAGCCAGAAATCCACTAACTCCCCAAGCTTCTCGAAGTCGATCTGCCCCTGACCTGTGAACGGGGTGACATTAGGTACAAAGATTCCGTTAAGATCCATGGATACCACGACACTAAATGAGATAGAACCAGATAAAACATTGCTTGGCACCACGTTATTAACAGGTTCAATCTCTAACTCTATGGAATCATGGAGGTTGGCAAGCATCCTGGCGGTGTTCCCATCAGCCTCAGCTACCCTGAAATTCCACTTTACGCCTTCCTGGAGAACTCAGCAAGGAAGTACCCAAACAGGACCGCAGCAATCTTCTACGGCAATAGGATCCCCTACTGCCGCCTTTGGAACGAATCCCTCCGCCTAGCCGGAGCCCTTAGTAGACTAGGTCTCGAGAAAGGGGACAGGGTCGCCATTCTCCTTCCCAACGTCCCTCAGTTTATCATCGCATATAATGGCATCATGGCAGCTGGCGGTGTCATCGTCCCCATAAACCCTCTTAACCCCTCTGAGGAGATCGCAAGGGAGATCAAAGAGTCAGGAGCAGAAAATATCATTATCCTCGATCGGCTGCTAAATAAAGTTTCAGAGAAGCCGCCGGGGAACTTGATTGTTGCTGAGGCCGCAGCCTATGTCCCCTGGCACCTGAGAACTTTGAGTCGTTTGAGAGGAGAAAGGTGGAGTCCCAAGAGTTCTCTGAGCCTCGAGAGACTGCTGAAAGAGCCGCCGTTAGTGGAACTACCCCAGATCGACCCTAGAAAGGACGCTGTAACAATTCTCTTCACCTCCGGGACAACAGGCCCCCCTAAGGGGGTTATTCTCACTCACCGCAACCTTGTCGCAAACGCTCTCCAGTCTTACCATTGGCTCAGGGGCTGGGGGTACAGTGCTAAGCCTCAGCCGGCAGGGTGGCCTGTTGTGGTTTGTGCTGTCCCCTTCTTCCACAGTTACGGAATGACCGTCGGCCTCAACGAATCAATTCAGTTCGGCTGCACCCTTGTCCTGATTCCAGAGCCCAACGCAAATACCATTATGAACGCTATCAGAGACTATAGGGCAACCCATCTCCCAACCATCCCCTTGTTCATCCGGGAGATCCTTTCCCACCCAGACCTCCCCGGCAAGGACCTCACAAGTCTGACGAGCGTGGTCTCCGGAGGGTCCCGCATTGAACCAGAGCTCGTCAATAGATTTGAGGAGTTAACTGGAGCTACAATCTATCAGGGTTATGGCCTCACCGAGGCTGGTCCCGGCACCCACTGCACCCCAATTGAGGGATCCCCGAATCGGCGTACTGTTGGCCTTCCTTTTTCAGACACTGAAGCCCGTGTCGTGGATCTCCAGCTCGGGGAGATCGATCTAGGCCCAGGGGAGAAGGGGGAGCTCTTGGTTAGAGGCCCTCAAGTAATGAAGGGGTACTGGAATGACCCAGAGGCGACCGCCCTGGTGCTTAAGGATGGCTGGCTCCACACCGGGGATATCGTCGAGGAGGACGTTGAGGGATTCTTGTACATTGTCGGGAGAAAGCTGGACCGGATCATAGCAGCCGGACACACCGTATGGCCCTCTGAGGTAGAGGAGGTTCTTGGGACTCATCCAAGTGTCAATAAGGTTGTCACAATCGGGGTCCCCGACCCCCTAAGGTGTGCCACTGAAGTGGAGGCCTTCGTCACCCTCAAGATCGGGGTGGAACAGAAAGGTATCGAGGACGACCTCCTAGAGCTCTGCGCCCGGTGCCTCGACTACTTTAAGGTCCCTGCCAAGATCACGGTGGTGAATAGCCTACCCCTCACTGTCATCGGAAAAGTCGACCGCGTAGCTGTAGAGGCAGCGCTCAAGCGGCGCCTCCAGGAACACTGGACTTCCGGTCCCTAGTCTGTGAAGCGGATTGTTGCCCCCGCAGGTTCACCTCTGAGCAACCGTAGAACGAAGGAGTCCAGCTGCTATATCTCAGCGAGCCTCTTCTCCCGGGTTGAACCTTAGAAGAGGAGGCTTATCTACCGTAGGATCTTGGAGTTAATTCAGCGGGGATAGGAAGATCTCCCATTTCTAGGAGAGATCCTTCGGGAGGATAGTCAATAACCGTCTTGGGAAAGCCATGCGGGTCAGAATAAGAAGCTGGTCGTCGTTCAGGGTGCTCAGAAAGATCCTGAGGAGATTATTGACTCCGCTCAAAGATATTGAATTAATGCATATACTTTACCTGCTAAAAAAAAATTCACAGGGACCACCATTAAACTTAATGAGGCGCAAAATCAAGCTTCTCCGTCTTAGGTTTTGTGCGCGCTATGGAGTAAGTCAGTATCGTGAACGTAGTGCAACATTCCTTTGTGGCCTTAGTTATTTTCATAGTCCTCTAAATGGTCCTTACCACGTACACGGGGGCCGTAATCCTGTCGGATATAAAAACAAGATAAGAGGTAACGTTCTGAGGAGCTTGAGGAGTTAACTCCCTTCTGACCCCATTCCTTAACAACGAGGAACAGCGGGTCTGCTTTCTCTAGAGAGCAAGAGTAGGGAGCATCTCAGAGCTTGATAACCGACCTCAACCGGGTTGAAATAAAGTAAAGCGACGTCAAAGATATCAACCAGATTCCCGCAATCCACAAAGGATTCAATGTGCTCCGAGGTACAAGACCTGTATGCTCCTCATAAGGTGCCGCGGTGATAGGGTTTAGAAGTGCCTCCGCCGGGGCGTAATCATCGGTTAATATGAGCTCAGTTATATCAGTTATTTCTGAGACTAAGAGAGTAGCTATATACCGTTCAAATGGAACTCCGCGTACAGGATGAGCTACAGCTACACGCTGCAGATCAGGCCCTTCTTGTCTTACGGGTGCTTTAGTTGCGATGAGGTTAATGTTCTGAATTAGAGAGAGCTGCTTGGTTTTAGTGGGGAAGAGGTAAACCTGGGGAAAGACCTCCTTGATGGTAGCGATCTCCGCTTTGATTAGGTCCGAAGTGTCCCCAATTAGGGAAGATATGAGGTTAGAGACGATGACGCCGTCCGGGCTCAGGTGCTCATTGAGTGCCTCGAAGAACTCTATAGTCATGAGGTGGAAGGGGACGTAGGTCTTCGAATAGGCGTCCAAAACCACGATGTCATAGGTCCCAGCCTCCCTGAGGAACGTTCGACCATCCATGACGAAAACCCTTAGGCGGGAATTGTCAGTGACGCCAAAGTGCGCCTTGGCCACGGCCACAACATCCGGGTCGATCTCCACAACATCAACTGTCACGTTCGGGTAGTACTCCAGGAACTGCTTGGGTCCAGAAAAGCCGCCGCCCCCGATGAAGAGGACTCTTTCAGCTGAAGGGTTGAACAGGAAGGCTATATTGAAGTAGTCGGTGTATCTCAATACAGCCCTGTTGGATCCGTTTAGGTACATGGAGCTGTGGAGCATATTGTTCAGATAGAGCGCCCTTGTCCCCTCGGCCTTGTGGTTAATCACGGTCAGTGTGCTGTATGGTGTGTCCTTGCGGACCAGCACGTTTCCTGAGGCCCCCAGAAAGGGGCCCTCGCCCACGAAGAGGGAGGGAATCATAAGGATCAGTATTAGGGAAAAGAGGAGGCCCTTCTCCAACCAAGTCATCCCGACGACGGCCACAGCAATTAGGACGACGCCCAAAGAGAACACTATATGTCTCACCCCGAATCTGGGGAGGAGAACGAAGACCGTGAAAAAGGTCCCAAAGAGGCTACCTGCCGTTGAGATGGAATAAAGGCTCCCAGAGAGGCCCCCCACGTTAAAGATGTTCTCCGCTGATATCCGTACAGAATAAGGTGAGACCATACCCAGTAAAGTGGTTGGGACGGCAAGAAGCAATAAGGATGCGAAAAGGGGGCCATACCTGTTCCCTGCCCCGGAGAGATAGATCACCTCTAGAATTATGGGGGAGGAGAGGGGGATGAGCATGATCAGTATCCCTGCTGAGATCAGGATCAGTGTAAAGGTTCCATAGCTAGGTTGTCGATCTGCCAGTCTCCCCCCTACGTAATATCCCAGAGCCAGAGCGGCCATCACCACCCCGATGAGAGCTCCCCAGACGAAGATGCTGTCCCCGAAGACAGGTGCGAGGACCCGGCTCGTTACGAGCTCGAGAGCCATGACCACGGCGCCCGAGACGAAGACATTGAACCTAATGCCCCATAGGGAGCCCTGCTTGCCTATCATCAAAGGAACCACTTGTGTCAGTATATTTACTAATTGTCATGGTTCATCTCTCAATGATTCTCTAGGAACATTTCATGAACCGATTATGGACTGTATGTTCTAGATCAAAAGAGAGATAGTACAAAGACGGTCAACTCCCGGATTTATAATTGAGGTCAATAAGAGAGACTTGTCGCATGGAGAACGTTGTGGTGTCCATCGCCATGGATTTCCCGCGCATTATCCAAGGCGGGGGATTAGATTCATAACGATGGAGTGAAGTTGGCGTCCAACTAGAGTGCTTAGGAGTCCCTCTGTACAGAATAAATTGAGTGGTAATCCAAGCGCTAGGCGGGAATACCTCCATTCCTGAAGATATAGTAGGCCATCGCCACCAGGTAAAGTACTATGGTCGAAGGCACCAGATAGCGGTAGACTCTGCTCAATTCAGACTTATAGTAGCTATTTGTGAGTATCAAGCAGAGATGCATCGGAGAGGCTATGTACCCCGCGATGAGTCCCACGTAGATCATGCTTACGACATAAATACCGTACTTCCCGAGAAGAGGGAGAAGCAGGGGAAGGATCATACCGACCCCCATGGTGGGGGTCCCCGAGATCGATCCCGCTAGGAGGGGGACCACAACCAAGATCGCTATCAAGGGCACCCCGAGCCCCATCGCCGAATCGAAGAGGGCGACTACCGAACCTGAAGATGCTACCACGAACCTGAAGAAGAACATAGAAACCGCCGCGGTGGTGAGATCCCATCTCACTCCAGATTTGGCAATATCCATAGCTTCACCCAGCTGGACCCGTCTCAAAAGGAAAACCAGGGCGATGGCAGGCACTAAGGCCAGCCAGACGGGAACTCCTATAAGTGTCAGGAGTATCGCCGTGGCTATGGGGGAGAGACCTCGGGCAACTATCCCCAGGCCACCCGGGCTCCTCCTTCCAAAACGCTCGTCTCTGATGAATGTCCCTCCGATGAGGAAGCCTATCACCAAGACCACTACTAGAAGAGGGAGTTGGGCATAGAGATATTCTGTGACAGAGAAACCCGCCATGCTCGCCGTGAGTATTAGTATTGGAGAAAGGGGAGAGGCCCAGTACCAGAGGTGACGGAACCAGATGTTGATATAGGTCTTTTGCTCTGGGTTGAGACCCAGCCTGTCACCCTCAGGATCATTAAATGGTGCCGACATCAATGCACCCCCTGGCATCGTGAGAAGCCCGAACATTGCCGGGATAGCTGCTAAAAAGACCCTAGCGGGGAGGAGCCCCCTAAGCCCCTCGATAAGATCAGTCATCATACCCGTCACCTTAAGGCTGTACCCAAGAATGGAGATTAGGGCCACTGCCATGGAAAGGTTGAGAGTGTTGTAGTCAGTGAGAGTCAGATGGGCAGCCTCGATGAGGACCATGAAAGTGTTCACGGAGGTCATAGCAATTATGAGGGATCCCGTGAGAATGGATAATGAGAAATCTACATTCCTAAGCCGCAGAGTGACTATCATCGCGAAAGCGGCGAGGACGCCGAGGACAGCTAACATGCAAGAGCCCCGTAATTCTCTCCACTAGGTGCCCCCGCTATAAATGTGTTTCAAGATAATAGAAAAGGAGAAAAATGGGACGAGTAAGTCATCATTTAGCTGTTTGTTTACCAGTTATCCTGTGAACCGTTAGAGTGCACGTTATTCCTATCCTGCCCGTTTCTCTTTACGTTACCATGCTGTCAATCCATAGAGATTTTAATTGATTTAGAACCGTTCTATTATTGCTTCTAGTTTAGCCTGAGGTGTTCTTCCCGTCGTTTTCATTATTGTCGGCATTTATCTGAGTTACTAGCGGGACATACACCTTCATGATAATTGCCGGCTTCCAATTCGCGCGCGTGAATACAAGAAAGAGGGTAATTCGCCTATTCCCATCAAGCAAATTATACCGTGAGCTTGTCTAGCCTGTCTCCGAGGGCAGACTTTGACAAGGCGCCTATGGTCTTGTCTACTAGTTGTCCGTCCTTGAAGTAGAGGAGGGTGGGTATGCTCATGATGCCGTACTTCATAGGAGTTGCCCGGTTCTGGTCGACGTTGAGCTTCCCGAAAGCGACTTTTTCACGCTCTTGGGATAGTTCCTCGATAACGGGGCTCAGCATCCTGCAGGGCCCACACCAAACCGCCCAACAATCGATTACCGCGTGTTTATTGCTGGCAACGAAGCTGTCAAAGGTCTCGTCGGTGACTTCTACAACCATGATAATCGAGAATGTGCTTCGTCCGGGTGAAATATAAAGATAATACAGATACTCAACACCATTGAACATAAAATGTCGCCAAAAGACCTCCAGTCCCTCATCACTACCCCCGCCATGAGCGCAATAGAGATCATGCGACACACTCTTGGAGTTAGAACCAAAGTTTGAGGCATATTGAGCGGTCTTGACAAGAAAATCTTCCATGGTCCGAGATCGCGGAAAGGCTTGGGAAGAGCAGGTCCACGGCCCAGTGGGTCCTCCGGAACCTCGTAGATAAGGGGCTCGCCAACAGGGAAGAGCCACTCATCGGCCTTGGGGAGATACCGGTACCTCTATCGGCCCGTCTCACCTAAAATCATGAAAAAGATCATAAAAGTATCCCTGGATAGATGTTGTAAGAGGATGAGCAGCTAACCGGATGCACGCCTAGAGAAGCTAAACGAGATAGGGAGGAGCTACATGGACCTTTAGGATTAGCAGCTCACTAGATATCGGTCTAGCTCCCACTGGGTGATCCCGGGCCGGCTCTCCGCCCAGCTTTTTCCCGTGTTCTCCCCGTAATCAAGGAACTCCTTCGTCTTCAATTTGACCAGACTCTCAGTAAGATAATCCCCTAGGGCTTCGGTGATTACCGGATCTTTCAGGAAGGAGTCGATAGCTTCTCCAAGGTGCTCAGGGAGCATCTCTATGTTCAGCTTTTCGAGCTCCGCCTTGGAGAATTCATACACGTTGTCGGAGTGGGGTTCGGGAGGCTCGATTTTGTTCTTTACACCGTCCATTCCCGCGTTGATCATGGCAACCGCAGCGAGGTAGGGGTTACAGGAGGGGTCGGGGTGGCGATATTCGATCCTAGCAGTCTTATCCATCCCCTCAGGATACCTGGGCACCCGGACAAGGGCCGACCGATTCATGAATCCCCAAGCAATATAGACTGGAGCCTCGTAATGGGGCACGAGACGTTTGTAGGAGTTGACCAGTGGGGCCACTATGAGAGACATGCCACGGGCATGGCTCAAGATACCCCCGATGTACCTAATAGCCATCTCCGAGAGGCCTCCAGTTTCTACTGAGCCCGAGAAAGCGTTTGTCCCAGTCTCCAGATCCAAGAGACTTTGGTGGACGTGGCACCCACTCCCATTCACACCCCAGAAGGGCTTAGGCATGAAGGTAGCGAGCTTGCCATGCTTTTGGGCGATAGTCTTCACGCACAACTTGTAGAGGAGCACATTATCTGCTGTCTTGAGAGCGTCTGAGTAGCGGAAGTTGATCTCCTGCTGGCCCTGGGCTACTTCATGGTGGACTTTGTCTAGCTGAAAGCCTGCAGCCTCGAGGCACATCATAGTCTCCATCTTGATTTCCTCGGTAGGGTCTAGAGGAGGGAGATCGAAGTAGCCTCCTGAGCCGAAAGGTGCGTATCCTCCATTCTCCTCGGATATGTAAAAATATTCGAGTTCTGGACCTGTATTGTAGCCGTAGCCTTCGTTCTCGATTTCTAAAACAGTCTTCTTGAGGAGTCCCCTAGGATCCCCCTCGAAGGGTTGTCCATCGGGTTTTCCGATATAGCAAAACATTGTGGCGATGCCAGGGGTCTCCCACATGGGAACTAGGAACGTCGAGGGATCGGGATGCGCAACAAGGTCGCTCTCGTTCACATCTCTGAACCCAGCAATACTGGAGCCGTCAAAGCCTATCCCGAAGGTGAGGGCAAACTCCATTTCGTACTCGGGGATGAGCATGGCCCGTGGTTTGCCGTCAAGGTCCACTACAATAAGCCGGATGTATTTAATATCCCACTTTTTTAGTAGGCTGTCGATGGCCTCGACAGCTTCTCCCTGGGTCAACTTGAAATCAACCATAGTGGCTTTGACCAAAGCACTTCTCATATATTAACATTTATGAGTGAAAACGATACATATGATTGCTTTCAGTGTAAAACACTATATATTTGTTTAGTATTATAAGGCATAATGGCGTTCTTCTAAACAAATTCAGTTTAGACTTAAGGAAATATTGAGGATTCCAAGGGGGGCGATTTATATGCATAAATGATAAACGAAAAAAACCTTGAATAACCTCAATGAAGTGTATGAAGTTTGTTGCTTACGGGTGTGCATGAAGTTGTTTCTTTGATAAATATATATTAAGCAAAAAGGTAAATTCATATACAACTGTTCAACATAATGTAGATATAAAACACACATGAAAAGAAGGTGGAAATATGTTTGCATTGGACGAAATCGACACGAAGCTCCTCAAGGAGCTACTAGTAGACTCTAAAAGATCCTTCAGGGAGCTCGCCAAGGCCATAGGAGTTTCACCCGCAACGGTGATCAATCACGTCCAGAGGCTTGAGTCGGGGGGGATTATCCAGGACTACTCGGTCCGACTTGATCACGAGAGGCTTGGCTACGAGCTCACGGTGATAATTGAGATCATCGTTTCAAAAGGAAAGCTCTTGGAGACGGATGAGGAGATCTCAAAGATCCCAAACGTCTGTGCTGTTTATGATATTACTGGGGAAACCGACGCGATGGTGATCGCAAAGTTCAGGACCCGGAGCGCCCTCAGTGAATTCACCAAAAAACTCCTCACTATGCCTTACGTAGAAAGAACAAACACCCATGTAGTCCTAACCACAGTTTTAGAGGACTTTCGAATGCAAGACGATATGTTCTGACCTACTTTATTATTCAATAGAGCAAATAGATGACTCAGTGGGATTTCCTCAGAACCCTCCCGGGGAGGGCCCCTGTGTGTTTTCCCCCATCCACCACAAGTTCCCCATTCACCATGACATAGGGTATACCAGAAGCAAACCTATGCGGATTAACAAACGTGGCCTCATCATTCACATTCTCTGGATCGAAAACGGTGAGATCAGCCTTGAAATCCTCCCTGAGGAGCCCCCGATCCCTAAGGCCAAGGCGTAGGGCCGGGGCGGAGGTCATCTTCCGGATCGCCTCCTGGAGGGTCAGGACCCTCTCCCTCACGTAGTGACCAATAACTCTAGGGAAGGTGCCGTAGAATCGGGGATGGGGCTTTCCCTTCCCCAGAATACCCCAGGAGGCGACGGCGCTCCCGTCGGAGCCCACCATCCCGTGTGGACTCCTCATGACGCGACGAACGTCGTCCTCGGACATCCCGAAGCTTACCACAGAGACCTGAGCGTCCTCGTTTAGGAGAAGGTCGAAAACCGCTTCGTAGGGCTCTTTCCCCTCAATCTCTGCGATCTCGCTAATGCGTTTACCCTCGTACTCGGGGTGGTTCTTTGCGGATGCCACCATGATGATATCCCAGTTCCTATAGATAACGGCCTGGTCCTCCCGGATTTTCTCCCTAATCTCTGGGTTCTTGAGGCGCTCCAAGAGTCTATGGGCTCCTCCCTCCTGGGCCCAGTGAGGCATGTATGCTGCGAGACCCGTGCTTGAAGCGATGTAGGGGTATTGGTCAAATGTGACATCAATTCCTGCTTCGCGGCCCTCGGCTACGAGCCTCAAGGAGTCTACAGTCTTCCCCCAGTGAGGTTTCCCGGACGCCTTGAAGTGGGCTATTTGAACGGGTACGTTAGCTTCCTTACCGATATGGATTGCCTCGTTCACCGCGTCAAGGAGTGTTTCCCCCTCACCACGAATGTGACTGAAATAAACCCCGCTATAACCTCTGATAACCTTCGTGAGCTCAATTATCTCAGTGGTCCCCGCATAAGCACTGGGGGTGTAGATTAGGCCTGTAGACATCCCCCAAGCCCCGTCCTCCATTGCCCCCGCAACAAGCGCTTTCATATCATCTAGCTCCGACTTTGTGGGCTCCCTGTCCTCGTATCTCATCACGTTCTGACGGATAGTACCCTGACCTACGAGAGAGACTACGTTAAAAGAGGCTCCCGAGGCGTCGATGATCCCAAGGTAGTCTCCCATAGACTCCCAGCTGAAATGGAAGTCGTCGCCTAGGCGTGCCCTCATGTATCTCTCCCTATATGCCTTGACGCAGGCGTTCATGGGAGCGGCGGAGCTCCCGCAGTTTCCCACTACCTCGGTGGTAACCCCCTGGCGAACCTTACTCTCCACTCTAGGGTCAATGAGGAC